>Ga0310344_10002573_pt1 | contig 13670 bp, 7 predicted proteins | sample HC15DNA20200_MG_FD_203801 | JGI IMG/M metagenome (GOLD analysis project Ga0310344, IMG submission 203801) | Marine microbial communities from station ALOHA, North Pacific Subtropical Gyre - HC15-DNA-20-200_MG | ecosystem: Environmental > Aquatic > Marine > Oceanic | place: Pacific Ocean: North... | reverse complement strand
TTCCCGGTGATGTATGGTTCTGACTTGAATATCTCCGGCACGGTTCGATTCCAGGATTCCACCAGTCATCGCCCACACATGTCTGATTATTCGGTAGGTCTCAACTTGTCTGGTAACCTATTCGCCCTGTCTTCGATGGGTGAAGGAGAATTCTCAGGAACCATCTCGCCGCCTAGCTCGCTATCTGAACTGGCGCTATCTCCGATGATGCTTGTTGTAGGGCCTACAGGATCTGCAAATGGAGCAGAAGATGTAACGGGAGTGCCGCCTCAGGTAATAGTCGATGTGGACTACAACCCGCCCACTCTAGGTCCGCTTGAGGTCAACACCGACATTGGCCTGCAACCTGCCCATGGCAAGGTCTGGGAGCCCGAGAACTCTCTAACCATATTCGTCACCGCAGAAGAAGCGGAGGCGCGTGGTGAATCCATAACTCTGAGATACTGGCGTGAAACTCTGGAAGATGCAAACTCAGATGGAGTGGCAGACGAAGAAGAATATCTCTCCATCACAATGCCGATGACTTCAGGAATGACCGGTCAGCAACAGGTACAATTCCCAGGAATTGATGTTTCAGGGCTACCTTTCAACAGTGTGGTTCACATGTACATCGAGGGTACGGACTGGGCTGGCTACACTTACCAAGAAGGCGGAACAGGAGGAGGGCCCGGTGCTGAGAACTCATGGGCCAGTGTGGTGGTCGCAACCGACGAGCCCACAACTTTGCTTTCCTCAGGTTACGGATTGGATCGTGAACTCGGATACCTGCTTGCTGGAGAGCCACACGCATTCACAATGCAGATTGAGGAACCTAATGGAATCCACACTCTGGACAACATCACCATCATGCTGTGTGGGGATGGTCCATCCAACCTTGGTAAGTTCAACTACGACCCGTCAAGAGGAACTCTGTGGACCGCTGACGACAGCATGGTCTCGCCTCTAAGTGCCCAGTCTACTGCAATCAGTTCAACTATCACTCAGCTCAGTTTGGGCTTTGAGTTGTCATGGGACTACCCCTGGGAAGAGGGACAGATTGGATGCAAGCCAAGCGTGAGTGTCATTGATGATTACGATACAGTTGCCTATCAGAACAACATCGGCGAATTGACTTGGGACTTGGACAACAAACTGATGGCTCTTCCAGATACTCTCGCCGACCTGACTCCTCCAAACATCGACCCTGTAGGAGACATGCTCTACTTGAAACAGGGAGATGAGTTTGGGATGGAAGGTTCAATCGTATATGCTGGCTCACAGGTACAAGCCAATGAGATTCCTAACGACCTAAAGGTCGAGATTGAAGTGATCTACGGGACTCAGGAAATTGAGATGATAGTCGATGTCGACCCAGAAGGGAGATTCTCCGGATCGATGATATTACCTTCTCGAGTTCCACTCAATCCTGAGATGACAGTCTCCACACAAGTTCTGAATGTGCCCGGAAGCGGCACATCAGTGCAGAACACCGATGCTTCGGTAACTGTCGACAGCAAGGCACCACAGGCACTGTTCAATCTCGCTGATTATCCTGACTCGTCACTAACTCTCCTTGATTCCGATCTTCTGGGTGATGTCACTGTCACCGTGACCATGGTGGATGAGATTGGAATGATAGACGGGCCGTTACACGTCTCTTGGGTTTTCGTACGCAGTAACAACGCGATTGCAGGAACAGAAGATAGTGGAGAGTTGACCATGATTATCGACGGCGATACCAATGATGTGTACCAGTCATCACTCGATCTAAATCCTAAGAACGATATGCGAATAGAGGCAGGAGATTACATTTGGTTCTGGATCACCTCTACTGACAAGTCAGGAAATGAGATTATTGGCCAGGGCAGCGAATCCGCCCCGAGACAAGTCACACTGAGAATAATGGAGTTCCTAGGCTCATACAGTCGCTCAGTAATCAATCCTACAATGAACCCCAACGTCGGGGATATCCTCACAATCGAGACTTTCTGGGAGAATCCAGGTAAGAGAGATGGAGAACTTGTCGTAGGCTTGTATGAGTTGGTTGACGGCACCCAGTGGAGAGAGTCACTATCTACGCTTAGCACTGGTAAGGTGGACATCGTGTTACCTGCTGAGAGCTCTAGCGTCACAGCAGTTTTCCAGTGGGAGGCATGGAGAGCTGGACAGCCTAATCTGTACCTGATTATCGATGAGGACTTTGACAACCCGTATCAGGCCATCACAGGAATTAATGTCAAGCAACCCGTATCAGAGGACGAAGGAGGTTCTGACTCACAGGTCGTTATGATTGCAGCTGCCGCTGCCGTCGCAGCCATCGGCCTAGCTTTGGTAATGATGCGAAACCGCTCTGATGATGACTACTACTACGAAGACGACGACGAGTCCTACTACGAGGATGATTCGTGGGAGTACGAGGATGATGAAGAGGGGGAAGACGTAGAGGACGACGACGATGAGTACGAAGACGAAGAGGAAGACGACGAAGACTAATCTCCGTCATTTCCTTCTCATATCTGAATCGAACTCACAAATAGAAGTCCACCTTCCTTGTTTATAGGCCAAATGCGAGGGCTCATCGACTCGGAGGAGCAATCCTCTGGATGGGATGCGCATGACCGATGGGGGCGAAGCAGGTACTTTTGAGGAACTAAAAGGTGAGGTAGAGGAACTAAGGGCATTGGTCAATACACTTCTCACGATAATCATGGAAGAAGCGGACGGCGTACAGTCCGGAACCGCCCCATCAATCCCGGATCAGCCCAAGCGCGGATACTCGATGTAAGTCGTCACATACTTCAAGACGACTTCGCACCTCGTAGGCGCATGGACGCAGAGAGAGTATTGCTTATCGGAGCTGCAGTAGCTACGGTGGCTTTCATCGTAGTTGCACTGTATCAGCCCGATGCACTCGAACCCTCGCCAGACTGGGAAGTCTCAGATGGATGCCTAGGTGGGTTGGAACACAGCGATGTCGGAATTTCGGAACATTATCATCCAAACCTGAAAGTTATCATGGATGGACAGCAAATGACAATTCCAGAAAATACTGGGATAGATCAGTTTGGTTGCGAGGGAGGAATGCGGTGGATACATGTTCATGATTCCACAAATACGGACTTCACTAAGTTGCACATCGAAACTCCGAAGAAGTACAATGTTCCTCTCGGCTCTTTCTTTGAAATATGGGAGAGAGAGGGAGGACCATCTCTTACCTCTGACAGAGCATTCGACATAGATAGAAGCGGAGTCTCCGATTGGGAAGAGTATGACATCAGCATGAATGTGAACGGTGAATCAAGTGACAAGTTCGAGACTTATATCATGAACGATAATGATCAAATCGAGTTGATACTGACTTCGAAGAGTTAGCCCTTAATCACAGCCAGAGGGCGCAATCGAGCAACAGGCCTAGCTAGTCGTGCCTTCTCGGTTAGCCGGACCACATCATCAACATCCTTGTACGCCTCGGGAGCCTCCTCGGAAAGTACGTTTGGTGTCTTTGCCCTGACATGTACTCCCTGCTGCTCTAGTCTATCCATCAAGGCTCTTGCATTCACGCTTTTCCTTGCAGCCGTTCTTGAGAGCTGTCTACCAGCTCCGTGACAGGACGATGAGAACGCATCGTTACCTCCCTTGGTCGGACCTGCGAGAACCCATGAAGCAGTCCCCATATCTCCGGGCACTAGAACTGGTTGACCCACAGAAGAAAATCGAGATGCAAGTTCGGTATGATCTCCGCCCAGAGCCCTAGTGGCTCCCTTACGATGGACACAGCACTTGCATGTCTTACCATGGACCACATGATCCTCGACCTTGGCTATGTTGTGACTCACATCGTATACCACATCGAGTTCTCCGTCTGTACCCAAATGTTCCCGAAGTACGTTCCTCAGTCTCTGTGTAAGGGCAGAGCGATTGGCGAAGGCGTAGTTCCCAGCTGCCCTCATGGCATCTAGGTATGCTTCTCCTTCGCGGCTGAATATCGGAGCTGCTGCCAGTTGCCTGTCTCTCAACCTATAACCCCAATCAGGACAAACCCAGTCATCCCCTGAACGATGGTACTTCGACTCAATTGCTGCGACGTGCTCACTGCAGACTTGATGTCCTAGGCCACGCGATCCGGTGTGAATCATCGCAGTTATCTGGCCTTCACGCAGCCCAAATGCTGCTGCAGCTCTATTATCGACTACCCTGTCGACTACTTGTAATTCAAGGAAGTGATTACCGGATCCCAGAGTTCCCAAGGCCTTCATTCCCCTTTTTACAGCCCTCTCACCAACTCCTCGCTCTTCACTCTCAAGACTACCATTGGATTCGATGACTTCGAGGTCTCTGGATTCTCCCCAGCCCATTTCTATCGCACCAGCTGCACCACTGCAAAGGATGGAATCCATACTTGTGGCTTCCAGAACAACTCCTCCTTTGCTAGATGCACCTGCAGGAATCTCCGTTGCGAGCATTTCAGCAAGGAGCTTTGAATCAATGTCCCTCATCTCAACGTCCATCGAACACAGACGCACTCCGCAGTTTATGTCGAATCCAACTCCTCCCGGAGAGATTGCTCCACCCATCTCACCTGCTTCGACATCCGTGGCGACGACCCCTCCTATTGGGAATCCGTAACCGAAGTGCCAGTCAGCCATAGCCCAGGCATCACCGACTATTCCTGGCATTCCGGCAGTATTACACAACTGTTCGGGACTACGGTCATCGGTATGTCCGGCCATGTGCTCAGCATCGGCGATTAGCAATGCATCAGTCAGCATCCCATCATGCTTTGAGATACGCATTCTACCTTCAGAATCGGCACTCAGATGCTCACGCCACGAAGCACTCATGCTCGAATCGTGAGGCACCCTTGATTTCAACGCGCCGTAGGCTTGGCGAGCGGGAGATATGTCTGATGACTATGATTTTGACAATCGCTTTCAAGTCGAGGCATTGAATCGGTGAGTACAGAGGTGACAGCGTGGCGTTCGGAGAGATCTACATCCCGTACTGGGAAGAAGCCGGATTCACACGCCGTACTTGCAGAGTTACTGACCAGTTCTTCTGGACTAGAGACTCCCAGAGAGAAACATGCGGAGACTCTGTCGAGGACCCTTACACCTTCATTGGAAAGCCGATTATCGAAGGCTTCCCTATGCGAGGAAAAGCGCTCAAGGATGCGATGCGTGAGATGTTTCTAGGCTTCTTTGAGCAGCGCGATCATGACCGAATCGCGCCTTACCCTGTGATTGCCAGGTGGCGCGACGATATACACCTGACAATCGCCTCAATTGCCGACTTCCAACCTCATGTAACTAGCGGAATGGTCCCCCCTCCTGCAAACCCACTAGGCATATCACAGCCTTGTATAAGACTGACAGATGTGGCCGCAGTAGGCCGTTCTGGACGGCACCTATCTACTTTCGAGATGATGGCCCATCATGCCTTCAATAGGCCTAATGAGGGCGATGTGATATATTGGATAGACCAGTGTGTACGCTACTGCGACGAGATGCTCTGTGAACATCTGGGCATTGATCCGTCCGAGATTACATACCTCGAGAATCCCTGGTCGGGAGGGGGCAATGCAGGACCTGCCTTGGAAGTCATAGTCGGCGGACTAGAATTAGCTACACTAGTCTTCATGAATCTCGAGGAGTACGAGGACGGGGATATCGAGATTAAGGGACTTAGATACAGGGAGATGGACCTGCAGATAATCGATACAGGATATGGTCTGGAGAGATTCTGTTGGGCAGCTGCTGGGACTCCCACTATCTACGAGGCAATCTACCCTGAATCGGTGGATTGGCTAAAGTCGCTTGCCGGATTCGATGAGTTGGTTTCCAGTTTGGACCTGTCTGCCGAGACCGATGTGCTTCTCGGAGAACTCTCTAGGTTAGCTGGTATACTCAATATCGATGTGGGAACCGATGTGGATTCTTTGTATTCGATTCTGTCACAACGTCTAGTGGAATCAGGCTTGGATGTCTCAGTAGAGGGGCTGAAGCGACTCACTGAGCCACTATCCTCAATCTATGCCATTCCCGACCACATGCATGCAATCTGCAATATGTTGGGGGATGGCCTAGTTCCCAGCAACGCTAAGGCAGGGTATCTAGTTAGGATGCTCTCACGAAGAGTCTGTAGAATGAAAGCCGACTTAGGCCTTGATGTATCCTTGGCAGAACTTGCTGCTCACCACATAGACTCTCATCTTGACTATTCGAGATTCGTTCAATCGCGTGAAGGTACCCTGACGATACTAACTCTGGAAGAACAGCGCTACCATGAGATGCTGCGTAAAGGTGAGGCTGCTGTGAGGACTGCTCTTAGGGGCCTACCTCAGGATGTCAAGGAAGCACCAGATGAGATACTATTTCGACTTGCAGAAGAGAGAGGCCTGAATCCAGACATGGTCGCATCGATAGCAAACGAGGCTGGATGGACTCAACTAGGAGTGAGGGTCGGTTTCGCGGCAGATATGGCGGCTAGGAACGCCGAGCGAACCAAGGCAGCAGCATCAAACAGAGGCCACACCGAAGTGTTCGATTCCGGAGGATTCCCAGCAACTTCTCTCGATTACTATCAAGACACCAAATTAACCTCCTTTGAAGCCTCGGTTCTTGGCTGCAAAGAACTCACTGCGGACCAGTTGGAGGAACTAAACCTATCCTCGGAGGTAAGCATCACACCTACTCATTCTGTTGTTTTAGACCGCACTCTATTCTACCCTGAGGGTGGCGGGCAGTTGGGTGACCAAGGCGTTCTAGGGAATGCCAATGTCGCTGACACCAGAATAGAGAACGGTGTTGTTTACCACCTAACCGATGGACCAGTTAATGCAGACTCAACATCGGGGGAGGTCGATTGGGAAAGGCGTAGACAACTCATGGATCACCACACTGCCGTACACATAGTCGGCGGCAGCGCTCGAACGCTCCTAGGACCTCATGTTTGGCAGGCCGGTTCAAACAAGGGCGAGCGTTATGCCAGAATCGATCTTACACACTACAAGCGGCTGTCACGAGACGAACTTGACAGCATCGAAGACCACGCAAACGACATCATCGCTCACGACCCGGAAGTAGAGAAGCTGGTGTTGAGGAGAGCCGAGGCAGATGCCCGCTTTGGCTTCGAACTCTATCAGGGCGGACCACCCAAACACAGCGAGATTCGAGTCATCAAAATCGGAGAGTACGACGTCCAAGCTTGCGGGGGCACCCATCACGACAAAGCGGGCGAAGTCGGGGAACTTCGTATCATCAGGGCCAGTCAAGTCCAAGACGGGGTCGAGCGTCTGCAAATCGTGGCGGGAGAGACGGCGCGGGATCATGCCCGGGCGCAAGAGCGCCTTCTGACCGAATCAAGCGAAGTTCTAGGCGTATCTCCCGAAGACCTCCCGGGGACAGTTTCACGGTTCTTTGAGGAGTGGAAGTCACAACAGAAGAAGATTGAGTCTCTTGAGGCTGAAATCGTTAGATTACGCACCAGTGGTGGAGGGGACGGCGCAGTTGAGAAAGAAGGAATCAGGTATGCAGTAATGGAGGTAGGAGGCGACATCAAGGCCCTGATGACGATGCTCGGGCAACTGACTAGAGACCCTAAGAAACCCACTCTGGCTGTACTGGGAACTAGGCATGGTGGAGGCAATCTGATTGTCGCAAGCACAGAAGGTACCAGCGCTGCAGAAAAGTACGACGCTACTGAGATTCTGAGAGCGATAACCGGCCATATAGACGGCGGCGGAGGGGGTAGTCCAACAATGGCCCAGGGGGGAGGCTCCAATCCAGATGGGATTCCCGCGGCACTAGATGCAGCCCGCGAGTTACTCGGGTTGTGAATGCATGTCCGAACGAGTTGATGTCTCAAAGCGCGCGGCTGCCATAGAGTATGCAATCAGAGATGTCGTAGTCCCTGCAGTTGAGTTGGAGAAGAAGGGGCACCGGATAATCCGACTCAATATTGGTGACCCGCTAGCCTACGAGGGACTTCCAACACCCGGTCACATGATTGCAGCATACAAGCAAGCACTCGACTCCCAAGACAACGGTTACGGGCCATCATACGGCCTGCCTGAACTGCGCCAAGCGATAGCTGAAGCGGAGACTGACAAGGGCTGGACATGCTCAGAGGATGATGTCTATGTGACCCACGGAGTCACCGAGGCCCTACAGATAATCTTCGCTGCGTTCCTAGAGGAAGGCACCAAGGTACTGGCTCCGGGCCCACATTATCCTCCCTACATGGCATACCCGCAGATGTACGGCGCGACCACAGTAGAGTATCGTTTAGATCCGAATGATAACTGGCGCATCGACTTCGATGACATCCATTCGAAGATGGATGATAGCGTCCGACTACTCGTTCTAATAAATCCAAATAATCCTACTGGAAACGTGGCAACTCCTGCTGAAATCGACTCACTTCTTGACATAGCGCGCGATTATCCACAATGCACGATTATCTCAGACGAGATATATGATGGACTCGATTTCACAGGCCAGATGTCCTCTACTGCATCTCACTCCGACAGCGTTCCGGTAATCGTCCTCAACGGCGTCTCAAAGGTGTACTTCGCGCCCGGATGGCGTATCGGCTACATGGCTTGGCACGACCCCGAGGATAGGCTCTCTTTGGTCAGAGACGGCGTCGAGCGACTCCTGCGCAGCAGGCTATGCGCTTCGACTCCGGCTCAGCATGGCTACCTAGCCGGTCTGACTAATGAGCATCGCTGGCTTGATGGACATCGCTCATGTGTCAAGGAAAGACTCGACTATTGTATGGAGCGAATCGGAGAGATAGACGGTCTTGACTGCGAGGCGCCCGGAGGAGCGTTCTATCTGTTTGTTCGCATCACAGACGATAGAGCGGCTTCGGACAAGCAGTGGGTACTTGACTTGCTACACCAGCACCATGTGCTCGTGGTTCATGGCTCAGGATTCTCTCCAGAATATGGCGCGGGGCACTTCAGGATGGTCTGCCTGCCTCCGATTGATACACTGGCCGAGGCATTCGATAGAATCGAGCAGTTCCTGGGTGATTAACCCATGAGACTCTTCGATTCGCTCAGAAGGATTCTACCAAGGCGAGCCTCAATAGATCCGAAATCGAGATGGAAATTCCTCACTGATGGCACATGCAGAGACAACTCGCGAGATGAAGAATCGGTTTGGCGCATAGGGGTGAACAGATTCGAATCATTTCTGCAAGGCGTGGAGAAGAGGACGGAGAACAGCCTCGGGAGACGACTAGCTCATGCCTCTCTTGAGCATGAGGAACGCTTCATGAGATTGGGTAATATCACGAAACCATCTGGACTGGACCCTACAGCATGGACGGATTACATATTCGACTGGGAGTCTAGGGGTCTAGGAAGATTCCGCCTACTGGATGATGAGCAGGATATCAGAATCCTAGCCGAAGGTCCCGCCTCAGGCCCGATTTGTGCTGGCGCTCTTGCAGCAGCATGGGAGTGCGCCTCGTCCAGACGCCACCGTTTAACATGGTCCGATGGCCCCACTGACGGATTGATTGTCTCGTTAATCGAGCAGCATACCGATGTGCCTAGTCCCAAACCACTTAACGTCCCATGGATGACTTCCGAATCGACCATTTCTCCATCCGATGAAAATCAAATTCACTGGACTGACTACCGCTCGGATGGAGGCGGAACATGGTCGATAATGGGCGAGCGAAAGATGATGGTTCATCTCGACCTTGTGTTACGCTTTGAGGAGTATTGCACCCCATATGTCGAAGGCAAAAACTTCACGAGATCGGAAGACTATGTTTGGGATGGCTCGGAAGACAAGCGCTCAGCGTGGTGGGATGCGGTGGCCGACTCAGCCAGAGAAGGCTTCGTGTCAGAGGGTCATCACGTTCTTGTCCGCGACCACTCAGACTGGATTTCCATAGCTCGCCGACACCTATCTTCCCACGGCCTCGGAGGGCTCCGTGAGACAAAACAGACAGACACCCACGGAGGAGTCTTGCTGACCTTCTCTGGGGTGTTTCATCCTGCTATTGCAAGCGGGATATTGTTAGGCTGCTGGGAGAGGGCCTACGGCAGGAACGGAAGAGCAGTTTTCTCTTTCAAATCGGACAAACCAATCCTAGAATTACGCTCTTCTAGAGTAATTGCTGATTGATAGCCAACGCCCAGCATCCGTGAAACATTATATCCGGACCCAATCTCAAACGAACGGCCCCACAGGGGCCGGGTGTGCTTCGATGTCTCTGAATCACAATCAATATGCGGTTCTCGCAATCACGGTGACACTCTGTTTAGCAGGCTTCTATACAATCATCGATGCCGGCCTTTCGACGACCAATTCTGGTGGTTTCGAAGATGCATCTGAAGATATCGAATCCTCTGACGACGAAATTCACAGAGAGGGACAAGACTTCGATGGCGACGGACTCCCTGACAGGATGGAGCAGACGCTCTACGGCACTGAATGGGACAATGCCGACACTGATGGGGACGGTCTAGACGACGGTTGGGAGATTTCTAACGGATTAGATCCACTTGACAACGGAGAACCCGTCAACAGTGAGATTCCATTTGAGGAGCCAGACAATGAAGAGGAGACCGGAGAGCAGAACGAGACTTTCCCCAATCCTGACAACGGGCCCTTCGGAGACCCAGACAGAGATGGGTTGACAAACACCGAGGAGATGCTTCTCGGCTCTAATCCCAACCTGCGAGACACCGATGGCGACGGACTCAACGATCGCTGGGAGTCTGAGTACACATTCGTAGTTGAGACTCCTTCGGGTGAAGTGACTCTGCTGGATCCATTGGACGGTAATTGGGACTGCTATCTACTGACTCCTGAGGTTAAGGCAGAGATTGAGAACGACATCGGCTCCACAGAGTGGGAGGAATTGGGCGGCCAATTCGGACATTCTTGCGATGCTGTACTCGATCTTGAGCAACCTCAGCCCGACAGTCTGAGAAACTATGTCGAGGAGAGGTACGACACAAATCCCCTAGAGGAAGACAGCGATGGAGACTTGATTGCAGACCGGTATGAGATTGCTTTCGGAGTTATTGAGCTGGGGGTGCACTGCGGCGTACCAGTCTTCGGTACAATTTCGCTACAGGCCCCTTACACTGATTTGATGAGTGGGCATGGTGACAGAACCTGGTTCGAGCAAGACATGGATAACGATGGCCGACTGAATGGACCAGGAGACTGGGATACAGACGGCGATGGTATGCCAGATGGGTTCGAGTACTGCTACGCTATCGATTCCGATGGCAACCGATTCCTCGACCCGGCCAATGCTACTGACGCCTACGGAGACGTTGACGAGGACGGATTGAACAATGTTGAGGAGTACGAGGTAGCTTACACTTGGGGCCCTGAGAACTTCACCAATCCAATGGATTCAGACACCGATAACGACGGCATGCCTGACGGCTGGGAGCATATGAGCGGAATCCATCCGAATGATGGTAGCAATGCCGATGAGGATCCCGATTTCGACGGCTACGATGCAGATGGAGATGGAGGCGTGCGCTACACTGAGCTCGTAGGAATCACAACTGTCCACGCTATTTCTGTAGAAATAGGCGACTTTGTTCAGGTCAACAATACCGTTCTATGGGTGAGGACAGTCCAGAATAGCCAGTACGTGAATATCCCAATCAAGACCGATACAGCTGGATGGATTTACGCCATCAATGTCGAGATTGGAGATGAGGTGGTTAGCCGACTTCAAGACCTAGCAGTGGTCGTGGAGGAGAGCGAGCGCTTCACCAATCTTGACGAGTACAACGCCAGAGACCGTGACTCTGACGGATTCGCTGATGGCAGATCAACCGACCCACTGGTGGCCGATACTGACGGGGATGGCCTGATTGATGGCATAGAGGTCATCGGATGGACAATCAGAATTGTCGACCAAGGAGTCAGAGATGTACTTGTCAGAAGCGACCCAGGTGCATACGATACCGACAGGGACGGCCTCTCTGACGCTGCCGAGTATTACGAATACTTCACCAACGCAACCGATAGCGATACCGATAGCGACGGTCTCGAGGATTTCACGGAGGTTATCGATGGATTCTATTGGAATGGTTCCACCTACTTCACCAACGCATCCTCACACGACACCGACCTCGACGGCCTTGCGGACGGCGAGGAAGTAATCGACGGCTTAGACCAGTACATCACTCACGCCAACAATGCTGATAGCGATGACGATGGACTGTTCGACGGCAGTGAGGTCCTGAATATTCCACGCCCTTGGCAGGGGGCCACCAACCCACTCAACAACGATACCGATGAGGATGGCCAGCCCGACGGCTGGGAGATGCAGGTGTTCTCTGTACAACACAACACCAAGAGCCACAGCCTGTGGATTTCGGTAACCAACTGGTTACCTCCTGGATGCGACTCCATGATTGAGTGCGGTCTCGGCCCAGGGGGTTGGGTATGGTCCAGTTACCTAGGCGGATTCTCAACCTCTGGCGACAGAGATGGAGATGGCGAGATGGACCCCAAGTACTTCCTGCATGAGATGAATCTGTCAGGATTCACTGTTCCTGCTACTGGTCGCTGGGCCCTCGACCCATCATGGGGCTCTCTTCCAGACTCTCTATTCGACATAGATAATGACACCCTGATGAATTCTCTAGAGGCCCCTAACCGCTGGAACACAAACCCAGTCGATGACGATACCGATGGCGACAAACTACCTGATGGTTGGGAGGTCGCATACTCCGAATTGGCTCTGAGCTTGGGGTTGGTCGACAACAATACTCTGGGAGCTGTAGGAGCCAGAGGTCCGATGGATCCCAAGATGAAAGACTCTGATGTTGATGGCATAGACGACGGCCAGGAAGACTTCGACGACGATGGACTAAATCGTACCCATCTGCTAAACCGATATTGCCCCGGGTGGAATGACCCCCAGCAGTCAGAGTGCCACATTGACCCAACTACAGAAAGCGGAAACAACTTCTACGACGACCTAGAGAATTACACCAACTTTGAAGAGTTCCAAAATGGGACAAATCCTGTCAATCCGGACTCTGACGGAGATCAATGGTTAGACGGCTCGGAGGTCTATCATCAGGATCAGGACAATGATGGCATGTGGGCCGGCTGGGAGTACTACTTCGACTTCGATCCATTCGATCCTGCAGATGCAAACATCGACTCTGATGGCGATGGCTACATCAACAAGTGCGAAAATAAGTGGAACACCAACCCTAAGGATCCGACCAGTTTCCCAAGTCAGGGTGAGTTGTGCAGCGAATTTGAGTAAACCTCAATTCCCATATCTTAATGTTCATTCGAGGTTACAATGTCTTGGTGGATATTGCCAACAACTGCTGACATCGGTATTCGAGCATTCAGTGATGACCCTGCTGGAGCCATGAGAGAGGCTGCCTTGGGGATGCAGGAGATTCAGATGGCCACTGGAGTAACGTATTCTGACCTCTCTCGGAATGAGTTGAATTGGGCCATTGAGATCGCAACTCAGGATTACGATAGGGCACTCGTCAGATGGTTGGAAGAAGTCCTTTACAGGGGCCAAGCTGAAGGAGAATGGCTATGCGACGCTGCTATCGATATTCATGATGGACGCATTCAAGCTGCAGTCACAGTAGTCGATTCAGATTTAGTACAGCGAGAACTCGAAATTAAGGCAATCACGATGCACGAGGTAGCTTTGGTCGAGAT
>Ga0310344_10002572_pt1 | contig 13671 bp, 9 predicted proteins | sample HC15DNA20200_MG_FD_203801 | JGI IMG/M metagenome (GOLD analysis project Ga0310344, IMG submission 203801) | Marine microbial communities from station ALOHA, North Pacific Subtropical Gyre - HC15-DNA-20-200_MG | ecosystem: Environmental > Aquatic > Marine > Oceanic | place: Pacific Ocean: North... | reverse complement strand
GGACCGTCTAAAAACAGCTGCAAAGGAACTCCGCTTAGCCCATCATTATCGTTATCAGGTCGTCAACGACGATATTGAACGTGCCGTAGATGAGATACGAAATATCCTTCAATCCGTGGGAGATACAAGTTCATGAGAGAAGCGTTAAAAGAAGAACATATCGTAAAAAAGGTGGGTGGCCGCTTTAAACTTTCGACACTCATTCAAAAACGCATGGTAGCTCTCAACGCCGGGGCCAGACCACTCGTGGAACTAAAAACCAACGATGTAATGGCCGTCGTACTGGCAGAGATTGAAAATGACAAGATTTACCTGGATCAGAGCGGGCAACTTGTGATTGCAGAAGAACGAACGGAACCCGGCACTATCCTGGATCAGCTGTAAGCGAACGCGGGAATCTTCCCCCACCTTCTAGCGAGTGGTCTTCGATGCAAACCCCTGAATTGCTGATTGGAATCAGTGGTGGGATTGCGGCTTACAAATCAGCTGAATTTGTAAGTCGATGTGTGCAGGCTGACATGCGTTGTACCGTCGTCATGACCGACCACGCAAAGCATTTTATAGGAGCAACCACCTTCGAAGCCCTGACCGGTCAACCCGTATACCAATCTCTCTTTCAACCACAGGAACACTTTAAAGGTGAACATATTGCTCTGGCTGAGCGTGCACACCTGTTTTGCATTGCTCCAGCTACTGCCAATGTAATCGCCAAACTTGCAAACGGTATTGCTGACGATCTGCTAACAACACTTGCCCTAAGTTTTACTGGCCCCATACTCATCGCTCCGGCAATGAACAAAGAAATGTGGTCCAAGCCGGTTGTACAGCGTAATATCTCGCAACTTCGTTCAGACAGCTACCTCATCCAAGAACCCGGTGAAGGCTGGCTCAGCTGCCGAACAGTGGGTGTCGGTCGTATGGCGGAACCTGAAACGCTTTACCATCGTGTTTCCACAATCTTGAACCTAAAAACCGAATAATGGTTATATTTCAGATTACCGATATATTCCAATATCGGAACAGGCCCCTGAGCCTCCCAGATTACCAGAACTGCAAATTATTTTCCGCAAGTTGGTACTTCGAACGCTTTCAGCTTGACCGTAGACCATATCGCTACATAAATTGAAGAATACAGGTGCGCAAGCGTCTGCCATTAACTGTTGGCTCAACGCGGACTGTGCACAGGTAACTTTTCGGCATTTTCCCATTGCATTCTGTTTAGGTGAGAACCGTGTCTGAAAACCAAGAGGAAACTCGTTCAGAGGCAAGTGAGCCCCTTTCCGGGCAGTCAGATTCAGAAACGCAGACTAAGGACAAAGCGTCTGAAGACCCCCTGAAGGGGACCGATCGGAATGACGAAAACTCTCAAACCTCAACACTGGATGAAGAATATGATGGCGATCTTACCGAACAGGAATTATCTGAAGAACTGTACTGGCAGGATCTTCTTGCTGCCGCGCTGGTCATCTTCCTAGCTTTTCTGCTCTCGTTTTACAAGATTTCAGCCAACAATGTAGAACTGTGGCAACATCTGAAAACGGGTGAATTTATCGTAAGCAACGGTGCAATCCCCGATACAGATATTTTCTCATACACTGCCGCTGGGCGTCCTTGGATCAATACCAGCTGGCTTTATGACATCGGTACACACCTGATTCAAAACCTGGCTGGATTCAAAGCACTCGTTGCCATAAAAGCTCTGGCCGTTGTCGGTCTCACCCTCCTTTTACTGAGCCTGCGACACTTGGGACGTACTATGTGGTGGACCGTATGCACAACCACATTTTGTCTGGTCATCATGGCACATTCATCAAGGAATTTTGCAGTATCTCCGAAACTTGCTACTTACCTCGCACTTACCCTGCAACTGGCAATCATCCACCAGGTATCTTCCCGCAACCGCCAATGGATGCTTTGGCTTTTTATCCCGCTCCAGATTCTTTGGGTCAACCTGGACAGCAATTACTACATGGGTTTGTTGTTACTGGTCATGTACCTAGCAGGAGAATTCGTAATTTTTCTTTTTCGGTCCGTGAGACATTCACTTCCTTCTCCTGAACCAGACACGGGGCTGAAGTTTTATCGTCCTAAAATAGTAACACTGGCATTAGTTGTGCTTTTGTCCACGATCGGATGCCTGCTGAATCCTTATGACCTGAAAAATCCCGCCGGCCTCGTTGTTGCCCAACAAGCTGTATCGCAATACACCGTGGCGATCCCTGGACTAAGAGAGTTCAATTATCCACTTCGAGAGCTGACCGGAATCTGGAACGATGACTTCTTTAACGATCCATTTACGGGGATGTTTGATCCGGGCGTCATCTCCCTAGAAGAATACCTTACCGGTTTTCTGGCCATCATGACTTTATTTTCGTTCTTCATGAATCGCCCGAACTTCCAGTTTTCACGATTTCTCATTTTCATCAGTTTTTTGTTCGTTGGAGTTAGTCTTCTGGAAAACATGTACCTTCTCGTCCTGGTGTCAACGATGGCGCTTACCCTGAATGGACAGGAATGGTATCTAAACAGCTTCGGCACCCGTCCCCGGCTGGATACTGCCTGGCTGATCTGGTCTCGTGGCGGTCGAATTTTAACAGTACTGTCCTTCTTTGTACTCTTCCTCTGGGGTGGCGCTGGACGATTTCGAAACAGCCTCGGGGACGATCTGGGACTTGGTCTGAGCAGCAGTGCCTTGGACACCGTACAAACAGTAACTGAGCAGATGTCCAGTCTTCCGCCTAGCACCAATATCTTTAACTTCGAAGTGCTTCCCGACAACGCCAACCTGTTGATCCAGGCTGGCTTTCCAGAACGAAAAATCTTTCTTGATGACCGTCTATCCCTGTATAAGCAGAAACCAGACGGACAACCCCTTCCAGAAAACGGACTCACCTCCGTGAAACTGGCTGCTGTACCGGACTCAGTTATCTTTCCTCGATCCGGTCAGTCGCCCTCTGAAATTTCTCTCACACAGCCACTGGAAAGAATGCCGCGTCGTGTCGTGATCCCGGAAAAGTTCCAGAAACAGCTGACTTACAATCTCACCGATCGTCAACTACAACTGGAAGGCCCTCTGGAAAAAGAACAGTTTCTAGAACTTGGTGCGTTGGCTTACGAAACGTCAGCCCCGCCGGGCATGGCACAAGCCGGACCATCTCTTAATACTATTTCGCTCCAGCTATCGCGAACCCGTTATGTCCGGGCTCTGCAGGCGCTCTATACTAAATCTCGTACCCTGTTCGACTCCGAAAAGGGTGAACTGCAATTTCGAGGAACCATGTCTCCCGACGATTATGCCGCTCTGATGAGTTTCAGCGAGGAGACCGACTACCGCGTTGCCGTCGATCAACTCTTCGATCAATCGCAGGATCTGCTTGAGACTTATTTGAGACTTCGTTACGCGCTCCGCGATGGTGAAGTTGACGTATGGAAACCCGTTTTTGACAAATACAATATCGGAATTCTCACTCTCAACATGCGGGAAAGTCAGCCTTACTACAACACGTTTGTCGCGCTCACTCAAAATGAGTTCTGGATTCCTGTTCAGCCGTTGAGTGGCTCGCTTGCCGTTTTCATCCGTTCGGACGTCGACACACCGGAATTAGCGCAATACCGTAATGAAAAGGCGTTGGATGTCCAGTCACTTGCCTATCAACCCTCAGACGAAACACCTGCAGAAACCGCAATCGCCATTCCCGTCCAAGAGCACTCATGGTGGTATGACTGGCTGTGGCGAGACCGTCTGGTCGGAGACGAACGACTGCAGATAGCGCGACACTACCACACGGTCGCTAACAACTACTTAACCCCCCAGGGGCTTATGAGCGTAGCTGATGCTGCAGCCTGGCAGATGCTGGCTATTCGGAAGATTCGGGAAATGTTACCCGAACATCCCGGTAATCCGAATGCCTATGTGCTGCTCGGACTCTGCTACAACACGCTACTTGAACTAGATCTCAGTGTTTATCTCATCGCCAAACCAGAACCAGGCACTCCGCGGAACATTCGCGTGCGCAGATTTTTGAGAGAACATCGAATAAGATACCTGCAGGTCATCGCGGCACTGAATCAGGCTCTTCTTGCTAATCCGAACGAAGAAGTGGCACATTTCCATCTCTATCGTTGGTACCGCTCGCGCGGAAACTGGGATCTAACTCTTCGTCATCTTCGCAAACTCGATGAACTACTAGAGGGTGACGAAGATGGTTCGTTGCAACGCCAACAGGAAATTGTCCAATTAGAGCAGCGCGTTGAGAACATGAAAGACGAACTCAATCGACTGCGCATGAACCCCCTGCCAGCAGCACCTTCCGAGCGTGCAGGACTGGCACTGGACGCCGGGTTCCCTGCTTTGGCGATGGAAGAACTAGGCGAGTTCAGTCTTGCAGCCCTTGAAAGCGGCCCTCTCTACGTGATGCTCTGTCTCGAAACTGGCCAACATGAAAAAGCCGTCGATCCACTGGAAAATCTTCGAGATGCCGAAGTTTTCGAACAGGGGCAGTGGGAAGAAATCATGGGCACCGTACGTCTTCTGCAGGGTAATTATGATCTGGCCGCCGAAAGCTGGAAAACCGCCTTACAAAGTAAACAGTACTCCTCCGCCGCAGAATTCCTACATGGAGCGGGAATCGTCATTCCACAGTGGCCTCAATTTGGTACTCCGATCGATGCCGGGCAACTACAGGGGCCCGCTCTTCCTCTAGCCAATTCGGCCGCGAAATTAATGGAACAGATCCCATTCGAAAGAGCGAGCGGAAATGCACTCATCGGCTTAGCATATCTGGAAACACCCTATGTAGATCGCGCAGCGGCCCCCATTCAAAAGGCACTTGACCTTTACCCCGATCACCCTTTACGCCCCATCTACACTTACTATCTGACACGTTTGACTGGCGAGGAACTTGATCCACTGCCACCATCAGAATATATCGAGCCTGAATTTGCACCAGAGCCTACCGAACTTTCATCCCAGTAACGCTTTGTAAAATACGATCCTCTTTTTTAATAACTCGCACCTTCGAAGGTCCTCTTCCTGTCTGACCCAGTAAGACTTCGACTGGGCCTGTGATGAGATTTCGCCATACAAATCACGGACGGGGATGACCTTCCGTCTCACCCGCCCCGTCTACCGCACACTCCAAAGAAGTCGGTATTGAGAGAACTACCGCCCAAATTTCAGACAACTTGTCAGTTGAATCCAACAGGTTATCCACGTAACCGCCTCTCTCCGGATTCCCAGACAGATACCGTCTGGATGAAAAAGGTCTGGGAGATTAGAATGTAAGAGAAGCTTCAGACCTCTGCGGTGTCCGTGATAGCTTGCGTCTTCAAGAGAACCGATAAACACCCGCGGGGAGCCTCTGTTGTCCGGCAGCGTGTATATCCGGTGGCCTTGGCCTAATCCGGCTCCCACAACCCGGGCTCGGGCGCCCACGTTAAGTTGCGGGTTCTCATAAGACGACTACACGACATGTTTGCGGAGGTCTTTTTTACCTTCCCCTGCCCAGTGAATGAATACCATGCACCGTGCTGATTCAACGGGAAATCTTTTTGGAAACTTGGAACAATCGCATTTCCGTAAAGCCCAGCCACTTGCTGCAAGCATGCGACCACGAAATTTTGATGAATTTCACGGGCAACAACACTTTTGCGGAGAAGGCAAATTACTCAGAAGAATGCTTCAGGCAGAACGTCTGAGTTCCCTGATTTTTTACGGGCCACCGGGAACTGGAAAAACTACTCTTGCGCACCTTATTGCACGCCATACACGTAGTCATTTCACAGCGTTAAATGCTGCGGCCATCCATATAAAAGAAGTGCGAGAAAGCCTTGTGGAAGCGCATGAAAGGCTCGCAACAGATGGACAACACACCATTCTTTTCCTTGACGAGTTACACCGTTTCAGTCGTGCTCAACAGGATGTCCTGCTACCCGATGTGGAAAATGGAATTGTTACACTGATTGGAGCGACCACTCAAAATCCTTTTTTCTCCATTGTTTCTCCTCTGGTAAGTCGTAGTCAGATTTTCCAATTCAAACCACTGACACCTTCTGAAATTCGCGAATTACTGGAACAGGCGATTCAAGACCCTGTTCGCGGACTTGGCAATTACCAAGTCCAGATCTCAAAGGAGGCACTGGACTTTCTTTCTGATGTCTGCGATGGAGACGCCCGTCAGGCTCTCAATGCACTTGAAATCGGAGTCCTTTCATCGAAAGAAGAATCGGTTCTGTTCGATCTCGAAACAGCGCAGGAGTCTCTTCAAAAAAAAGCGATCCAATATGACGCAACCGGAGACACGCATTACGACGTAACCAGTGCGTTCATAAAGAGTATGAGAGGCAGCGATCCGGATGCGGCCATCTACTGGCTTGCCCGTATGCTGGAAGCCGGAGAGGAACCCCGATTTATTGCGAGACGTCTGGTAATCTGTGCATCCGAAGACATCGGGAATGCGGATCCGATGGCGCTGGTAGTTGCAACGGCCGCCGCGCAGGCAACAGAATTCATAGGCCTTCCCGAATGCCAACTCTCTCTGGCCCAGGCAGTCACTTATCTTGCCACAGCACCCAAATCAAATGCCTCAACCATGGCCATTCTAGATGCACGTCACGATGTATTGGAAAGTCGTGTCCAGGAAGTACCCAAACATCTGAAAGACTCCCACTATCCCGGCGCACCCGTTCTTGGAAATGGACAGGGTTATCAATATCCACACGATTCCGAAAACGGCTGGGTTGATCAGAATTATTTAGGTATTGATCGCCAATATTACCATCCGGTTGATCGAGGGCACGAATCCATTATTCGTGATCGACTTGAAGATCTTCGAAGCGAACAGTCACCCCGTTCAGATTCGAAATAGCTGATCTCACGGAAAACCGCCCCTCTTCCACTGCGCCACAGTACCCTTTCCATGCAAATTCCCCTCTCACATTCCCGACAACCCATATACCCCACACAACCTAACGCACACATACTTTTTTCTTGACGATTTTGCAGCTATATTACCATACTGGGCTATCGAATGGTGATCACCAGTTGGTGACCGAATGTCGGGGTTTCCGTCTCCTTAGCAGACGGAAAATGGAACCCACGGTATCCTTTTGCCTATCCGGTCTTTAACTGGTTACATCCGGATAGCCTAACACCGATGGATGCCCAGCCAGACAATAGGAACCAAAACAACTTATCGGTATTATTCACGAACGTTTCACCATCATGGACCACGGATCCCTTCATCAACCGACTTTCTTACCCCTGGCAGTTGAATCCTGTCCAGAAGTCTGGAATTTTTCTTCGTATAATATCACCGTCAAAGGTCCCGGAATCGACACTCCCTGCACCTGGCAGTTGTCACAACCCTATCTGATAATCGGAAGTGCACCTGGCACGGGACTCGTACTTCCCAACAAAAAAATACGTCGCCGTCATGCCTATTTACATATAACGGAAACTGGGATTTTTTTTGTCGATCTGCTTGAAGGTACTTCTTCTCAATACGATAGAACCCCACCACTTGACCGATGGTTTTCTGATGGAGAGATACTGAAACTCGGATCCTACGAACTCCATTTTGCGTGTCTCTCGAAAACAGCATCGAAAGAAGTCTTAAATAATCGCATACCCCTGTCCTCTAAAATTACGCGGCCTACCTCCCTACCGGAACTTTGTATCGAATCGTCCGGTGGTAAGAAAGCCAGACGCCAAATAAAACGTCCGCTTACGGTAATCGGAAAGTCCAAATCCGCCCATCTTCGGTTAATACATGGTTCCATTTCAGAATTTCATGCAGTTGTTGTCTGTGAACAGGAAAGCATCTGGACAGTCGATCTTGGCAGTCGGAAAGGAACCAAGCAGAATCAACAGCCGATTGATATTGCACGTCTTTCAGAAAAGAATGCGTCCGTATCATTAGGACAGATTAATCTGACCGTTGCGTCCCACAATGTGATAGAGCCTCCTTCATCTCCTCCTGCTTCAAGCATAGACAGCCTCTCTTCCGAATTGAACAATTCTGAGCCGGATATTCCCGGTGCTCACTCACAAACAGCCTTTGCATCCAAGGCTGTTATGGAAAACCTGCGAGGTTTGCAGGAACGTTGTGACCAACTGCAACACTCCATCCACCAACTTCAAAAACCACCTGAAACAGGAACGGAAAACAAAAACCCTGAACGAAAAAATAGTGACTTTTTATCCGACATACAGGATCAAGTAAACCATTTAAGTTATCAGATGACGGACCTCCGAAATGAACAAGAACAACAGCCCCAAGCAGTATTAACACGGCTATCATCTGTAGAAAACAAACTATCGTTGTTAAAGGATCTCATTCACAAATACGAGGACAAACAGATAGAAAAGGACTCCTTCCTGGAACCTTTTAATAAACGTTTTGTAGATCTCGAATCACTCATTAACCAGATGCACACCAGCACAAGTGATCGTCTCGACCTGATAGAAACATCTCAGCAGGATCTTCAACATCTCCATAGCCAGGAAAACGTGGACACACAAAGCCTGCAACAAGAACTGAAAACGATTAATCGACAACTTGAAAATTTGCCTGATACCATCCAGCAACACACTCACCAACTGAGCAACAAGATCGATGATGCGTTTCAATTGATAAATAGTCTCCAAGACCAGGTCGTCAACGCCGCAGAACACCACAACACACTCAAAAAACAACTTAGCGAGGAAATAACTAAGATCCAGGAGCATATGGATCGCATTGAAAACACCACGCTGGAATTGACACACAATGTGGAGAAAGCTGGAGAGACCCGAATTCTCGAAAAAGACTTTATTGAATCTCAGGAAAAGACTCGGCAACTTCAAGTCGATCTTGAACAACGGGTTCGCCTGCTGGAACAACAAGAACAAGCCTTGGAAAACCAATGGCACGACCGACAGGAACGATACCATCGTGAAAGTACAGCCTCCGAGATGGATCGCTCCCTAATGGAACATCGTCAACAGGAAATCTTTGATAATGTCTTGCAAATCAATGAAGACATTTCTCAGATCACAGCAAAGCAAAGTACCCAGCAAACGCAACTGTTTCAAATACAACAAGAGCTTCAGGACCAACTGGATGATCGAACTGATCATCTAGGCCGTTACCAACAAGTCATCGAAGATCTACAGACACAATCCGCACGACATGAAGTCGAAATGGGACAAGTAGAATTGAGAATTACCGGGGCAACGGAACGGCTCAAACATCTTTTTCAAATGGCAGTAGAGCACCAAAACAATCGGGAAGAAGTTCTGGAGTCCTGTCCAACCGACATTCCCCTCTCAGATGTTCCTGACATCGAAAAAAATACGGACCTGACATCCTCACTCTTATCAACGCCTGAGTCGAACCTGAACGCAGAATCACTCACTTCCAACCAACCGGATAGAGACCTTTCTCTCCAAGCAAACTCGTCTCCACTTGAAAGTGCCTCTCCTTTTCCAGATCAGCCAGCTCCCGAATCACCGGAAGCCGACCGTTCATTCGATTCCAGTGACCAGGAATGGAGTAGTCCTCCAAACAGCAAAGCTGTCTCCGATAGCCAGAGCCTGATGACCGGCATCGACTACGTTCTGGACCAACATGATCGATTCATGTCAACCAATCCAGTTACCGAAGATCTTCGAAAACCGGCTCTAGCTGGACGTCGTCCCTTTCGACGTTATCTCTACTTAACCACACTTTCTATCGCAGCTTTAATGGGCACCCTGTTTTTATACTCTCGCCCATTCCAAAGTAACACACGGAGACTCTGGGAAACCTGTGCTGAATGGATTAACCAGGTGTTCCAATCCTAGCATCTACTCGCCACATTCTCCTCTGCCCACGAACCGCATGTCACTCGATTGACTACGACTCGTAAGAGAATGTCCCACATATCTGTTAGGTTAGTCAGTGTTCGTAGGACTCCATAGATAATGATCACCTTAGTACGGATCGAGTAAACTTCGCTTTATGCTTACAGACCAATAAAAGGCAGGAGATCTCTTTAAAATGAACGGACCCGGCAAACAGCTTAATGAGTTAATTCGGAGGCACTAACCCGAACACGCCGTCGATATGCTCCTTATTGCCGCCCTGATCGAAGCGCGTTTCTGCGAACGATTCGAAATTCTTCACAACCATATAGAAGATGATGAACTCTCTAGATTCTACGGTAGTTTGTTTGAGTCTGAAGCAAACCACTACGCAACTTACGTTCAGCTGGCGTACGATTTTGCACCCGCAATGGAAGTTTCTCAACGACTCCACCAGCTTGCTACCGAAGCTTCTAATTCGAATCGAGACAGGAGTTCGAAACAGAATATTAGGGTACACCGCACTTTCCAACCTCTCTCAAAGCGAGTACCTTCTAGAACATTGTCTTAGGACAGGTCTGCCGTTTCCCTCTGTCATACTGATCTCTACAACGAGCCCCACTAGTGCCTGACTCCAATCAGTTGTTCGAACTCGGCGCTCTGGCTGTTTATCTCCTGGGATTATTTTATATCGGTTTACGCAGTATGCGAGAGGTGCGCACCTCTGTTGATTACACGATAGCCGGTCGACAGCTCTCCTGGATAGTCGTGCTTTCGACAACGGCCGCCACGATGGTCGGAGGCGGGGCTTCGGTCGGAATGGTTTCACAGGTTTACAAAATCGGCATTGCTGCAGCGGTACTCACCTGTGCCTGGCACCTTCAGTTAATTGTCACAGGACTCTGGATCGCTCCCCGCTTACGCGGTATGAATCTCATTACCATTGGGGGATTTTTCGAACTGAAATTCGGAGTATTCGCACGAACTTTAGCCGTGATTCATTGCATTCTCTTCCTAACAGGTGCCCTTACAGCACAAATTTCTGCAATGGGCACCCTAACGAGTCACGTCCTGGAACTCCCCTTTGAACTGTCTCTCCTGATTGCTTCAGCTATTACGATTTTCTATTCCACCGCTGGAGGTATTCGGGCAGTGGTAAAAACAGATATTCTACAGTTCGTAATACTGGTTGCTGGAATCGGAACGGCTGCCGGAATACTGTTTGCAAAGAATGATGGATTCTCTGGTATTGCAGAAAAACTTTCAGAGCTATCTCTCGACTCATTAGATCTTACACACCACTATCCTCCCGTTCAGTTGATCAGCTTGTTTGTGGCTTTTCTACTGGGAGAGACTCTGGTCCCACCCTATGCAACTCGATGTTTTATAGCAAAGGACAGGGAACACTCCCGTTGGGGTGTTGCCGGAGCCGGTGTATTCCTCCTGCTCTTCCTTCCGGCAGCTACACTCGTACTGGGACTTGCCGCTCGAGTAGACCCCCAAATCAATGCCCTTATGGCATCGAGCGACTCGCAACAGGTTTTCCCAACTCTGATCCGTAACACCTTTCAACCTATCCATCCTCTACTGTCTGGAATCCTGATTGCGGCGATTGTCGCGGCAGTCATGTCGTCTGCCGATAGTTGTCTTTCCTGTGGAGCAACACTGGCTATGGAAGATATCTTTCGCCGCCACCTTCGTCCATCTGCGCCGGATTCTCAGCTACTCCTAGTTGCAAGAATGACCACCGTTGTTGTTGGACTTGTCGCAACTTTTTTTGCATTCCTGTTTCATAACATCGCCTCCATTCTCGAGTTTGTCTATAACTTCTGGGCGCCAGCAATGATTCTTCCGTTTTTCGTTGGTCTCTTTTGGTATCACCCCAACCGAACCTATGCAGTCGTAGCCTCCATGACTTCCGGCACCTTGTCTACCATACTATGGCAGTTTGTCGTACACCCAAGGATCGATCCGGTTCTTCACCCTCATCTTTCCAGCCTCACCCCGGTACTGCCTGCCTTAGTTCTCGCCATACTGGCCTTCTTGTTGACAAATCTAGTGTGTGGCCGTATGCGGCCAACTGGTGGCTTCCTGCCATCTGGGACAGAGGAGCCCCCTGCATGACCCTTCTTAGCATCCTGAACCTACTTCACTACCTTTCCCTTTGTTCAGCAGTTGTGATCCTTGTCTTGCTGGCAGTTCATTCTTTCAAATATGGCAAAAAGGCAAGATAAACCGACATCCTGATACTGACACCGCCATAACGAACCTTGCTTTTCAGTGAATTGCTACCATGAAAATCACCAAACTCGAAACCTTCACCGTCAGTGTACCTTACCAACATACGGAGGTAAGCAGCCGCGTTCACCGTGACGGAGTAACCGATGTCCTCGTTAAACTCAGTACTGATTCAGGGTTAATCGGCTGGGGAGAAAGCTGCAGCGGTGCGCACGTCGAATCCATTGAACAGGCGATCCAATCTGCTTCTCCCTTTATCCTGGGACAAAGTCCCTGGCAAACAGAATCCATTGCCCGAGATTTTTTCCATACCGGACTGTGGGACCATCGATTAATGACCGGCAATTTTGCCTTTGCAGGAATTGACCAAGCTTTGTGGGATATCTGCGGCCAAGCCTGCGGCCAACCTCTCTACCGCCTCTTCGGAGGCTCTCTTCATGAACAAATCAATTATTTCTACTACCTTTCCCAAGGAACCCCGGAAGAAATAACGGAACAATGCCGCACCGCCACTCGTAGTGGATACACCTGTTTTTACTTAAAGGTAGGATTGAACACGAAACTTGAAACTGACATGCTTTCCGCGATTCGTGGAACCATAGGTCCTGAAGGCAAGATTCGCATCGATGCTAATCAGGCATGGACCGTTGCACAGGCAATAGAAATCCTGAACCACTGGCACCAAGAATTCAACATCGACTTTGTTGAGGCACCAACCCGAATCAACCCCGTAGAAAACATGTCCGAAGTCCGTGCACGCACATCTGTCCCGGTATGTGCCAATGAAGGCCTCTGGAGTGAAGCGGATGCCATGCGAGTTATTCGGGCGAGAGCTGCTGACATACTTTGCTTCAGCAGCTACTGGGTCGGAACCTTGAGACAATGGCATACACTATGCCATTCTGCCCGGCTTGAGGGACTCCAAATCTGTAAGCATACTCACGGCGAACTTGGTTTAGCAGCTGCTGCTGCCCAACATCTTCTATTAACTATTCCTAATATTGTGGATGGCCACCAGCAAACTGCAACCATGATGTCGGACGATATCTTGAAGGACCCCCTGCCAATTGCCGGGAAACCAAACTGGAAAGCCATTGAACAACCAGGTTTAGGCGTTGATGTTGATCCCGAAAAGGTAGCTCAATTCCATGAATACTATCAACAATCGGGACAGTTCCTTCCCTATCATCATCGTGAATCGCCTTCATAACGATGACAACATTCTCCCCTGTTGCTGATCCGTTGCCCATCGGGTTAGACAAGGCGGTGTTGTTTTTCTACATTACAAAATTTGACAAAGAACGTTCCAACAGAATCGTCCTTAGTCCGTCATGGGTTTCGGAAAAGGTGTCTGTTGGGAACCTGTGTCAAAGTCCCCATCTGGTCATCCCCATGTCTCTTTCACGTTAAAAGTTCCTTGGCACGCGGATGTGCCTTCTCATAAATGGCTCGCAAATTGGCTGTACTCACATGTGTATAAATCTGAGTAGTTGTCAGGCTCTTATGCCCCAACAACTCTTGTACACTTCGAATGTCTGCCCCTGAATCAAGTAAGTGGGTTGCAAAACTGTGCCTTAAGGTATGTGGACTAGTTCTGTGATCAAGACCCG
>Ga0310344_10002569_pt1 | contig 13678 bp, 15 predicted proteins | sample HC15DNA20200_MG_FD_203801 | JGI IMG/M metagenome (GOLD analysis project Ga0310344, IMG submission 203801) | Marine microbial communities from station ALOHA, North Pacific Subtropical Gyre - HC15-DNA-20-200_MG | ecosystem: Environmental > Aquatic > Marine > Oceanic | place: Pacific Ocean: North... | reverse complement strand
TGTTCCAGGGGAATAATTAGCTGTAAGTGTAATATTCGGATGTAAACAATCGCCATGAACGTTTAGCCCATAAGGAAAATTTTCTAAAAAAAAAGTCTTAGAAGCACAATAAGTAATATGAAAATCCCAAAAAGGAATTTTTCCTCCATAAAATTTATGCGCAATATAAAAAATTGAATAAGATATTACTAATATTAATGTTAAATCTAAATAACGTGATTTATAAAGCATTTTCTTTAATTTTTTATTAATTTTAAATAATTTTTAATAACATTTTTCCATAAAAATTTTTTTGAAAAATCTTTAGAATTTTTAGACATTCTTTTATATTTAATTTTATTATTTAATACTTCTTTTATAGAATTTTTTATTGAAGAAATGTTATTTGGATCACAAATAATTCCTGTTTTTTTATTAACAACCGACTCTTTTGTTCCGCCTATTCCACTAGTGATTGATGGAATTCCATACATTGCGGCTTCAATATAAGAAATACCAAAACCTTCAATAGATAAACTTTTTTTTTCTTCAATTGTAGGCATTACATATAAATTAGAAATTTTGAATAAAAAATGTTTATCTTGTTCATTAACTTTGCCTAAAATTTTTATATTTTTATTTAAATCTAATTTATTAATTAACTTTATTAATTTATTTTTTTCAGGACCATCTCCTGCAATTAAATAAATAATATTATTAAACTCATTTATTAATTCCTTTACAGCGTAAATAATTCTTTTATGATTTTTTCTTTTATCTAACCTTGAAATAGTTAGTAATATCGGACTAAACTTTTCATAACTTTTAAAATAATTTTTTTTACTATATTTGTATTTAAAAGTATCAACGCCGGGGTAGATAACTTTTATTTTACTAGAATTAACTCCTAAATTAATGATCTTTTGTTTTGTAAAATTAGAATTTGCAATAATTTTATCAGTTTTTTGTAAAGTATTTTTTATTCTTTTTTTTTTTAAAAGATTTTTATTTACCAAAATATCATTTCCGTGAGCAAGACAAAAAATCTTTGTTTTTTTTAAAGAATCTTTTTTAATTAAATTTTCTGCACTTTTCCATGTATCACAAATAACTAAATTTATGTTTTTTTTAAAATTAATAAATTTTTCTATATCAATACTTTTTCTTCTTTTTCTTATAATTTTTAAACCACGATACCTAATTATTTCATACTTTAAAAAGTTATCATATTTTTCATCTTCAGATAAATTCTTGCCATCAGCAAAAATGAACATATTAAACTTATATTTATATAAACTATTTGCTAAACCTTGCATAAGAATCTCTATACCGCCTAAAACAGGTGGAAAACATTGTGTAGAAATAACTATATTTTTTGATTGATTTAGTTTAGGCTTGCCCATAAATCATAAATAGTGAAAATTAATAAAATATATCCAGTAATTCTATCTGGGGGTTCCGGAACACGTTTATGGCCTCAATCTCGTTTATCATTTCCAAAGCAATTTTTAAAAATTAATTCTGATTATACATTAATTCAAGAAACTTTAATTAGAATAAATAATAAAAAAATTTTTCATCCTCCAATATTAATATGTAATGACGAACACAGATTTATAATTGCTGAACAACTTAGAGAATTAGGTATCAAGCCAAAATTAATAATATTAGAGCCAATAGGTAAAAATACTGCTGCCGCAATATCTGTTGCCTCGTCAATTTTAAAAAAAATAGATGAAAATGCAAAAATTTTAGTTTTATCATCAGATCATAAAATTAGTAAAATAAATAATTTCCAAAAAGTAATTAATAATTGTTCTCATGTTTGTGAAAAAAATAAAATTGTTATTTTTGGAATAAAACCTACTCAGCCAGATAAAAACTATGGCTATATAAAAAAAGGAAAAATATTTGATAAAAAAAGTAAGACTTTTTATGTTAATGAATTTAAAGAAAAACCATCTTTAAATACTGCAAAAAAATATTTAAAAAATAAAAATTACTTTTGGAATTCTGGAATATTTTTTTTTAAAGCTGATTTAATGTTAGATGAAATTAAATTATATGATAAAAAAACTTTTGATCATTCTATTAATTCAATTAAATTTTCTAACAAAGATCTTGATTTCTTGAGATTATCAAAAAAACATTTTAATAAAATAACTGCAAAACCCATTGATATATCTGTTATAGAAAAATCAAAAAAAATTATATTTAAAAATTTTGAATGTGATTGGAGTGATGTTGGATCATGGCCTTCAATCTTTGATTTAGCAAAAAAAAATAATAAAAATAATCTTTTAAAAGGATTAGTTGAAACTACAAATGTAAAAAATAGCTTTATACAATCTGAAAATCAGCAAGTTATGGTAATAAATCAAGAAAATCTAATAGTAATATCAACTAAAGATGCGCTATTAATTATGCCCAATGATAAGAATATAAATATAAAAGATAGTATTAAAAATTTATCAAAAAAAAATAATGAAAAAGTTTTATTTCACCCAAATGTTTATAGACCTTGGGGTTCTTTTGAAGTTTTATTAACAAAAAAGAATTATCAGGTAAAAAGATTAGTTATTAATCCTAAACAAAAAATATCATTACAAAAACATAAATATAGATCAGAACATTGGGTTGTAGTAAATGGCTTAGCCACAGTTACAAAAAATAATAAAATATATAACTTAAAAAAAAATCAATCTATAGATATTCCAAAAGGCTCAAAACATAGAGTTGAGAATAAACAAAATCTTCCTTTGGTAATTATTGAAATTCAAACTGGAGATAAATTATTGGAAAATGATATTATCAGATTTGAAGATATCTATAATAGAAATTAATTATTCTAATATTCTTCCTTTAAGTGATTTTTTTTTATCACTTTCTACCATCAATCTAACTAACTCTTTAAATTTTATTTTAGGAGACCAGCCTAAATCTTTTCTTGCTTCCTTAGCATCACCTTTTAAAAAAGAAACATCTGAAGGTCTATAATATTGATTATTCTTTTTAATTATAATTTTTTTTGTATCTTTATCTATTGCATATTCATTTGGCTTTGAACCTTTCCATAATAAATTAAATCCCATCAATTTAGCAGCTACTGAAGCAAATTCTTTAACTGAATGTTCTTCTCCAGTTGCTAATACATAATCTTTTGGTTTTTTATTTTGCATCATTCTCCATATACCATCAACAAAATCGCCTGCGTACCCCCAATCTCTTCTTGCATAATAATTCCCAAGTTCTAAAGTTTTTTTTCTACCAGCTTGAATTTCTGCCAGTGTAGATGTAATTTTTCTAGTTACAAACTCTGTACCTCTTAAAGGCGACTCATGATTAAACAAAATCCCTGAACAAGCAAAAATATCATGAGCTTCTCTGTAATTTAAAGTAATGTAATGCCCAAATACTTTTGAAGTTGCATAAGGACTACGAGGATGAAAATGTGAATTTTCATTTAATTTTTTTGATCCTATTTCACCAAACATTTCAGAAGAGGATGCTTGATAAAATTTAATTTTTTTATCAACTATTCTTATTGATTCTAAAATATTTAATACTCCTATTGCGTCTGCTTGAGCTGTATAAATTGGATTCTCAAATGATAAACTTACAAAACTTTGTGCTGCTAAATTATAAAATTCGTCCGGTTTAATTAATTTAACAACTCTTTCTATGTTTGACTTTTCTAATAACTCTAAAGATAAAAGTTCTATAGACTCAATAATTCCTAATTCTTGCAATCTCCATAAATTTAGAGAAGAACTTCTTCTATATGTACCATAAACTTTATAACCTTTGTTTAAAAGTAAATTGGCTAAATAAGCGCCGTCCTGGCCTGTTATCCCTGTTATTAATGCAATCTTTTTTTTCATAATCTTAAAATGTGCCCAGGGGCGGAATCGAACCACCGACACAAGGATTTTCAGTCCTTTGCTCTACCGACTGAGCTACCTGGGCATAAATAATAAAAGAATTTAATATAGTCTTATTTTTTAAAGAAATCAAAATACAATATATAAAAACAGATAAAAAAATTAATCTTTATGTCTATAAACTATTCTTCCTTTGGTTAAATCATATGGTGTCATTTCAACATCAACTTTATCACCAACCAAAACTCTAATTCTATTTTTTCTTAATTTTCCAGATGTATGAGCTAAAACTTCATGATCATTTTCAAGTTTTACTTTAAACATAGCATTTGGTAAAAGTTCTAAAACAACTCCTGTAAATTCTAAAGATTCTTCTTTAACCATTATTTTTTTTCCTCATATTTATCGATAAAGCATGCCCATCTAACCCCTCGGCTTTAGCTATTTTTATGGCCGAATTAGATAGTAAATGCAAGCTTTTTTTATCACATTTAGTAAAAGTTATTTTTTTTAAGAAATCTAACACGCCCAATCCGGATGAAAATCTTGCAGTTCGACCAGTTGGTAAAACATGATTTGGCCCTGCCACATAATCGCCTATTGCTTCCGGTGTATATCTACCTAAAAAAACTGATCCTGCATTTTTTACTTTATTTAATAATTTTTCAGGTTTATCAATTGCTAGTTCTAAATGTTCCGGAGCTATATTATTTATTAAATTATATGAATCAAAAATATTTTTTATAATAATAATTTTACCATTATTTTTCCAACTCTTTGATGCAATAGATGCTCTAGGTAATTTTTTTAAAATACTAGCAATAGATTGTTTTACCTTTCTTGCAAAGAAAATATTATTAGTTATTAAAATAGATCTGGAATTAACATCATGTTCAGCTTGTGATAATAAATCAGCAGCAATCCAATCAGGATTATTTTTATTATCGGAAACTACTAATATTTCTGAAGGTCCAGCTATCATATCTATACCGACATCCCCAAAAATTTTTTTCTTTGCTATAGTTACATATATATTCCCAGGTCCAACTATTTTATCTACTGGTTTAATTGACTCAGTTCCCCAGGCAAGAGCAGCTATTGAGTGGGCCCCTCCAACTCTATAAATTTTATCAACATTTGCAATTTCAGCTGCTTTAGCAATTATAGGATCTAATTCTTCGTTGCTTTGAGGAGTTACCATAATTATTTTATCAACTCCAGCTATTTTAGCGGGTATTGAATTCATTAAAATTGAACTAGGATAACTAGCTGTCCCACCCGGTACATAAATACCAATAGAATTCATGGGTTGCCATTTTGATCCCAATGTAACTCCTTTAGAGTCTTTGTATTTATAATTATTTGGAATTTGTTTTAAATGAAATCTTTTTATTCTAGATGAAGAAAATAATAAAGCTTTTGCAATATCGCTAGGACATTTTCTAGAATAAAATTTTATTTTACTTTTTTTTATTTCAATATTATTTTTATTTAATCTTAAACCATCAAATCTCTTTGCGTAATTAAATAATGCTTTATCACCATTCTTTTTTATATTTTTAAATATTACATCTACTTCTTTTTCTACCCTTGAGTTTAAAGATGTATTGTGATTTATAAGTTTAAATATAAACTTTTTAACTTCTCTATCTTTATAAATTATATTTGAACTCATAATAATTTTTTTTCGAATGCATTAATTATTTTGTTAATTTCATCAGATTTTGTTTTTAAAGAAATACGATTTACTATTAGATTTGAAGATACATCACTTATTTTTTCAACAACCTCAAGATTGTTTTCTTCTAAAGTTTTTCCTGTAGAAACTAAATCTACAATCATTTCAGAAATACCTAACAATGGGGCTATTTCAATTGATCCATTTAATTTAACACATTCAATTTGTTTTCCTTTATCACTAAAATAATTTTGTGTTGCAACAGGGTATTTAGATGCAATTTTTATAATACTTGCTCCTGTATTTATTTTTTGATTTTTTTTTTTAGCCAAAACCATGGAACACTTTCCTATCTTTAAATCAATAGGTGAATAAATTTCATCATAATTAAATTCATTTACCACATCACTTCCAACTATTCCTAAATCAGCACCACCAAATGCGACTATTGTTGGAACATCAAAGTTTCTAACCTTAGTTAAAAAAAAATTTTTTGTTTTAGATTTAAATAAAAGCTTTCTATTTTTTTCATCTTCAAAAAAATCCTTTTCTGGATCAAGATTTAAAGAAGAAAGTAATGACATTATTTCTTTTGCAATTCTTCCTTTAGGTATTGCTAATACAATTTTTGAATTTATTCTCATAATTATATTCTACTAATGTTTGCTCCACAAAATTTTAATTTTTTTACAATATCTTGATAGCCTCTATCGATATGATAAATTCTATTAATATTAGTAGTTCCTTCTGCAACAAGTCCAGCTAGAACTAAAGAGACAGATGCTCTTAAATCAGTTGCCATAACCTCAGCACCTTTTAATCTTTTTACACCATTAACTATTGCCAAATTACCTTTTAATTTAATATTTGCTCCCATTCTAATTAATTCAGGGGCATGCATAAATCTATTCTCGAATATATTTTCTGTAATAACGGAAGTACCATTAGATACAGCCATAACAGCCATTAATTGGGCCTGTAAATCTGTTGGAAATCCCGGATAAGGCTCAGTTGTTACATCTATTGGATTTAAAGAATTCGATTGTCTTTTAAAAACTAAACTATTTTTTTTTTCAATACAATTGACACCTATGGTCTCTAAAACATTTATAAATAAAGTTAAAGACTTTTTTTCAACCCCTAATAATTCTATTTCTCCTCCAGTAATTGCAACTGCTAAAGCATATGTTCCTGCTTCTATCCTATCAAACATTACTTTATAAGAAGTTTCTTTTAATTCCTTAACTCCTTCAATTAAAATTTTATTTGTACCTAATCCTTTAATCTTTGCTCCCATAGATTTTAAACAAAGTCCTAAATCTTTTATTTCAGGTTCTTTAGCAGCATTATAAATTTCTGTTGTTCCTTTTGCCAAAACAGCAGCCATCAAAACATTTGTAGTTGCTCCGACAGATACTTTAGGAAAAACTATTTTATTTCCTTTTAATCCTTTAGGAGCTTCTGCATAAATATAGCCTTCTCTAATAAAAATTTTTGCCCCTAATTTTTCTAAAGATTTTAAATGTATATCAACTGGTCTTGCACCAATTGAACAACCTCCTGGTAAAGAAACAATTGCTCTTCCTGTTCTTGCTAATAATGGCCCAAGTACTAAAATTGACGCTCTCATTTTTCTTACAAGATTATACGGGGCTTTATTGTTTGTAATTTTTTTAGCTTCAAGAACAAATTTATTAGTATTTTTAAAATTATTTAATCCTTCGATATTAACGCCAAAAGAAGATAAAATTTTTAAAAAAAAGAAAGTATCAGTTAATTTAGGTACTCCATAAATAGAAATTTTTTTATTGGTTAATAAACAAGATGCTAAAATTGCCAATGATGAATTTTTAGATCCACTTATTTTAACCTTTCCATAAAGTGGTTTGCCCCCTTTTATAGATATTTTTTCCATCCTACATAGATAGTGATTTTTAGAGTTTTGGCAATGTTACGCCTTTTTGTTTCTGATATTTGCCTTTTCTATCAGCGTAAGATATCTCACAATCTGTATCTCCTTTTAAAAAAAGAAATTGGCATGCTCCTTCATTTGCATATATTTTCGCAGGTAAAGGTGTGGTATTTGAGAATTCTAAAGTCACATGTCCCTCCCATTCTGGCTCTAATGGAGTAACATTAACTATAATTCCGCATCTTGCATATGTTGATTTTCCTAAACAAATTACCATAACGTCTCTAGGTATCTTAAAATATTCTACTGTACTTGCTAAAACAAAACTATTTGGTGGAATAACACAAACGTCAGATTTTCTATCAACAAAGCTTTGATTTGAAAAATTCTTTGGATCTACTACAGCAGAATCTACGTTAGTAAATATTTTAAAATTATTAGACACTCTTGCATCGTAACCATAAGATGACACTCCATAAGAAATTCCTTCTTTTCTTATTTGACCTTCTACAAATGGTTTTATCATTTGTTTTTCTTTAACCATTTTTTTTATCCATTTATCAGACATTATTGTCATAAATACTTTTTTTTACCTTTCTTCTTACTAAATTTTCTCTTAATTTTAATTCTAATTTTCTTTGTTCTTTTAAAAACTTTTCTTTTTTTGTTTTATTTTTTGCAATCATGTAATTTAACAATTTTAAATTAACTTGATATTTTTTAATTGATATGTCAATTATATAATTAATAAAGCCGCCATAGCTCAGTGGTAGAGCACACCATTGGTAATGGTGGGGTCGGTAGTTCAATTCTACTTGGCGGCACCAAAATAAAAAAATTGGAAGTAGCCAACATTAGGTTGGCTACATCGCAATTAATTAATTAGTTTTTACTAACTATCCGCCATTTGCTGCAGCGAAATCTTTTGAAACCACTCTCCAGCATTCGTGAGATCCTTCTTGAGATTTGGTTACTGCGAATTTTCTGCCAGCTTTGTCTTCAATTCTGTAATCTGATGTATTAAACTTCTTTTTTGTTTTAACATCATAGAATGAAAGTTCTTCAGCCATATTGCACCTCCTAGGTACGTTAAAATTAACTAATGAGTTATTTTACCATAATTGATTCAAGCCAAAAACTATCTTGACTTTGTAAATAAAACAATATAAAAAAGAACAAAACATGAACATTTAGATATGAAAGTAACGTTATATTTAAACTCTGTGTGTGCAGGTTTTCCCTCTCCTGCAAATGATTATTTAGAAGGAGAAATTGATTTAAATAAATATTTAATTAAAAATCCTCTAGCTACTTTTATAGTAAAATCCCAAGGAAACTGCATGTTACAGGCTGGTATACACTCAGGAGACTTACTAATCGTAGATAGGAGTATAAAACCTAAAAATAACTCTATAGTCATAGCTTCTATTGATGGGGATTTAACAGTAAAGCGCATTAACACATCAAATAACAAAATTTTTCTGTGTTCAGATAGTAAAAATTATGAAAATCTAAAAATAAATAACGAATCAGATATATTTATATGGGGTGTAGTTACTAAAGTTATTCATAATGTATATTAAGAATAAAAAAAGAATTTTTGCTTTAGCAGATTGCAATTCTTTTTATGCTTCATGTGAAAGAGTATTCAACCCAAAACTAAATAATAGGCCTGTGGTAGTTTTATCAAACAATGATGGTTGTATAGTCGCAAGAACAAATGAAGCAAAGGAATTAGGGATTAAAATGGGTGAGCCTTTATTTAAAGCAAAAAAAATTATAGAAAAATATAATGTAAAAGTTTTTTCCTCTAACTATGCCTTATATGGAAGTATGTCAAATAGAGTAATGAAAATACTTGAGCAATCATTTCCTAATATAGAAATTTACTCAATTGATGAAGCTTTTATGGAAATATCTGATCTTAAAAAAATTTATGATTACTCTGAGTACGCAAAAAAAATAAGAGAAATTATATTAAAATGGACTGGAATCCCAGTAAGTATTGGGATCGGCGAAACTAAAACACTTGCAAAAATTGCAAATCAGATTGCTAAAGATAATCCAAAAATTAATGGCGTTTTCGATATTACAAAAATTAAAAATAAAGAAAAGATTTTAAAAAAAATAAAAGTGGGAAAAATATGGGGAATTGGAAATAAATTATCTAAATTTTTAATAAAAAATAATATTTACAATGCTTATGAATTTATAAAACAAGATAATAGATGGGTAAGAAAAAATATGAATGTTTTAGGTCTAAAAACAAAAATGGAATTAAATGGAATATCTTGTTATGAGTTAGAAAATAGTTTTAAACAAAGAAAAAGTTGCTGTGTTTCAAGATCTTTTGGGAAAAAAATAACATCTCTAAAAAATATGCGAGAAGCTGTTTCTACTTATATATCTAGAGCTGCAGAAAAAATAAGAAATGAAAAATTAGTATCAAATAATATAAATCTTTATATAAGAACTAGCCCATTTAAAAAAGTTGCTAAAGAATATTACTCAAATAGTGTCTCTATTCCTTTAAATTTCCCAACAAATAATACTATTATTTTAAATAAAGCAACTTTACTTGGTCTAAATAAAATTTTTAAAAAAGGCTACTTATATCAAAAAGCAGGAGTAATTTTATCTGGATTAGAAAATGAAAACTCAGATCTAAATTTATTTGAAGAAGATGACAAAAAAAAAGAATTTTTAATGAATGCTTTTGATTTTATAAATCAAAAATATGGAAATAATTCTGTTCGTATTGCATCTGAAGGAATTGAAAAAAAATGGTTAATGAAAAGAAGCAAATGTTCTTCAAATTTTACAACTAATTTAAAAGATTTGTTAGTCGTTAAATGTTAAAATAATCAGTGTAAAATTTTTCTAACTTTGTTAAAAACACGGTTTACTGAAAGTGAATTCATTAAATTTTTTTTAGTATTCCAATCAAAATTTTTTGAACCTGTGAGCTGATTAAAAGTTTTTTTAGTTCTAATATAATAAGCGTTATTTCCTTTTGGTGAGTAACGAGTTTCTAAACTAGGCCCAAATAATCCTAAAGTAGGAATGCCGGTTGAAGAAGCAATATGCATTAACCCGGAATCATTTCCTATAAAAATTCTACATTTTTTAATATGTGCTGCTACTTCAATTAAATTTAATTTGCCGCAAAAATTTTTAATTTTATTCTTTTTTAAATGTTTAATAATTTTTTTTGTATTTTTTTTATCTTTTGAAGAACCAAAAAAAACTATAGATTTTTTTTTTCCGAACTTTTTTTCTTTTAAAATCATTTTAATTAATCTAACAAATTTTTTTGATGGCCAAACTTTTGCTGGCCAATTTGCTGATGCTCCAATTGCAATAGGATTTTTTAATTTTAAAAAATCTTTAGAAACTTTATTAAAATCTTTATCTAAAATAGGCACATGTGGCAAAGGTAACTTTGTCTTTTTCATTAAAATAGCAAGTTCATCTAACCTATGAATATGCTTGTTAATTGATTTATAAATATATTTTCTCTCATTAAAAAGAAAATAGCTAATTGCAGATCCTCTCAAATCAATCACAATATCCCATTTATAAAAAAAAGTTTGCAACCAAAGTTTAAGCCAATGGATTTTTAAAAAAAATTTATTTACAATAAATATTTTCTTTAAATTTAAAAAATTCTTAAATAATGGAGCTGAATCTCTACTTGTAGCAATATATAAATGAGAAAAAGGAAATGTACTTTTTATATAATTTATAATACTAGTAGATAAAACCGCATCTCCTATTCTAGTTGAAGTTATAAAAAGTACTTTCATAAAAATTAATTAACAAGTATTTTATATTTTTATGTATTATTGCAAAATTAATAAAAAATCTGTTCTTTGTATAGAAGGTAAAGATACGTTATCGTTCTTACAAGGATTAATTACAAATAACATTGATAAATTAAAAGTTAATAGAGTTATCTATACTACTTTACTATCACCGCAAGGTAAATTATTACATGATTTCTTTTTAATTAAAGAAAAAGAAAAAATTTATTTAGATTCTTTAGAAAAAAATATTACAGAATTAAAAAAAAAATTAAATTTATACAAACTAAATAGAAGTGTAAAAATAATTGAAAAAAAAATTAACTCTTATTTCTTATTTTTTGGAAATAATATAAATAAAATCTTAAAAATTGAAAAAAAATTAGGAGAATATAAAAAAATAAATAACCTTAAAATATTTAATGATCCAAGAAATATTAATTTAGGTATAAGAATTATATGTGATAAAAAAGAAGATCAAAAAAAAATAAAAAAAATTGTAAAAGATAAAAAAATACTTTTAAACGCAAATGAATATGAAAAAAAAAGAATTATAAATTGTGTACCAGATATAAAAAAAGACAATTTATATAATAAAGCTTACTTATTACAATATAATTTTGATAATTTAAATTCTATTTGTTGGAAAAAAGGATGTTTTATTGGGCAAGAAGTAACTATCAAAATGAAAAATAAAGGAGTGCTAAAAAAAAAATTATATACTATTAAATCTTTATCAAGAAAAATAAGTTCTCCTGAAGATATTAAATATAATAATAAATTAATCGGGACCACAACATCTCATTACAAGAATATTGCTTTAGCATTAATAGAAATAAGCCAAATAAAAAAAATTAAAAAAGAAAAAAATATATTAATTATTTAATAATTTTTAAGAATTGTAAAAATGGTGAATTTGTATTAATTTTTATTTTTTTTAATTTTTCTATACCAGATAATCCAAATTGTTCTTTAATAGATTCTTCTAGCCAGAAAATACTTCTAATCTCTTTTTTTTTATTCTTTATAGCTTCATTTCTTTTTTGAGATTCTTCTATTTTATTAATTAAATCATTTATATTTTTTTCTTCTTTAGAAGAAATTAATACTATAGGTAAATCTTGTTCTTTTGAATAATTACCTATTTTTATTGAATTAATAACATCATTTTTTGTTATATTGGCAATTTCACCTAAATCAGATTTAGTTATTGCTATAATATCTGGTATTTCAACAATTCCAGCTTTCATGAACTGTAAAGCATCTCCAGATCCAGGTTGAACACAAAATAAAACTGTATCAGCTATATTTGCAATATCTGTTTCTGATTGACCCACTCCAACTGTTTCTATAATGGTCAAATCAAATAAAGCATTGAATAAAAAAGCAGAAGATAAAGTAATTGAAGCAAGCCCTCCTAATTTATCTCTAGCTGCCATAGATCTAATAAATAAACCTTTATCATTTGGATCTGTTTCTAATCTAATTCTATCTCCTAACAAAGCACCTTTAGTTTTTTTTGATGAGGGATCAACGGCTATAACAGCAATTGTTTTTTTTTTACTTCTATAAAACTTAATTAAATTTTTAATTAAACTTGATTTTCCAACTCCAGGAGGGCCTGTGATTCCTAGAATGTTTCCATTTTTAGCCTTATAAGCTTGTGTTAATAAATTTAAACTATTTTTATTAAAAGGATTTTGTTCTAACTCAACTAAAGCGTTTGCTAATCCGGTCTTTCCATCTTTTTTTATTTTATTTAAATCCATATAAATTATTTTTGAATTTTTGAAAAATCTGCATAAATTTTTAAAGTATCTATAACTTTTTTCAAAATAGAAAGCCTATTAATTTTAATTTGGTTATCATTAACATTAACCATAACATTATCAAAAAAATTATTTAATGGAGCATGTAAGTCAGAAATCTTTTTTAACACTCCTTTAAAATCATCATCTTCTTGTTCTATTTTGTTTTTTAATTCATCTAATAATTCAACTAAAATTTTTTCATCTTTTTCTTTTAACAAATCTTTATTTACAAAATTTTTTATATCTAATTTTTTACCTTCTATTATTACTATATTTAATGCCCTTTTATTTAATTCTATAATTTTTTTACCTTGCCCTTCATTCACAAAATCATTCAATGCCAAAAACTTTTTATAGAGTTTTAAAAAATCACTACTATAAATTTCTTTACTGAACAAAGCATTAACAACATCCTGTTTTCTTGTAATAGATTTTAAAAAAAATTTAAATCTATCCATTAAAAAAGATATTAAACTTCTAATTTGAAAATTATCAGTATTATCTAAATTATATTTTTCAATTAATTCTTTATTAAAAAAACTTTCTAATTCAATTTTTAAATTATTTTCTATTATTATTCGTAAAATTCCTAAAGCTGATCTTCTTAATGCATA
>Ga0310344_10002568_pt1 | contig 13684 bp, 12 predicted proteins | sample HC15DNA20200_MG_FD_203801 | JGI IMG/M metagenome (GOLD analysis project Ga0310344, IMG submission 203801) | Marine microbial communities from station ALOHA, North Pacific Subtropical Gyre - HC15-DNA-20-200_MG | ecosystem: Environmental > Aquatic > Marine > Oceanic | place: Pacific Ocean: North... | reverse complement strand
TGCGTAAGAGTATTTGAGGAAACATTCTTCCTTAATTGAGGTATGATAGCCCTTCCTTAGGAAGATGATGCAGTTAAATCGTGGTTTAGATTGTGGGAATTCAGATAAAAAGGCTGTTTAAATATGTATTCTCGAGGTTAAATATCGCAAGTGCATTTTTGAGAGATTTCGTCTGAGATCTCTCTGAATCCTCTTTGTATCTTGCTCCGTGTGAAAGACTGTATTGGACGTAGATACATCAGGAGACGCGCTTTATAACTTTGAATCGAGTACTAGAATTCTGGATATAGCTTTCAAAGATCAAATTAGGATAGGAGGAATAAATATTCAGTCTTATGGTTCTGTCCTAAGGTTCAAGGAGGCAAGTCGGTGCATTTTACTAGTATTGGCCGCTGATTAAGAGAACGGTTTTACAAAGTTTCTTTTAAGCGTGTTAATATTTGGAGGATGTCTTTATATGGAGGTTAGGCATGTCGGGTCACTCAAAATGGTCAACCATCAAACATGCGAAGGCTATAACAGATGCCCGCAGGGGCAAATTATTTACCAAGCTGGCACGTGAAATAATCATTTCTGCCAGGCAGGGTGGTGGCGACGTTGACATGAATATACGTCTCAGGATGGCGGTTCAAAAGGCAAAAGATGCGAACATGCCTAATGATAATATTGAACGAGCTATAAAACGCGGTACGGGGGAGGGTGGAGATGCGGAACAAATGGTTGAATTCATTTATGAAGGCTATGGACCAGGTGGAATTGCTATCATGTTGGAAACTCTAACTGACAATAGGAATAGAACTGTGTCAGATGTAAGGTCTACTCTAACGAAGGCCGGTGGTAATCTTGCTCAGTCGGGTGCGGTGGCTTGGCAATTTCAGCAAAAAGGGATTGTTGTGGTTACTGCTGAAGAGGATACAGCTGAGGAGTTGACATTGATAGCTATCGACGCGGGAGCAGAAGATTTCGACTCATTTGACTCTACTCTCCAAATATTTTCTCCGCCTGAAAGTTTAGAATCAATCAGGAGCACTTTGCATGACAGTGAAGCATCTATAGTGTCCTCAGAGCTTTCTATGATACCCACAAGCACTATCAGCTTGGATGATAAAACTGCAAAGCAAACCCTCAAACTTTTAGACCAACTAGAGGACCTGGATGATGTACAGAAAGTCTACTCCAATGCAGATTTCTCGGATTCGGTTCTAGAGGAGTATCAGGGGGAACAATCATAGAAAGTGCGAGTGTTAGGAGTTGATCCTGGAACGTATAACATGGGCATAGGCGTTGTTGATACTTCTGAAGGTGCCCAAAAATTTGTGCATTCTCAAGTGGTAAATGCTAAGAGAAGTGAGTCAATTGCCACCAGACTGAATTTTCTTTTTGAATCGTTGACGGAATGCATAGATGTTTGGAATCCTGATTCTATTGCAATAGAGAGTCCATTTGTTGGCAAGAATATGAGATCTGCGTTGGCGATCGGTCAAGCACAGGCAATAGCATTATTGGCTGCCGCCGGAAGAGGGTTGAGTGTAAGAACTTATTCTCCTCGAGAAGTTAAGCAATCAGTGACCGGATATGGAGACAGTTCCAAGGAGCAAGTGCGTGACATGGTTTGGGCTGTACTGGACATTAATGACATAACCAACTCGCTTGATGCTTCTGATGCAATAGCCATTGCTCTTTGCCATGCGAATTCTTTAGATGTTGATCAACTTTTAGCTGAAAATGATAGGCAATGAGGAGCAGATAGAGTTCGGCGCACCCGTATGTCTTTTTAAAATGCTGGTTGATTAGTGCAAATTTAACTTAGAGACAAGAAAATGTAGAGCCGTTTTCATGACTGGTTTTTCAAAAGGTTTAATATTGTTTCTGGGAGGGTCTATTAATGGCATCGTTAATAACTTCAATTAGAGGGCTTCTAGAAGAAAAAGGGAATGATTGGGCTGATGTTTCGCTAGGTGGTATAACTTTCAGAATTAGTGTCCCGGCTTCTTCTGTAGAAGATTTAGGCTCAGCGGGCAGTCAAGTACGTATATTTACCTCGTTGCAGGTTAGAGAAGATAGTTTGAATTTGTATGGTTTTATCTCTAGAGAAGCCTGTCAAACCTTTGAGACATTGATTGGTGTGAATGGTGTAGGCCCAAGGGTAGCTTTAAGTATACTATCGGATTTTTCTCCAGCGTCGTTGGCTTCAGCGATAGAGTCTTCTGATGTCATTGCTTTTACACGTGTTCCAGGCATAGGTAAAAAAACTGCTGCTAGGATTGTATTGGAACTCAAAGGAAAGTTAGAAGAGACTCTTGCGATTATTGGCGATAGTCTTTCAGATGACGCATTGGATGCGCTGGTAGCTCTGGGGTACTCAGCTTCGGAATCGCGTGACGCTCTTTCCCAGTTATCCTTCTCTGATGAGGAATCTGTTGAAGAAAAAATCAGGATGGCTCTTGCGTCATTGACTGAATAGTTCCTACGCAGGAGCCATTTAATTGTGTAGTTATTTCTGCAGGCAAGATCTTATTACTGAACAGTTAAGAAACTTGGTTAAAAAAACATATTAAACTACATTGGTGTGAGAGATGACACAAGAAACATATGACTTTTGGGCAGATGTATATGATGACGTTTATTCCTATGTCAGGGAGGATATTCCTTTTTATGTAGAAGAGGCAGGGATTTCTTCAGGCCCAGTGTTAGAATTAGGGTGTGGCACAGGAAGGGTGACTATCCCTGTCGCTGATAGTGGAGTTCAAATCACGGGATTGGATTTTTCGTCAAAAATGATTGAGGTCGCCCGCCGTAAAGTCTCATCTTCTGAGAAAATAGAATTATTACAAGGAGATATGCGTGACTTTTCCTTGGGCAAGAAATTTTCACTAGTGATCATTCCTTTTAGAGGATTTCTGTCTTTGCTTACGGTTGAAGATCAACATAGGACTCTAGATTGTGTCAAAAACCATTTGCTACCTGGGGGTAGGCTGATATTTAATGTCTTTGTTCCAGACATTAATTCAATGTTGCAAGCTCCGGATACTGCATATCATTTTCGAGATGTGCTAGAGCCCACTAGCGGAAATACACTAGTCGTGTGGAATCAAACCAATTATCATGAATATCATCAAATCATGGATATTAGAACCATCATAGAAAAAATAGATTCATCTGGAAAGGTAGTTGACAAGGCTTATAAAGATTACCAACTTCGTTATGCATTCAGGTGGGAAATATATCATTTGCTAAAGAGTTCAGGATTTGATTGTATTGACCTGTACGGGGGATTTGATAAAAATATTTTTGATGAAACTTCGGGTGAAATGGTATGGGACGTTAAATTGAGTTGTGACTAAAATCCGCGATGTAATGTTGATAAGGAAATTTTTGAACTGGAGTTCTTTATTTTACTTAACTTAACTATTTGTAACTTATAGCGTGAGTGTGAAATGTCTTTAAAATGGTCGTCTGCAGTGGCGGTCAGCATTTTAATTTTTGTAGCCTTGATGCTTTCCGCATGTTCAAGTATGGATTCCCAGGGCGTGCCTGGTTCTGGAGAGTCTTCTTCTAAAGTGGTTGAACCACAGGTTACTGTAATTCAAGAACATTCTCATGATATCAAATCCGATGATGTCATTGAGGCTTTTGAAATGCTGGTGGGAGATGTTCATGACAAAGTTCTGCCGTCGGTCGTCCAACTAAAGGTAGGACAGAGATTCGGACCAACCTCCAGTGATACGGAGAGAATGACGCCATTTGGTGATTTGATACCAGAAGGCGGATCTGGAGAAGACGAATTTATATATGGTGAGGGCTCAGGGTTCGTCTGGTCTGAAGAAGGTCACATTGTGACAAGTCGCCATGTAGTATTAGAGGCAGATGTGGTAACCGTGGTGTTCCCAGATGGAACGGAATTAGAAGGAAACTTGGTAGGGGAGGATCGAGATTCTGATCTAGCTGTTATTAAAGTTACACCTCCTATAGAAGGTCTTACGCCAGTAGCACTTGGTGATAGTAGTAAGGTGAGGGTAGGCCAGGTAGCTATCGCCATAGGAAGCCCTTTCCGTCAGGAATTTACAACTACTACAGGAATTATAAGTGCGATAGGTAGGACTATAAGGGGTAGCGATACTCCGTTTTCAGTTCCTAAAGTTATTCAAACTGATGCTCCAATTAATCCTGGTAATTCCGGCGGGCCACTCTTGAATAGGAAAGGTGAGGTCATAGGAATAAATGCGCAAATAATAAGTGGCACTAGGAGTAATGCAGGTATTGGTTTAGCGATACCTATTAACATAGCGAAGCAGATTATTCCCTCCTTGATAGAAATTGGAGATTTTCAATATTCTTGGTTAGGAATTAGTGGTACAACTTTGAGGCCTAAAGTTCGGGATGCAATGGGGCTCCCAGAGGAAATTAAAGGTGCTCAGGTGATAGGTCTTGCTCCAGAAGGCCCAGCTGAAAAAGCGGGGCTCTTGCCCAGTGAAGATTCTTTTGAAAGTGATTTTGGGATGCTTCCAATTGGTGGGGACGTGATAATAGGCATTGATGATTTACCAATTACAAATATGGAAACTCTCATTATTTATCTCGTGGAAGAAACCTTACCAGGAGATCTAATAGTTCTAGACATAATTAGGAGTGACTCCACGAAATTAAAAATAGAGGTTACTCTAGGTAAACGTCCGGCGTCTTAATTTTAATTTCCCACTTATTCCCGTATGTCACAGCGAAACGGAGGTCACGCAATGGGTGATAACTCAAAAATAAGGCTGTTGAGGCTTGCTTCGATTAGTCTACTTTTAACGATAAGTACATTGTCTATTTTTGCGTGCAGTAATGCTGCAAGTGAGACTAATGGGAAACTTGAAAACGGTAAGGGATCCCAAGTAGGTCTTACTGTACCTGACTTCGAGATGCGTATGTATGACGGTCAGGCAGTTTCTAGTGATGAGATTTTATCTTATGGTAGGCCGTCATTCTTTATATTTGTAGCTTCTTGGTGAGGGTCTTGTCACGCCGAGTTACGGCGTATGAAAGATGTCCATCATAATTATCGAGACACAATAAATGTATATGTCATTAATGTAGAAAAGGATCGAGGTTTGGGTGAACTGGCAAGTCTGATGGAGGATGAGTCATATCCCTGGCCACTAGCCTCTCCCTCTTCTGACATGCTTAAAGATTTAAGTGTCGTAACGCAACCTACAAAAATTGCTTTCGACCGCTTTGGTCGTATTGGTTATAGGAGCAGTAGCCCCGGCGACTCTGAGTTGTGGCCGGATGTCTTTGAAGATCTCTTGGAGAATTGATTCCATTTTATTGATCTCGTTTTGACTGGGCCTCTTGACTGTACACTTCTGTTTGAGGTTTAAACGCAGACCACGTGAACCAGAAATGATTGGCATGTAAGATAGGAGTCAACTGTTCTCCTGACAAAGGGCCGCTTATAGCTTCGCCAAAAATATTCCACACTGATTGAGTTTCTATATCAATTATTGCTTGAGATGAACTCTTGAAATTTAGCTTCCTTCCGTTTATCTGTGTCGTAAACACACCAGTCGATCCGATATCTCGAGATTTTGGAATATGCTTTTTATCTAGCGGTGAAAGTGTTTGGGGTTCAAAAAAAACCGCTAACTCGTTCTCACCTAACATGAATTGTAGAACTCTCGCCTTTGTCAACAATGAGAAGGGAATCGCAATATCTTTTGAGTCTACGGTCATAGCTACTACTCTTTCCTTCGCGGGTAGCCTGTCATCTATCGCTCCAAAGAATAGAAAAGGCTTACTATCAGGGGCGTCATATGAAGGGTATGGGTTTTGACCGTATTCACGAATATGTCCTGTGGTCTTGGAAAGTACTAATCCGTCAGGGAATGCCGATGAGAATTCTGAAAATGATGTCATTGTACTTGGAAGCATTTTTAGTTTTAAGCCTGCATGAGTTCCAACGAGACATTCTCCTGTAAGTTGTTGCCACCAAGAGTGTGTTTTTTTATCAAACATAATGAGATCTGAATTGCGTAAGTTGCCGGAAACGCCAAATTTCAGGGTTACTCCATTTAAAGAAGCGTCGAAAACTATGGCGGAATTACAAAGCGGGCAGAATGTTACCGTGATCTCAGATTCACCTATTTTGTCATTTACTATTTCATGCCAGGTAAGGATTTGCACCGGGTAGGCTCTAGCTGTCCCATTCAACTGCACCGATATTACTGGTTCCCTTGGATGGAGCCATTCTGAAGCTTCCTCAACGGAAATGAATAAAGGTTTGTCAATGGATGGGATAGCATCCTTTTGAACTATAGTGCGAATTTCTGAGAAAGGTACAGTATGGAGGGCGAAATCAGTCTTCCATCCCGTTGTACGTATGCTAGATTTTGACAAAGTATTTTCAAAATCGTGATCTCTCACGATAGCTGAAGGATTGGATGATTGGGATTTAAGGGTTTTCTTTATCGCAGGTGGAGTGGGAGTTGAAGTAGTAGGACTAAATTGTCCTCGTATTGATTCTCCCTCGTTCGGAAGTGAAGATTCTTTATCGGATTTAACAATAGGTGAATCAAGTTTCCCTTTTTCAGTTGGTCCTTGGCTGAGACATGAAACTCCACTTAAGGTAATTAAAATAAGTAAGAGGGCTATATTATTAACAATGTTGCCTCTCCTAGTTAAAAACGATATGTTTTTTAACATAACCGGTCCTGCAGTCTATTTATTAGCAAGAGAGAATATCAAATGATGTTAGATATGTCACAGCTAGCGTTCTCACCAAGAACTATTCTTACTACCTTGCGATTTCTTCTTTTCAGAGACTCCATGTCTGCCTGGGATTGAGCTACTGTTAACGAGTTCAGGCTGTACGCTTCATCTGGTATGTCAATGTCAGTGGATTCGATTTGTACAAGCTGTAAAAATATTCCAGAATTTGGTCCACCTTTATGCAGTTGTCCCGTTGAATGCAGATATGTTGGACCATAACCCAATGTGGAGACTATTCCGTAGTTTTCAAGCACTTTCTTACGAAGTTCATGTATAGCATCTTCTATTTCCGGAGTTTTATTCACGAAAGCGAGAATTGCCAGATAATCATTTGCCGTGGTTTTGGACAACAATTCTTTCAGTGATCCGGTAGTCCCGAGTGATTGTCTTGATTTTCCAGGTAGGCAGTTTTCAATAGATTTGGATGCAAGAACTTTTGATTCCTGAACGTCGGGTTGGTCAAATGGATAAATATTCATATATATGGATGCTATAGATACAGCGAACTCCCAGCGGAAGAATTCGGCTCCTATGTCAAATATGTCATTTAAATCTATCTTGAATACGAGGTGGTTTAGACTCGCTAATTTATTTGCGAAGTCATCAAGAAAAGGACTAACGTTATTTCCCATACGTAAATAAACGAACACTCTGTCGTGTGTGTAGAATTTGGGAGTTACTAATGGTTCTCCCACGATGGGTATTATTCCTCGGCCGTTCTTACCCAAACTTTCTGCTATTAACTGTTCCGCCCAATGACAAAAATGGGTAGTGGTCTCGTTGCTTATGAAAGTCAGCTTATTTTTGCCAGACTCTTCCATGCTAGCTAGTAGACTTCCCAGTTGGACACCAGGGTTTCTACGCAAATCTGATACGTTCATACATGAGTCGCTCATTCCATTGAGTCTTTCTAGTAATGCTTCTATATCAACACCCTTGAGAGCCGCTGGTAGAAGCCCAAAAAAGGATTGAACTGAAAATCGCCCCCCTATTCCCTGAAGGTTTTCAAAGACTTTCCTGAAAGTTTCTGATTCAGCGAGCTCTGCTAAGGGACTGTTTTGGTCAGTTATGGCTGCAAAATGTTTGCCGGCCTTAGCTTCACCAACTTCTGCGTTCAAAAGGGTACGGAAATATCTGTACAAGGCTAGAGGCTCCACTGTGGTGCCCGATTTAGATGAGACAACAAAAAGGGTAGTTTGAAGATCAAGTGACTGTGTTAATTGATTAATGTAGGTAGATGTGACGGAGTCCAAAACAATCAAAACCGGATAATTTACTTTGGCGTTAAAATGTTCTTCGAATACTTTAGCCCCTAAGCTGCTTCCACCCATGCCTAGTACTATCACTTTGGTGAAGCCCTCATGGACGATTGTTTTAGCAAAGGCTTGCAATTCAGCAATTCGACTTTTCATTAAAATAGAGGCGTCTAGCCAGCCCAGATTTTCTGAAATATCAATATTGCTTTTTGCCCATAAAGTTGGATCTTTTTTCCATATACGGGATACAATTTTATTCTCATTGAGATAACGAAACATCTTATGGTCGAACACGGAATTCTCGTTCACTTGAATGTTGAAATTCCTCCTACATGTTAATACCAATATATCATGAACTAGGGAAGTAAATAGTTAAAATGTTTCTCCTTGCTTTATTCCCCTTTCTATATTGTGTTCAACATTTGAATCTATCTGTTAGGCCTTTGTATCTCTGGTCTTAAAACGGTTCCTTCTGTTAGTCTTGATTGGAATCGGGAGATAGATATTGTCGGATCAAGACACTCATAATGATGAGCCTTATCATCAAGAACATAAAGCAAGACCGTGGGCGGCACTAAGATATCGAGACTACAGAATCTTGTGGATGTCAGGTATATTCCAGGTTATAACTATGGAATTGCGCTTGTTGGCTACGGGAGTGTGGCTGTACCAGGAAACGGGTTCTGGGATTCAACTAGGATTGCTAGGAGGCGTGCAACTGGCGGTTCAACTACCTGCTATTCTGTACGGTGGTGCCTTGGCTGATAAATGGGATCGTAGGAAGCTAATGTCTTATACGCAGATTATTAGCTTATTTATGATTTCTTTGGTAACTCTTCTGGAATTTAATGATAGCCTGAGACCTTGGCATATATATGGTGTGACAGCGGTGTTAGGAGTTACTAGTGTGTTGGGAGGCCCTGCAAGGTCTGCACTTACCGCAAATGTAGTACCGAAAAATCACCTTATGCATGCCGTCGCAACCAATACTGCTACTTTTCAAATCGGTTCCGTGGTTGCCCCTCTTGGATTCGCATTAATCGTAAGTACCGTTGATATCACATTAGCTTTTGTGGTGGCGTCTGTTGCTTCCATACCAAGTGTAATTTTGCCGTTATTGATAGTAGTACCTGATATGAAACTGGCCAAAGAAGGAAAAGGTTCAGTAATAGCCAGCATCAAAGAAGGATTTTTATTTGTGAAGGCGCACCCGATACTACCTGGTTTATATGCTATGGATATCGGCGTGACAATATTCAGTTTTTATAGGCAAATATTGCCACTGATTGCAGACAAAATGTTTATGGCTGGATCAGCTGCGGTCGGCCTTCTAACTGCTTCCAATGCACTCGGAGGTATATTAGGGACATTTTCCGTGCTGTTAATGACTCAATTTAGGAGCAAGGGTATGTTAGTGGTGTACGCCACTTTGGCCTATGTAGTACTCCTGGTGTTGTTCGGTTTAACTTCGACGCTGTGGGTCGGAGTAGTAATCATTTTTGCCTTAGGCGCAACAGATGCTATAGGTATGGCCACTAGGCAAGCAACGGTTCAACTTACGACGACAGACGAGATGAGAGGACGTGCTGTCAGTTTTCACTCGGTGTCTGCAATGACGGCCAATAATATTGGGACCTTAGAAGTCGGATTTATGTCGGAGAAGATTGGAGCGAGTGAAACGATGATGCTTGGTGGAGTGATCGGAATATTAGTTGTTGCAATTGTTTGGAGGAGCGTACGCGGTATCAGAGAGTACAGATATCCCTAAGTGGCCAGGCGGTATAGTTATGATAGAATCAGACCTAGACTATAGGTGTAGCCTACCGGTCTGATTTATTCTGAGACGTTGAGGTAATTTTATGACCAATGAGTATGTCCATCCTGATATGTTGGTTGAAACTGATTGGCTTGCCAGTCATATAGACGATTCGAATATAAAAATTGTAGATTGTGATCCATTCGATTCATACAAACGAGCACATATTGAAGGCGCTGTGGGGATTAAAGTTCATCACTATATAAAACAGGCTGAGTATGATTCAGATTCTCATAATAATCCGCTAGTTGCCCCACCTGATCGAATGAAGGAAATCATGGAGGATATGGGTATCTCGGATAGTGATACTGTTGTCGCTTACGATAGTAGCGGATGTTTGTGGGCTACACGATTCTGGTGGGTGTTGAACTACTATGGGCATAGTAACGTAAAGGTTCTCAATGGGGGATGGAAAAAATGGTTGGATGAGGGTAGGTCCATAACTGATATTACACCTGACAGGTCGGGAGCTTCATTTACTCCCAAAGTGAGAGAAGAATTAGTATGTACACTCGATTATGCTATCAACAATCTCGAAAATAAAGAAGTGCTGTTTTTGGATGTCAGGGCGGATAGTGAATGGGATGGCACTAACGACAGAGGTAATAATCGCTCGGGACACGTTCCAGGTGCTGTACACCTTGAATGGCTGAATTTTATTACTGATGACAGGCACCAAACGATTAAACCTGCATCGGAACTTAGAGAGCTCCTATCTAGTGTCGGAGCCACTCCTGATAAGGAAATAGTAGCTTATTGACAGGGTGGAATCCGTGCGGCGCACGGAGTATTCGTTATGAGGCTTTTAGGATATGAAAAAACTCGTAACTACGATGGTTCTATGGGGGAGTGGGCAAACAGGGAGAATACTCCTTTAGTTTAGTCAGATCATTAACATTGACTCTGAAACCTGCCTTGCAAACTATTTACTATTCCCAGCTGAGAGGTTCTGAATGAAAGTAAGCGGTTTCAATACTATAGTGGTGGAAAACGAGTCACCTTATATCGGCGGTCACTACTTCTTATTCCTTGAACTCTATACGGATGAGGGTATCACGGGCTTAGGTGAGCGAATAACCGGTACCACTCAATCAGATAACGTCGATGACCTGAAATCTCAGGTTGGGTTGATTGAGGAACTAGCTGGTAATTTTGTAGTTGGCCAGGACCCGTTTCGAATAGAGAAGATTTGGGATCGTATGTATGCTTCAAGACATGATTTTCGCCACCCAAGTTTATACGCGACTCCAGTAATAAGTGCGATAGATATGGCTCTCTGGGATATCGTTGGCAAGGCCTCTAGTCAGCCAATATATAATCTTCTTGGGGGCAAATATCACGATAAACTGCGAGCCTATGCATATATGCCAGGAGGCGCTTTCAAAGATAATCCCGAAGAAGCCGGCGAGGTTGCCCAAAAATTACTTGAAGAAGGTAATACTGCCTGTAAAATAGATCCCTTTATGCCTTTATATCCCGCCCCCAGAGACATACCTCTTTGGGAGATAGAGCATGCTGCCAAGATATTCGAAAGTATCAGGAAAACTGTGGGGAATAAACTAGAGGTAGGAATAGGGACGCATGGTCAGTTAACTACATACAGTGCGATCCGCGTTGCTGATTATCTTGAACCTTATCATCCCTTCTGGTTTGAAGAGCCGGTTCCTCCAGAGAATTTTGACGAAATGGCTAGAGTGGCGAGTCATACCAGTATCCCCATAGCGACTGGAGAGAGACTGGTGACAAAATATGAATTTGCCCAGCTTCTTGAAAAGAAAGCAGCCCAGATTATTCAACTTGATGTCGGTCAGTGTGGTGGTATCACAGAGTCCAAGAAAATAGCGGCTATAGCTGAAGCACATTATGCCGTTATCGCTCCTCACATGTATTGTGGTCCGATAGCATCTGCTGCAGCCATTCAGATTGATACATGTTCCCCTAATTTCTTAATTCAGGAGGCGAATCAGGGTCCCTTGCATCGAACTATATTCAAAGAGCCCCTCATATTTGAAAAAGGTTATATAGTGCCACCTAATGGACCTGGCTTGGGTGTAGAGTTTGATATGGATGTGTTGAAGAAACACCAGGTTGGTTGAATAAGTTTAGCAATGATAAAAAGATTTTTGTCTGACCTATGATGGTTGTTTTTTGCGCTGGCGCACTGTCGATGACAATATTTTCTTTCGCATTCGGAAATTGTCCGGAGTAGCTTCCAGCAATTCATCTTGTGATATGAAATCTAATGCCTCTTCTAAACTCATCTTCGCTTTTGGACTTAACCGCTTGATTATGTCGGAAGTCGAGGATCTCACGTTTGTTAACTTTTTTTCCTTACAAACGTTAATGCCGATATCCTCTTGTCTTCTATGCCGACCAATTATCATTCCTTCATAGACTGATGTCCCCGCATCAATAAAAGTCTCTCCCCTACCCTGAGCTGTCATCAATCCGTTTTTGACTGCTACCCCATCTTCAGACGCAACAAGTGCTCCGCCAGCGGATTCTCGAAGCTGACCTTTCATCGGACGATATTCAGTAAATACGCTGTCTTTCGTTCCATTTCCTCTAGTTATCCTTGAGAAAAATGAGCCAAACCCAATTAGTCCTCTCGTTGGCAAGGAATATTCCAAGTGTACGGCCCCGTTTCCGTCATAGGCCATATCTACCAATTCGGCCAAACGGCCGGAAAGCTCTTCCGTGAGATCTCCGACATATTCCTCCAGTGTATTGATAGTAAGGTGCTCGTATGGTTCCTGAATCTGATCGTCGATTGATTTGGTCACAGGTTCTGGCCTGGACACTTGGAACTCAAACTGCTCGCGTCGTAATGTTTCTACCAGAATAGCTAATTGGAGTTCACCTCGTCCAAATACCAGGAACTCGTCAGGACTTGAAGTTGTTTCGATCCTAAGACTTACGTTGGTTCTGAGCTCTTTTTTAAGTCGTCCTAATAGCATACGGGAGGTGCAATGGATTCCTTCTCGCCCCATTAGCGGAGATGTGTTAACGCCGAAGGTCATTTTGACGGTAGGTTCTTCGATCTTTATGGTTGGGAGTGGGACCATGTCTTCGTCCGAGGATATGGTGTCCCCAATTGAGACGTCTTCCACTCCTGCTATTGCTACTATGTCACCTACTGAAGCTTCTGCCACTTCGGTTCGTTGTAGTCCATTGAATACGAAAAGCTTTTCTAGCGTATGTATTTTCGCTTCTTCGTCAGGTGCTAACCTCAAGACAGGATTCTTTGTCAGTATTTTGCCTTGAAAAACTCTACCTATTGCTATCTGCCCCAGATAATTGTCATAGTCTAGTGCAGCAACAAGCAGTTTCATCGGTTCGTTTTCATCTCCCTCCGGTGCAGGTATATCCTCTACTATTGCATCCAACAAAGGCTGCATATTTTCCCTGGTCGATTCCAGCGAAGTCATTGCGTACCCCTCTTTTGCAGAGGAATACAGAACAGAAAAGTCAAGCTGCTCAGCTGTAGTAGCTAATTCTAAGAATAAGTCTTGTACAAGTTCCAATACTTCTTCTGCACGGGCCTCGGGTCTGTCAATTTTATTTATAACTACCAATGGTTTAACATTTTGATTAAGGGCGGTTTTTAACACGTATTGAGTCTGGGGCATAGGGCCGTCTACTGCATCTACAAGTAAGAGACACCCGTCTGCCATATTCATGATGCGTTCCACTTCGCCGCCAAAGTCAGAGTGGCCTGGTGTATCTATAATATTTATCTTTACACCATTGTGATGGACAGCCGTATTTTTGGATAATATTGTTATACCGCGTTCACGCTCCAATGGGTTTGAATCCATAATTAATTCGCCGACATCTTGATTTTCTCTGAACACTTTGCTTT
>Ga0310344_10002567_pt1 | contig 13686 bp, 12 predicted proteins | sample HC15DNA20200_MG_FD_203801 | JGI IMG/M metagenome (GOLD analysis project Ga0310344, IMG submission 203801) | Marine microbial communities from station ALOHA, North Pacific Subtropical Gyre - HC15-DNA-20-200_MG | ecosystem: Environmental > Aquatic > Marine > Oceanic | place: Pacific Ocean: North... | reverse complement strand
ATCTCGAGGCGTACCACCTACCTCACGTTAGTATCGTTAGCGTAAAAGACAATCCTATTTCAAAAATCACGCAAGGTGGAATTGAACTGGCTGACGGTACAGAACACCAATTCGACGTAATTATAATGGCGACAGGGTTTGATGCCGGAACTGGGGCGCTCACTAGAATCGATATCCGTGGTCGAGATGGCCGTTCGCTCAAAGAGCAGTGGCGGGAAGATATCACGACGACGATGGGTCTACAGATTTCCGGTTATCCGAATCTCTTTACAACAGGGGCGCCGCTTGCACCCTCAGCCGCGTTATGCAACATGACCACATGTCTGTCACAGCAAACAGAATGGATCAGCGGGTGTATTCAGCATTTGCGCGACAATGGCTTGCATGTTATCGAACCAACCTTAGAAACAGAACAGCAGTGGGTTAAACATCATGATGAGTTAGCCAACGCAACACTGGTGACAAAAACAAATTCCTGGTACATGGGCTCTAATATTGAAGGGAAACCGAGGCGGTTGCTGTCATATGTTGGTGGAGTTGATGTGTATAAGGATAAATGTATCGAGGTTGCCCGCCAGGGATACGAGGGTTTCGAGATGAGATAGTGCGTGAGTCCGAAGCTGCGAAGGACGCAAAGGAAAAGTGACGCGGCTGTATGCTGTACTGAAGCGAGTGGCTAATATAAGTGATCGAAGAGTTTGTTAAGTGGACTAATAGCGAGTTAAATATTTGCGTGTTTTTTAGCAGGAAAACTCCCCGCCTGGGTTATCAGGCTGAGCCCGTTTGTTATAAAGCGCGAAAATTCGAGACCCGAGCGAATAACACTACAACACTGGGTATACTATAGACTGACAGAGAGAAGCATCGGGCCTGCAAACTAATGGCATGTCATTGCACACGGGAGATTAATTATGATTCAGATCGGCATTACGCAAATCGCACAAAGCTTCGGTTATGATGCAATAAGTGATACCCAGGTATACGAAGAGGAAATCAGTGGTGCACTGTTGGCAGAAGAATTAGGCTACGATTTGGTGTCGATGGTTGAACATCATTTTGAAGACTATGCACTGTGCCCCGATAATTTCGTGTACCTTGCTCACCTTGCAGCGCAGACCTCCCGTATAAAACTCATGACTGGCGCCGTAATTGTGCCTTGGCATACTCAACCTTTAAGGATCGCCGAGAGAGCTTCTTTGCTTGATCAATTGAGCGGTGGCCGGTTGATTCTCGGGTTAGGCCGAGGCTTGTCAAGACGGGAGTACGCCCAAATGGGCATCTCGATGGACGAATCACGGGAACGGTTCGATGAAGCAGTGCCGATAGTCATGGATGCGCTTGAGACAGGCGTTATGCAGCATCATGAGGGTCGCTTCTTCAAACAACCAAAGGCGCAAATCCGTCCCAGGCCAACACGTACTTTTAAGGGGCGAACGACTCAGGTTGCTATGTCTGGAGACTCGGTCGTTGAGGCGGCAAGGAATGGGCTAAAGATGATGCAGTTCATATATAAGCCAACAGAGGTACATAAACAAGAAGTAGATACTTATGCAGAGCATTATCGGAGTCACCACAAAACCGCGCCCCCAATCCCTTTCTTTGTTGACTTCTGCGTGTGCGATAAGAATGCTGACCGTGCGGCAGAGAATGCTGACCGTCACGTGCGTCGTTACCTTCTAAGTCTTATGCATCATTACGAAATGATGGGCGACCACTTCGCTGATGTCCAGGGCTACGAAGAATATGGGGAAAGCGCGAAAGCTATGCAGACTGCAGGTATGGAAGCCGTAGCAGACGACTACCTTGCAGGTCAAACATGGGGTACGCCGCAACAAATCCTTGACAAGATTCATGCACGACGCGAGATCCTTGGGGCCTATGACATTCTCTTGGTTACGCGCTTTGCCGGATTACCGTATAGCGATGTAGAACGAACAATGAAAACATTTGCTAGTGACGTAATGCCGGAACTAAGAAGTTGGGAGGGGGCTGATACGATAGCTGCTTAGATGAAACAGGTGAAAAAGGACTGACTCCTTTCCTTGCCTATTATCCTGATAATCTCGTCATAGCCCTATCTGCACAAGGAGAAATGCCCTAATAGACTTCGAACAGACCCGCGGCACCCATGCCACCTCCAATACACATTGTCACCACGACATTTTTTGCGCCGCGACGTTTACCTTCGATCAAGGCATGCCCCGTCAACCGACTGCCGGTAACCCCATAAGGATGCCCAACTGCTATTGAACCGCCATTGACATTCAAACGTTCTCCTGGAATACCAAGTTTATCGCGGCAATATATAACCTGAACCGCAAATGCCTCGTTAAGCTCCCATAAATCAATCTCTTCGACTTTCATTCCTACATTCTTTAACAACTTTGGGATAGCGAAGACTGGCCCTATCCCCATTTCGTCAGGCTCGCAACCTGCGACTGCAAAACCCCTGAAAACTCCTAACGGTTGTAGACCTTTTTGTTCGGCCCGCTTATCGCTCATAATTACTTGAGCTGATGCCCCGTCAGAGAACTGGCTTGCGTTTCCAGCCGCGATTACTCCACCTTCAATGGCTGGCTTAATTTGCGCTACCCCTTCATACGTCGTACCCGGACGGATACCTTCGTCTTCCGTGGCAGCAACTTCTTTTATTGTTTCCGTTCCGGTCTCCTTATCGATCAGCTTCATTTGCGTCTTGACTGGTACTATCTCATCGGCAAATTTGCCTTCTTCTCGGGCTTTTGTAGCCTTATTCTGACTATCGACACCGTATCGGTCTTGTTCTTCACGTGAGATTTTATAACGCTTAGCAACCGTTTCTGCGGTTTGTAGCATCGGCCAGTAAATCTCTGGTTTATTCTCTGTGAGCCAAGGATCAGTGAGCATATGCAAATTCATTTCGTTTTGAACGCATGAAATGGACTCGACTCCTCCTGCGACAAAAATATCTGCCTCGCCACTGATTACTCTTTGCGACGCAAGTGCGACGGCCTGTAATCCGGATGAGCAAAAGCGATTAATTGTCATGCCTGACACAGTGATTGGTAGACCTGCACGAAGTGCAATTTGTCGTGCTATGTTTGAACCGGTTGCACCTTCAGGGTTTGCGCAACCCATTAAGACGTCGTCTATTTCTCCAGGTTCAAGATTTGCGCGACCTATAGAGGACTGAACAGCCGCGGCGCCAAGCGTTGCGCCGTGTGTCATATTAAAGGCTCCCCGCCAACTTTTGCATAATGGTGTCCGAGCGGTAGATACAATTACGGCCTCGATCATTTCAGTGTTCTCCAGAATTTGTAGTGCGGTATCATAACCTTAAATTGTTGTGAGATTCAGCGTGCCACCTCACGTTGTGTCTATAGTGACTGCATCCTGCGGGAAAGCGAGATTATGCTTATATTTCGACAGCTATTCGACCAAGATTCATACACATACACTTATTTACTCGGTGACTCAAATTCTCGTGAAGCAGTAATTATTGATACCGTGTACGAGCAATCCACACGGGATTGTTCACTAATAAATGAACTAGAACTGCAACTACTTCATGTTATTGATACGCACTGCCACGCAGATCATGTCACGGGCGCGTGGCTTATGAAATACCAGCTAGATGCGAAAATTAGTATCTCGCGGCATGCAGGAGTTGAAGGAGCAGACAATGTATTAGTGGACGGCGATCACATAAAATTCGGATCGCGATATCTCCAAGTGAGAGAGACGCCGGGTCACACGAGCGGTTGCGTTACCTACGTTCTTGATGATGAGACAATGGCCTTTACCGGTGACGCCCTGTTGGTTCGAGGGTGTGGCCGCACCGATTTTCAACATGGCAGCCCGTCCACGTTATACAAATCAATAAAAACTCAGATTTTAACCCTTCCCAACTCAACAAAAATATATCCAGCACATGACTATGGCGGCGTGATGATGACGTCGGTCGCGGAAGAGAAGCAATTTAATCCCCGTGTCGGAGGACAATCCAATCAGAAAGACTTCGTGCTTTATATGAATAACCTCGGGCTACCACATCCCAGGAAAATCGATGTTGCGCTGCCCGCGAATCTTAATTGTGGGCGTCCAAAGAATGGCCGCATTAATGATGAATCACCGGTGTGGGGTCCGCTCAAAAAAACCTTCGCTGGTGTGTGGGAAATCGATGCACAATGGGTCCTCGAAAATCTCTCGGAAGTGATCTTGCTAGACGTCCGAGAACATGACGAATTCGAGGGCTCTCTTGGGCATATCGTTAATGCGAAAAACATTGCACTCGGTTCGCTTGCCAGTCGAGTCGACGAAATTGACTTGCAGATTCCTGTCGTAACAGTTTGTCGATCCGGCACCCGGTCTGCCCAAGCAATCTCTCTATTACAACAGGCCGGAATCATTAAAGCAGCGAACTTGAGCGGCGGAATGCTTCGATGGCGGGATCGTGGTTATCCAGTGGTTGGGGGAGCTAGTTAAATCAACGGGAGCCTCATAGTGAGATACGCGATTATTGCTCTAGCGATTTTGTTTCTCGAGACGGGATGCGAAGATATTGGTACGAATAATGTACAGGCTGACCTGCCAGTAAGCCACGGCAATGTCCAGGCAGGTCATGGGAGCCATGTGACAATGGGTGGCAAAAAGCTACCACTTTCTGGTTGGGGGAGAATAGAAGTTGGGAAACCATTGCCGAGTGCCGTGGTTACATCTAGCGAACTAAAAATTGTCAACATTGCGAACTTTAACAACGCTATTCGAATCATCAACGTAGTCCCATCATTGGATACGCCAGTTTGCGAAAAGCAGACTCATTACTTATCTGAGGAGAACGGCGAATTAGAAGAGAGTGTTGAGCTGATCACGATCAGTATGGATCTGCCATTTGCGCAATCGCGCTTCGCAAAAGAAGCGAAAATCCGCAATGTCACTTTTTTATCGGATTATAAAAACAGATCGTTCGGAAATAATAATGGGCTGCTAATCGAGCCCTTGGCATTATTAACACGCACCGTTATCGTCGTGGACGAAGGGAATATTGTGCGATACCTGCAGATCGTGCCCGAACTGAGAGCATTGCCTGATATGAAAGCCGCAATGGCAGCAGCACGCGCACTGCTTTAAATGCACCACAATTAAGCATAAACCACAGATTAAACCTAACCGCAACTTACAGTGTGTTTACACCATGCTCTCTTTAAACACATCTGGGGCAGCGGAATTAATCTTTGCGTCTTTAGTCCAATAGCGCTTGGCCCAGATTCCGTTATAGGCCTCGCCCTCGACCGGCATACGCCATGTTCTCACTTCGGAATCAGCTAAGCTCAATGAGCACAGGGCGCGTGGCTGGTCGTCTGTCCCATCGACGTAGGCATTAGCATCTTCGAGTGGAATATAACGTTGTGCGATTCGCCGGTAACGGTCCCGCCAGAGGTCATCGTTGCCAACGTCGTACACAAGCTCCGCGTTACCCCGAATTACCACTTTACGGTAAGGCATGCTCTGTTCGTCGACACATAATGCTATTCGAGATTCATGACGAATATTTTCTAGCCATTCCGAATGCTGCCGTGGAGTAAACCAGATGCGCCCCTCTTCGTGGACGAACCAGATGGGTGTGGATAATGGAGCCCCGCTTGCATCAACGGTCGCAATGTTCATCATGAATCCGGGTTCCCTTAAAAATGTGTCCCGCTCTGACTCTTTCAATTTAGGCATAATGCTTTCCTCATTTAAGTTCGTCGCCGTTTGTTTGTTGAGCGCATTGTACTTTGCCCAGGTTTAGGTTTCCTCCCCGATCCCAGGTTGCGTTGTGCATCCACATGCTCGCTTCGGGTGTGAGTCGTTCGAAACGGTTTACCTTTCTGCACACCACGCCTACCTTCCGAACGATCTCCGGTCCCTATTGGTTGATAGCTCGGGATTAAGTGTCGCTTGCCGTTACCAATGAGATCGGCACGGCCCATGCGCTTCAACGCATTCCGGAGTAGGGGCCAATTATTCGCGTCGTGGTAACGTAAAAATGCCTTATGTAGGCGACGTACTTTTAATCCTTTAGGTACAATTACCTCCTCACTGCCGATGTCGACTCGACGAAGTGGATTTTTACCTGTGTGGTACATCGCAGTTGCGGTCGCCATGGGCGACGGTAAAAATGCTTGCACCTGGTCTGCTCGGTATCTGTTGCGTTTCAACCATAACGCAAGATCAACCATGTCCTCATTACTAGTACCCGGATGCGCAGCAATAAAGTATGGAATCAAGTATTGTTCTTTCCCAACCTCATTGGAATATCGATCAAAGAGCTCTTTGAATCGATAGTAGGTATCAACTCCAGGTTTCATCATTTTCGATAAAGGGCCGTCGGAAATAGCCTCTGGCGCTATCTTTAGATAGCCACCAGTGTGGTGTTGTGCTAGCTCCTTGATGTACTCGGGCGACTCGATCGCCAAGTCATAACGCACGCCCGAGGCAATCAAGACCTTTTTTATTCCTGGCAATTCCCGCGCACGCCGGTAAAGTTTAATGAGTGGTCCATGGTCCGTCTTTAGATTGGAGCATATACTGGGAAATACACACGATGGCCGACGGCAAGCCGATTCGATTTCTGGTGTCTTGCAAGCCAAACGATACATATTCGCAGTAGGGCCGCCGAGATCAGAAATAACACCAGTAAATCCAGGGACTTGGTCTCGGATCGTCTCGATCTCACGGGCCACCGAATCCTCTGATCGATTCTGAATAATTCTGCCTTCATGCTCCGTGATGGAACAAAAGGTACAACCCCCGAAACAACCCCGTTGAATAGAAATCGAAAAACGGATCATTTCATAAGCTGGAATCCTTGCCTCACCATAACTCGGGTGTGGTTGGCGCATAAAGGGTAATTCATAAACCGCATCCATTTCCGAGGTGCTAAGCGGCAAAGGCGGTGGATTCAGCCAGAGTTCAACATCACCATGGCGTTGAATTAATGCTCTTGCATTACCGGGATTCGACTCTAAGTGGACAATACGAGACGCATGGGCGTAGAGCACCGGATCCTTACGCACCTGATTGAACGCCGGCAACCGAATGACACTCGAGATGCGATCGGCGTTTGGTACTCGCCGACTAAACTTTACGATCTTAGCGCCGTCATCCAAGTTTCTTTTAGTATCTGTGCATTGCACATCTGGGACACTATCTGCAGCATATGGATCGAGAGCGGGCCCTAATGGGCCAGGCCTATCTAAATGTGTGGAGTCAATCTCAGTCCAGCTAGAAGGCGTTTTTCGGATAACAAAAGCCGTACCGCGCAGATCCGTAATATCTGAGAGCTGCTGCCCTGCAGCTAGTCGATGACTGATTTCGCATAATTGACGCTCGGCGTTCCCGTATATCAATAGATCAGCTTTAGCATCAATCAAAATCGAACGGCGCACCTTTTCAGACCAGTAATCAAAATGCGCAACTCGCCTTAAGCTCGCCTCAATTCCCCCGATAATTATCGGCGCATCTTTAAAGGCCTCACGGGTGCGTTGTGCGTATACAATAACGCTCCGATCGGGACGTTTCCCCGCTTCGCCGCTTGGTGTATATGCGTCATCGCTTCGAATTTTCCGGTCCGACGTATAACGGTTAACCATCGAATCCATATTCCCCGCGGTAATGCCGAAGAAAAGGTTTGGGCGACCAAGCGCACGGAAGGCATCAATATTTTTCCAATCAGGTTGCGCGATCACGCCTACTCGAAAACCTTGCGCCTCGAGCACTCGCCCAACGATGGCAGCGCCAAAACTTGGATGGTCGACATATGCGTCACCGCATACAACAATGACGTCGCAGCTATCCCATCCGAGGTCATCCATTTCCGCCCTTGTCATAGGGAAAAACGGTGCGGGGGTATGACGATGCGCCCAGTATTTCTTGTATGAAAAGAGTGGAGTGGTCGATTCCATTTAATCTAATAAACCTTGGAGATTTCTATAAACCTATGCCTGCGCAATAAAACACATGACAATAGACTTGCTTGTTGGGTGAAATTTTATTCAAGTAACGAATCCGGATGAATAGATTATGACAAATAAGATCCCAGATGACTTCAAAGATTTATTAAACAAGAAAGCCCTCGCTGATCTCGCCACGATCATGCCCGATGGGAGCCCCTAGGTAACGCCAGTATGGTTCGATGTCGATGAAAATCAGCTCCGAGTTAATTCCGCGAAAGGTCGCCAGAAGGATCGTAACATGCGAGCTCGTCCTGCAGTCGCACTAGCGATCATCGATCCAGATAATCCTTATCGCTATATGCAACTCCGTGGAATCGTGATCGAGATAACGGAGGAGGGCGCGAATTCGCATATTGATGAGCTCGCGCATACGTACCTAGGTACAGATTACCCGAACCACAAGGATGGAGAAACACGCGTGACCTATACTATTCAGCTCACGTATGTCTCGACTTTGGGATAGAGAGCGGTTCCTATGTCTGTACAACTAACACTGCGGGTGATCAAGCCCAACTTCGTTGCAGAGATCGTCGGATTAAGAGCGGATAGTACCTTAAGTGTTCAACAGGTAAAGGAAATTAAAGTCGCTTGGGCGAAATATCCAGTGCTCATTTTCCCAGATCAGATGTTCGAACCAACCGATCTTATGTCCTTTTCAAATCAACTCGGTGAATTTGGCGTAGATCCATTCGTGCGACCAATAAGTCACCACAAGCATGTCATCGAAGTTCGGCGCGAAGCTGGGGAATCGACTCCAATTTTTGGCGCCTCATGGCATAGCGATTGGAGTTTTCAGCCCAGGCCACCGAGTGGCACGTTGTTACATGCGAAAACGATACCACCGGTTGGCGGGGATACTTTATTCGCCGATTGTTACCGTGCCTTCGAGACATTACCCGCGAATCTCAAAAACAGGCTCACCCAGCTATCTACGATCCATAGCGCTGCCCCAGCTTATGGCCTACGGGGTCTTTTCTCTGAAGATGATTCCAGCCGTTCGATGCCGATAGTTGTATCTGAGGATGCGGAGAAAACAGAAATTCACCCTCTCGTCCGGACCCACCCCATCTCAGGTCGAAAATCATTATTTATCAATGATGTCTATACCCTCGCAATAGCAGAATTGGAACCCACAAAGGGTCGCGTCCTCCTAAAGTACTTATTGCAACATATGATAGAAGATACCTTTGTTCACCGTCACAAATGGCGGCCTGATATGCTGGTTTTATGGGACAACAGATGCGTGGTGCATTACGCTGATGGCGGATATGAGGGCTACCAGCGGATAATGCACCGCACGACGCTCGCTGGAGAACGTCCAAGCTGATAATAATCTCGAGGGCATTTAAGATGGAAAGCAATGATATTTTTGAAAATCATGATCTGACCTTTGATCCTGGCGATCCACTAAATGGCAGTTTGTATTTATGTCACCCGCGCAGCCAAGCCAGCGCTTCCCCAGAGCGGTTAATTGAAACGCTGCGGATAGCCGGATTATGGTCGAAATCGGAACCGAAGCGAGTACTTGATGAACAACGTGATAGCTATAAATTGCAGCTAAAATTCATAGAGGCAGTAAGTTATTTAATCGATGCTGAAAAATTCACAATTGCATGTTTTGATCATCCCAAATTCCCATCGGACGAAAATCGATGGGCGGATTGGAAAACGACATTCGATCGGCAATACGTTCGTATATAGGAGCCTTCGATGGGCGTAATGATAGAAGGTAAGTGGCATGATCGGTGGTTCGACACCAAATCGAGTGGGGGTCGGTTTATTCGAACCGAGGCACAATTCCGAAATTGGATCACCCCTGACGGTAGACCTGGTCCGAGTGGCGACGGTGGCTTCAAGGCAGAAGCTGATCGGTACCATCTATACGTCGGTCACGCCTGTCCTTGGGCCCACAGAACGGTCATCTTTCGCGTATTAAAGGGACTTGAAGATAAGATAGGTCTATCGATCGTACATTGGCATATGGCAAAGAACGGCTGGAATTTTGCCAAGGGAAACGGAGTAATTGCTGACCCGCTGCATAATGCTGATTATGTTTATGAAATTTATCGCGCGGCCGATCCAAATTATTCCGGACGAGCCACAATCCCGATTCTTTGGGATAAAAAGAACGCAACGATTGTCAGTAATGAATCATCCGAAATTATCCGGATGTTTAACTCTGGTTTTGAGGAATTAGACATAAAATCAGGTGATTACTATCCGGTAGACCTACGTGAAGAAATTGATATTATTAATAATCGGGTCTATGAGACAGTCAACAATGGTGTATACAAATGTGGGTTCTCGACCAGTCAGACTGCTTATGAGGAGGCAATATTTCCCTTATTTGAATCACTCGATTGGTTGGAAGAGCTCCTCAAAGATCGCACTTACTTACTCGGAGATAGACTAACCGAGGCAGATTGGCGCCTCTTCACCACCCTTATTCGTTTTGACCCAGTCTATGTCGGCCATTTTAAGTGCAACCTGCGCCGCATAGCCGATTACCCCAATCTCTCTCGTTTGACCCAAACGCTCTACGATCAACCTGGCGTTGCCGACACGGTCAATATCGCTCACATCAAAAACCATTATTATGGTAGTCACGAGTCGATAAATCCGAGCCTAATCGTCCCAAAGGGGCCGGCTTCTTTTATCGGGAGTAAGTAAAAGCAGTGTTCGAGGCTTCTTAATTTCGTCCACTGCCGCGATGCTCTTTATACGCCACCACGATCCTCCCGCCATAGTCCCATTCCCACTTGAATTGGTCGGTCGGAAAAGCTGAATAGAACGGCTTCTTCATTAGCTACATGATGTTGGGGAGCCCAACAGGGCACTACAAAATGGTCATGTTTACTCCATTCGAATATCTGCTCACCTATCACTGACCGACCAGAACCTTCAACGACGCTGTATACGGTTGCATCGGTACTACGATAGGTTGATGTTTCGTAACCCTTGGGTAAAAGCTGCATAAAAGTTCCTATTGTCGGCATTGCAGATTGACCGTTGTCGGGATTGACGTACCGTAACTTAAGCCCATGACAGAGATCCCATTCCTCAGTCTTCCGCATTTGTTCCAATACTTCCCGCGTTCGCGCATAGGGATAATTAAAGACGGGTGAGGTAGGGGATTTTTGTTGATGGTCGACAGGCATCAAACCCGAGCCATATCGAGCAATCGAATCACCATCCGGACGAGTAGTCGGATGAACTTTGTTGGGGTATTGTTCAGCAAAAGTTACGTCTAGAGTTTCGACCAGCGGAACATCGAGGCCATCAAGCCATATCATTGGTGAATCCGTCTCGTTTCCGTGATCGTGCCATGTCCAGGAGGGTGTAATGACAAAATCTCCCTCTGACATAATTGTCTTTTCGCCTTCGACGGCAGTATATGCACCTGAACCTTCTATAATAAACCGCAACGCTGATTGGGTATGTCGATGCGCTGGTGCGATTTCGCCAGGCATGATGAGTTGTAGGCCGGCATATAACGATGTTGTCACTCGGTACCGACCGCGCATACCGGGATTTTCGAGAATTAAAACGCGACGCTCTGCCTCTTCGGCTGTAATCAGATCAGCCGACTTTAAAAGCGTATCGCGGATTTGATCGTATCGCCATATATAAGGTTGACAATCGCTATGCGGGGTTGACCTAGCAAAGGTATGCAACACTTCCCACAATGGCGCCAAATTTTTTGGATCGCAGTCTTCGTCATAGTACGAAGCAAGATCAGGCCGGACCTCTGCAGTAATCATTTTTATAATTCTCCTCCAAACAGGCTAGAGTTTGTCTCAGGTTGTGCCGGTGCTGAATTCTGGCAAATTTATTCTTTGTGCGTCTACAAATTCCTGAATACAATTCACAGACATGGCTAGCATATCCTCGTTTCTATGTATCTTGGAATCCCATACCCTTCCACAGACGGGTAAGTTTAGGAGCAGTCTATGACCCAGCGACTAGCGATAAACCGCGCAGCACGGCTATTTGAGGAACCACACGTCGGACACAATCGATATCACCCGGATATAGAGCCGGTATTAGAGGTTAATGCCGGAGTAGAAGTTATCTTGGAAACTCGCGACGGTGTGGATGGTCAGCTATCTCCAACTGCGACAGCTGCAGACATAGCTAAGTTGGATGCTGGTGCAGTGCACCCACTAACGGGTCCAATATATATAAAAGGAGCGTCACCGGGTGATGGTTTGGAAATTGAATTTCTTAATATTGCGGCCGAGCCGACTGGTTTCACCGCGATAATCCCGGGACTCGGATTCCTACGGGATACGATCACAACGCCATTCTTGGCGCAGTGGAAAATCAAAGATGGGTGGGCTACCTCTAAAGATATTCCTGGAGTCCGAATTCTGGGTGCGCCATTTATGGGTGTTTCTGCCGTTGCTCCTTCACCCACTGAAATAGCGTTATGGCGCGATCGAGAAGCCCGTTGGGTAGAAAAAGGGGGCATGGCTTTGGGACCAGATCCGACAGGAGCTGTACCCACTGGATCCTGCGGGCTTACTGGGCTCCGGACCCTCCCTCCTAGAGAAAATGGCGGCAATTTCGACGTAAAACAGCTAACTAAGGGGGCTAAATTAGTTCTACCCGTCTTTGTTGACGGTGCTTTGTTTTCTACGGGGGATGGACATTTTGCACAAGGTGACGGTGAAGTATGCGTCACAGCTATTGAGATGGGTGCAACGGTTGCAGTGCGCTTCAAGGTGCTAAAAGATCTCTATCGGACTCGTAAGTTCAAGGCGCCCGTGTTCTCACATCAGACTTATTGTGCTGATTCTAAATATTCCGCCCCCGAAAGATTTCTCGGCGTAATGGGGATGCCGATTTGTTCGAATGGGGAAAATGATGGCGAAAACCTGACACTAGCGTGTCGAAATGCACTGTTAAATATGATTGAACTGCTACAGGAGAGAGGTTTTACGGAGGAGCAGGCCTATGTGATTTGTAGTGTGGCAGTCGATTTCCGCGTCAGTAACGTGGTTGATGTACCTAATTACGTCGTATCGGCATTACTACCAGAAGCGATTTTCGACGCCTACTGATCAAGGATATTCCCCCTCTGCGGTAACAGTTAGCGTGAGTAATCTTTATCATTGTAAGAAACTCGCCGTTCGTTTTTAATTAATACAATATAATCCGCAAACTTAGATTCACTTTGATAAGATGTGGTCTGTCGCGTTCGATAATTAAATTGATACATAGCCGGCGAATGGCGCCCATGCTTCGCGTGAGATGGTTCCAGGGGCGTCAACTACAAAAAATAGGATAACTAATAAGTGATGTTAATTCGCAGCCTACTAACGATCGGGTTCTCCGTACTTTTTTCATTAACAACGCTTGCTAGTGATGATATTTCAAGAGAAGACTTGATTGCCTGGATAGCTTCCGGCGACGGCCTTACGCCGCCGCAAGCCGGCAAAGTCTTAGAGGCCGGCGACGATGCGATCACGGCGTTCCTACCGCCTGGATATGCTGATGAATATAATTTCCCTGGTGTTGGTCTTCAAATTCAAGCCACTACGCAATTTAAACCACATCAAGTCTATGTTGAAGCAAGTGCCGCACATAATGGTACAGCTCGACTAGCTGCTGACGGCGCTTTGCTAAATTATGTAGCGGGACGACCCTTTGATCCGGTTTTATTCGAAAAGGTAACCTCGGAGGAAGCCGGATTTATGGTTGCATGGAA
>Ga0310344_10002566_pt1 | contig 13691 bp, 12 predicted proteins | sample HC15DNA20200_MG_FD_203801 | JGI IMG/M metagenome (GOLD analysis project Ga0310344, IMG submission 203801) | Marine microbial communities from station ALOHA, North Pacific Subtropical Gyre - HC15-DNA-20-200_MG | ecosystem: Environmental > Aquatic > Marine > Oceanic | place: Pacific Ocean: North... | reverse complement strand
AGAAGGTAAAACATTATTAATGCAACGGTAATTCAGGTTGTAACGGCTGTATGATTTGAGGATAGCAAGTGCCGTTTATCGGACTCAGCTGGACAGAGTATGAGTCCACACTCAGAAGGTCGGTCCTGACACCCCTGCCATGCAGCACCGGATTTTGGTTTCCCTGTCAGGAAACAGATGCCTTCAAGGGCACCAGAACCCAAAGCGATTTCCTTTACCCGGGAATCTGTAAAGGTGCACCCTGGACCTGCTGCCACCGCTTATGCTGAGCGGCGTTTAACAAGTCGATCACATCCTGGCGTGAGGAAGTTCGAATCTCTTGTAATTGATCGCGCCATTTCTGCAGGGTCTCTGCATCGGTCTCTTGTGGCGTACCCAAACGCTGGAACAATCGCAGGGTCCGCGAGCAGATCTTATCAATGGCTTCCTGCTGCTGTGTATCCAGTTCCAGCGTGCAACTGATTTCAGGCCACGCAAACACAAACGGCCCTTCCTGCTGCTGAAAGATGATCTCACGGTACCGCTGATGCTGCTTAGAGGTGAGAATTTTAGTCAGCTTCTGATGGTAATACGTACGCACCTCATCACGCACGTGACGATAAACTCTGCTCACACGATCGGTCTGCTGTTCCAACGGCAATGACCGGAGACGTCGAAGCTGTTTACGTAACTCGCGGCGATGAACCTGAGCAAGTTCCTTAAGCAGAACGTCCACCTTTTGAATCTGGTCTGACTGAAGGTCCAGCTCTCGTTGTACCGGTCGCTTCAAAATCAAATAAAGATGCCGTTCGAGGCGCCGTGTCCCACGCTGTGCCCCCGCGTAAAGAGAAATGGCTGGCGAGACAATCAATGAAATCACCAGAACAGCCAACGTCCCATTCGTCAAACAATTATGATTCACCAGGCTTCTCACCAGGGGAGCGGTCCTTTCTTTTTTGACATCCTGACCTATCGTAATTGCGACGGATGCCCCTTGCAACAATCCCTGGTTGAACCCCGGTTGTACCGGTGTAGAATACAACACGCGGTTTGTTACCTAAACACATGGAGATCTGCATCCAATGATTATCGAATCCCTGAAGCTTTATCCGGCCAGTGTTGCCCGCCAATATGCAACCGTTATCGCCCAGGAAGGCGGCACCGCAGCTCGAACTGTCGATCGATCCCATTTTCTGTTTCTCGAACTGTCAACGGATAACGGGCTCCATGGCTGGGGAGAGATCTCAGACATCGAACCGGACGAATATCCCGATCCGGAAGGCTATGAAAAAACACTGTCCGCTTTTATGACGTCGCGTAATCCATTCGACATACAATCGTACCATCGGGACTTTTCTGAACATTTCTCCCTCAAGGATGGTTCGTTGGCGCGTGTCACTTCGTGCGCCCTGGAAATGGCCATGTACGATCTCCAGGGACAGGCAACCGGGCGTTCGGTCAGCGACTTGATCGGAGGACGCGTGCGTAATGACGTACTCATCTCCTGGGTTGCTTATATTCGTGAAGACCTGGCATTACTGCGTGAGGAAATCCGACAGAAAACCGCAGAAGGATTTCGGGCATTCAAGCTGAAAGTCGGAGTCGACATGGATCTGGATGAAGCGCGTCTTGCCATGCTTCGTGAAACAGCGGGTAAAGAGGCACTGATCAAAGTGGATGCCAACGAAGGCTGGTCTGTCAGCGAAGCCATTCAGGCTATTAACCGGCTTGAGAAATACAGACTTGCCGGCGTAGAGACTCCAGTAGCCCGAGAAAATCCTGCGGACATCGCGCAGGTTCGAAAAAAAGTACAGGTACCCATTCTCGAACATGTATCCGACTTGTCCTATGGACTCGATCTGATCAAAGCCGATGCGGTAGATGTGTTCAACATCGCGACCACCGGATGTGGTGGCATTTTCCCGGCACGCAAGGTAGCCGCGCTGGCCGAATCGGCTGGTTTAGGTGTCCTTATTGGCAGTACTGTCGAAATGGGACTCGGCACCCTGGCCCAGATTCATCTCGCGACCACAACTCCCAACCTCACACTACCCAGTGACCTGATCGGACCGGGCATGTATACCAAAGACATTCTTCATGATCCGGTGGAATATCATAAGGGAACCCTGCGATACACAGAAAACAAAGGACTGGGAGGAACCGTAGACCGGAAAAAACTTGCCGCTTTACAGCAAGACACCGACTCGTGACAGGTGCCCTGCAACCCGCTGCCAACCCATCGTTTGATGCTCTTGGAAACGACCGTTAGCTGGTTAACCCAGTGCTTTCAAAGCGTCTTCGACAATCTCGATCGTCCGGTCCAGATCCTGGTCACTGTGAGCAAGTGAAAGATATAACTTGCCCCCCGGGGAACAGTACACACCACGGCGAATCAGTTCATACCCAAACTGAACTGCCTTTTTCTTGTCCGCGTGAAGCATGTCACGATGGTCTCGCAGTTGCTGGCGATCCGTAAACAGGACCTGCAGAACCGGACCTTCCCCCAAAACCTGCAAAGCGATGCCCAACCTGTCGGCCACCTCGGTAATACCGGTTGAAAGATGGGCACCGATCGCATGAAAGCGATCAAAAACACCCGGACCTTTCAACACTTTCAGTGCTGCTACACCGGCGGCGCTTGCAATCGGATTACCGGTCAAGGTCCCACTAAGAAAACAATAGGAATCCCCCTGCTGACGCTGGATCGGGTCGGCCAGATCCAGCAAATCTCGACGCCCCACGATTGCGGAAAGAGGATATCCTCCGGACATCGCTTTCCCGTAGCATGCCAAATCAGGAAGTACACCATAGCGTTCCTGCGCACCTCCCCAGGCAATACGAAATCCGGTGACGATTTCATCAAAAATCAGAATAATTCCCGCTTTGGAAGTCACTTCTCTCAGTGATTCCAGGAAACCCGGTTCCGGTTTCAGAACACGTTGCAGTGGCTCAACAATGACCGCAGCCAATTCGGACTGATGAGCGTCAATAATGGCGGCTGCCTGTTGCGGATCATTAAACGGTGCAACCAGTACCTCTTGACTGACTCCGGGAGAAATTCCAGCACAGTCAGGGGCAGCTTGGGGAAAGTCAGGTGGATCGGAAGGTGCCGCGGAAAGCTGGCCCATATCATGGCTACCGTGCCATCCACCTTCAAATTTCAGCACTTTGTTCCTGCCTGTCGCGGCACGGGCGATACGTAAAGAAAAGTAGGTCGCGGCACTGCCCGTTGTTTGATAGCGAACCGCTTCTCCGCAAGGCACTGCCGTTACCAGAGTCTCAGCCAGCTGTACAGCGGGCTCACTGAGTGCAAAAAAGGTAGAACCCGATGCAGCCTGTTGCTTAACAGCCTCAACAATTTCCGGATGAGCATGTCCCAATAACAACGGGCCACTACCCAGCATGTAATCGATATACTCGCGATCTTCCGCGTCATACAATTTACTGCCTTCGCCCCGAACCATTACCATTCGGATATCTTCCGGTAGACGCAGCATACCCAGGCAGGCGCCGGGAATATATTTTTCAGCGGTATTTAACAGGCTCTGTTGATTCATTCTTTTTTCTGACCAGAAGGTCAAGACTCCTTTTCCCGGTTGGCCGGTTATCCACTTTCACATGGAACCGATCTGGATACAAGAGACGAGGGTTCTGACACCATGAATTTCAAGCAGGAATTGTACCACGGGCACACGTCTGTCCCTCTTCAAAAAATACCTGTCCGCAAAATGCATCCGGAAACACAAGGAACCACTCAACCCGGAAAACTCGCTGCCCGGCGCGCCTATCGGTATGCATCACCGACACGAATATGGATGGAGAAAGCAATCCGTCAGAACAACGCAGTCACGGGGCTGCCATCTGAAATACGAACCGGACGCCCTAGCGCATCCGAGACAGTCGTTTCAGGGGACAGTCCGAAAGCATGGTAAATCGTGGCCGCAAAATCATTCGGTGTAACCGGCCGATCTTTAACATAAGCCCCCTGGTGATCGCTGGCGCCGAAAACCTGCCCTCCCTGAACACCACCTCCAGCGAGAATCTGTGAATAACATGGGGCCCAGTGATCCCGCCCAGCATTCGCATTGATCTTGGGGGTACGCCCGAATTCACCGGTTACGGCAACCAGCGTTTCCTGTAGAAGACCCCGTTGCTGGAGATCTTCCAGCAAGGTCGAAAAAGCACGATCAAAAGAAGGTGCGCAGTAATCATGTTTGAGCATTTCGACGCCTTTCAGAGCCCCTCCACTACCGCAAAATTCTTTTGCTGATCCATGATTGTCCCATAGATTGAACTGGCAACCTTTCTTGTCAAAGAAAGTCCAGAAAACATTCACCACCCGAACCCCTGCTTCGACAAGACGACGTGCCAGTAAGAAACTCTGGCCATACTCGTTTCGCCCGTATTGATCCCGCAGCGTTTCCGATTCCCGTGTAACGTCAAATGCACGATTGGCATCTGTACTGGAAAGCATGGAAAACGCCTTTTCGTAATACTCCTGCAGTTGTTGTCCACTATCAGGAAGCCGTTCTGACGTGTCCGGACTGTCGACGCGTTGCAGCAAAGCATACCGGCGATCCAGTCGCTGGCCGTCTACTCCATCACTCAGGGCAAGTGCCTCAATGGGTAGATCCGTGTCTAAAAGGGAGTTTTTCGCCTCTTTATTCAGTACAAACGGATCATACACCGGACCAAGAAAGCCTGCCGACTGTCCCTTGTAAGGCGGTGAATAAGTGGTAAAGGGACGGGGGAGGATGACCCAGGGCGGCAGAGACCCTGTGGGTCCAAACAACCGATGTAAATTACCCCCCCAACCGGGATGGTCATCCCGGGCGGCATACAGCTCAGCAGGACGTACCGGAATTTGTCCATGAAGCGTATGTACAATCGCTCCACCATGTCCGTTGTTGGCATGTGTCATGGATCGAATGATGGCCAACTTGTCCGTATGGCCCGAAACCTGTGGCAAAAGCTCTCCTATGCGAATCCCCGGAACGCGTGTTTCGATGGGATCAAAAACACCACGTATTCCGTCAGGGGCCTCTGGTTTCAGATCCCAGAGATCCAGATGTGCCGGTCCCCCACAGAGGAATATAAAAATACAGTTTTTTGCCTGTGTGCCAGGATCTGAGGCTGAAGATCGGGCCTGTTCGGCCTGCAACAACCGTGGTAAAGATACTCCTGCTACTCCAAGCCCCCCTTGCTTCAGGTAGGCACGCCGCGTCATCCGATTCATTTTTTCAGCAGCAATCAGTTCCATAATCCGTTTCATCTCCCTGAAAACCGTCAGGCTATCATCCCGGCTCAGTGCTGCTCGCACCGCCCTTGTCAAGGCTCATGTTATTGTATTACAAGCATCCCTCATTACAAAAGCGATCCCACCACAATTTTTAACCTTCGCTGTCACCCAGCCACTGCTTCCAGGTAGCTAACCTGGAAGCACCCCGGTATTCTCAACGATTGGGTTTGCGGCGTCATGTTCACTCCACTCACCTGAAATGTCGGCCACAGAGAGATCGTCCCTGCATCGCTTTTGGAATATCGTATCCCGCACAGTCCATGAGCGTAGGTGCCATGTCAAGCAGATGACTTCCGCTCACTTCGCCAATAGGCTGCATCGATGGATCAGAAAAAATGAACGCACCAAACTGAGCGTGATTACAATCGTCAGGCCCGGTATCGTTCTCATGCTGATAAACGCTGGAATACCCAACTCCTCCAATGGAACGCCAATAGAGCCCACCAAAATGCACCAGCAGATCAGGAGCAATACGAGTTACCTTACGGTATATCTCTTCGGGTCTAAAGACCTCTGTGCCCATCTTACTTCCTGTATCGTCGAGCATGGATTCAAAACGTTGTTTGAGTGTCGTTCGCAAAGGCTCATAGTCTTCAGGTTCAATAACTCCCTGCGGTTCACGATCTTTAAGATTGAAAAAAATCCTTGCGTAATAGCCTCCTTCACTCCAGACACGGGTCTTCTCCCAATTCACCTTTAACTGTGAAAAGGGCGTTATGCTTTCAGGATACTCATGCAGCACCAGAAGCCCCTGCTGAATGAGCCACTCATTCACACAAAATCCACCGTCCAATCGCTGCGCTCCATGGTCGGAAACAACCAATACCACCGTCTGATCGTCAATTAACTCCATCAGACTTCCAAACTCTTCATCGAGGTGTTGATAATAGTCACGAATCACATGTTGATATGAATTGCCCGGTTGATGATCGCGATGCAATGGATCATGGTATTTCCAGAAACCGTGATGCATCCGATCCAGTCCGATATCAACAAACTGAAAATAGTCCCATGACTCGTTCTCCATCAGATGTCTGACTACCTTAAACTGACTTCGACTCACCCTTAGTATTTCGTCTTTCAACCATGTTTTGTCGTCTGTTCGAAATCCTCTTACATCAACCGGATAAGTACCGACCAATGCATCAATCTGCTGCCTGAGCTCCGGAGGATGAGTGTACGTGGATCGAGCGGTGTCAGGTGTCAGAAAGCAACCAACGGAAATACCCTGTAATTTGCGAGGTGGATAACCGGGAGGAACTCCCACCACGATCGAACGCTTATCCTCTCTTGCGAGGTAATCCCATATCGCCGGTTCCTGAATCGATCTGGAACTGACCACTCCAAGCCCCTCGTAGGAATAGTCTGTCCGATTTCGAAAACCATATACTCCAAGCGAACCAGGATCCTGCCCCGTAGCCAGACACATCCAGGCAGGAACGGTAATGGGCGGAATTACACTTTCTAACCGCCCATATATCCCACATCCCATCAGACGTTTGAAATGAACCAGTCCTTCCTGTTCGAACAGAATTTCCGGGGCCGCACAATCCAGGCCCAAAACAAGAATTTTCTTATGGCTCATGAATTCCACTACCTGAATTTTTGACTTTCCATAGCCCGTCTACCCCCGTTGCGTAAGGTGGTTTCACAGGGTCTTTTCTCAAGCGATTATCGTCATTTTCGCACCATACCCGATCACGGATCCTTCAACGGCTGTCCGCGCAGCTTATTGTTATTGCTGCAGCCATCCATTCTACCTGGAAATCATCCGTACACCATCCATACGGCTGACAGGAATGCCACTTCGATTCCTGTTGATTGGTCGGTCCAGAAGAAACGAAAAATGAATCCAGACGGGTTATCACCAGTGAACATTACTTGTAGTACATTTAAATGGCCCTCGATGTGATGCATTACGCGGCGGTTAACTTAATTGGAACGCCTGTGGTTCAGATTCTTACTTTAATGCCATTTATAGTATCTAAAAAGAAATCCCGTACGCTTTCAATACACCTAAAAACCTCTCCCGAAACACACATAAGTCTTTTTATTACAAAATGTTATGTCACAAGGAACCCGTTTTTTATTTATCCACTAATTCCTGCATTATTGCAATTTGTGACCTAGGATTAAAACAGGTGTTCCAAAAACCGACAACGTGTTTACCTGGTCCCAAATTGCGGCTGGGACCCGAGAATTACTTTTCATGACCTATTCCGAATCACAAACGATTGACACCCGATCTGTTGAATCTCAGGTGGTGACTCCAGGACTGGGATATAGTTTCGAATCAAGGCGCGACACCAGCCAGGAACCGTTGAGATCCACTCGTGATCTATGGAGACCTGATTCACCCGTCAAACGACCAAAGGGACAATTCCTCGTCATATGTATCGCATTACTTTGTTGTGGTTTTGCCGCCTATCACATCTGGAACACCTTTTTCCGGTACCGTGCCTATGGGACCGTCCATGCACGTCTGGTAAAACTCACCTCGCCTTCGAATAGCTCCATTACCTATCTTCACGCCGATGAAGGAGACCGGGTAACCCAGGGGCAGGCCATCGTTTCCGTAGAACAACTCGAAAAACAACACCGACTCGATGAACTCCACAATCAATTACGTTTAGCCGAAGCAAACCTTAGTGCGGAAGTTTCAAAACTAAAATCACAACGTCAATGGGAACACGATCGCCATCACGGTGCGCGAACCGAGCACTATCGTCTTCTGGGTACTTATCTTGAACAGAAAATAATGCTTACCGGGCAACAGTTCACACTCCATCGAATCAAACGGCTTCATCAACGCAAAGCCGCTGTTGATGAAGAACTGGAACAAGCCAAACTGGCAGTTACCGGACAACGAATTAAAGTTGAAAAACTGAAAGATGCGGTCAGTGAATCCGAAAAAAGAGTTGCACCGATCTCGGACAATAATGAAACCGGAACGCTGCTATTAAAGCCACATCTCATGAAACTTGAATCGTTACAAGCAGAAATCGATCGAGTACGTGAGCAACTGAAACAAGGTGACATTTGCGCCCCCTTAAATGGTACGGTTATTAGAAGATACCACAGTGTTGGGGAACAGGTGAAGGAACACGAGCCACTCTATTCGATGCTGGATGAGCATTCACTGGAAATCATTCTCTACATTCCACAATCATCCAGTGATCAGTTTGAATATGGCCAGGAACTGTCTCTAAACATTCCCCCCTACCCAGAACCTCTACTCGCCAAAATAGTTCGATTCGGTGATCAACTCGAGTTTGCTCCTGATAACCTGTCGCGATACTACCGCCAAAACACCATGCTGCTACCGGTACACCTCAAACCCTATCCCGAGTATGCCCGATGGATGGCACTTCGTATCGGTCAAGTTGTCATGTTATCGCGGTAACAGTCCAACTCACCCTCTTAGAGCATGTTCTACTATGACTTTCCCAGTCACACGGACAGTACAAACTGACCATTCCGCACGGATCACTCCTGTTTCCGAACGAATGGATCGGAAACAGGAACTTCGTCTGTCCGTTACGATCATACCCGTACTTTCCGATATGAGTCCGGACCGTTCTGGTCGGGTTGATGGATATACTAGATCCTTCAGCCACAAAGGAGTGATCCTCGATCTAGCTACTCGCCAGAAACTCACTTCATCAGTGATTATTGCCCTGGAATATCAACCCGGACATTATCGCCACGCGCCACTGGAAGTTCAGTGCTCGACACCGGTAACCCCTCAGCATATCTGTATCGAAGCGCATTACGGAGGTGTCGCTTCCGAGCTATTTCAGCCAACATTTCTCCGTCCGACACTCGACCTCCAATCCATGCGATTTCATTTCGGTAAACATGAAACCCTGCTGACTCAATGGGAACAGGTCGGTGTACTTTGGAAAAAGCCACTGGATTGTATTCAGGTATGTAATAAATGTGGAAGTCTCCCCACTTTTCGAAAGGGGTGTCCTCAATGTGGATCAGGATATCTTTTGAACGACCGTCTCATTCATCACTATTCCTGCGCACATGTCGGGCCAGCTGTAGATTTTCACACTCCGGAGTCCATTTCCTGTCCGAAATGCCTTGTCCGTAATCTGGTCGTCGGTGCCGACTTCGAACATCTTACCGGTATTTGCCGGTGCAATCGTTGTTCCTGGTCTGGCCAAGACACCGTGTCCATCGCCCACTGCCTCCATTGCGGTCATCGTGACTGTGCCGATCAGATGTCACACCAGGAGATCTTTGAGTATCATGTTGAACAACTGGATCCATTGGATTTCGGACCAGACGCCTGAACAGATTCTCCTTCTGTTCGGTGCCATCCTGCTGATCGATTCCCCCCGGTATCTGTTCGGTGATCTGATCATCTGTTTATGGGACTCCCTGGCCCGCTTAATCCCTAACCGGAATCGCAACGTCGCCACAGCACCGGCACCCTATCTTCCAAGTGTTTGTGTCCTTCTGGCAGGACACAACGAATCGGACACCCTTGGCGCGACTCTTTCGTCTATCTGGGGTACCTATCCCAAACTGGAAATCATTGTTATCGATGACGGATCACAGGATAACACGCACCAGGTAGCTACCTCTTTTGCTGCGACACACCAGGACGTTATGGTATTGAGACGTTCACGCCGGGGCGGGAAATCGTCGGCTTTGAATTTTGCACTGTCCTATGCTCGTGCAGAAATCATTGTAGCTGTAGACACGGACTCTCATCTTGGTCCCAATGCTATCTGGGAAATCATTCAGCCCCTTCGTGATCCCGGTACCGCGGCTGTTTCAGCGACCGTACTCCCACGCAATCCTTTCACCAACATGCTCACCTGGCTCCAATCATATGAATACTTTCACAGTACCCTCGTTGGTCGTCTCTTTTCTGCCCGCCTGGGTACCCTCAGCATTGTTTCAGGTGCATTTGGCGCCTTCCGAAGATCCGTTCTACAGCAAGTATCTGGATGGGATGTCGGCCCTGGAGAAGATGGCGATCTGACCTTACGGATCCGAAAAGCTGGATTTCGAGTCGCCTTCGCACCGTTTGCACAGTGCTTTACGAAAGTACCCGTAACCTGGAAACATCTCATTCAACAGCGCCGACGGTGGGACCGATGTGTCGTAACCTATGAATGTAGAAAACATCTCGACATGGGATACCTCTTTAACAATCACAACTTCCAGATTCGGAACTTTCTTACACTCCTGGACCGCTGGTTTTTCAACGTTTTCTGCGTTTATGCGTTTTTCACGTATGGTATCTGGATGACAATTACCCTGAGTAACCAGCTGGACAAACTTTTCCTTACCTGTTACCTGTTTTATCTGTCCATCTCCCTGATGCAGGTATTCCTGGTCTTGTTCTATTCGATTAATCTCCGACGTGACCTGATCGTGTGCCTCATCACTCCCCTGATGCCGTTCTACCACGTCTTTCTGAAAGTCATATCGCTGATTGCCATTACGGAAGAATTGCTCTGGCGAAGGTCTTTCCAAGACAATTTTGTGCCTGTTCACGTACGACAAAAAACCTGGCGATGGTAGCTCTGCTCAGACCCGGTACTCGCACGCTCCGAATGCAGTATCATGATGACGGATTGCACCAGAACTAGGGAATTTTCTGAAAAAGCGAAGTTTAAGGCGCAAAACGGCCGATACGTGTGTAGCGGTTACAGCGTTTACAACGCTGCGCACAATCATGACGGTCCAAGTTTCAGCCAGGTCTTCTGTTCATCTTTACGATGATTCGAGCAGACAGGCTGACGAATCGAGGAGAACAGCTTATGGGGCTGACTAAGTTGTTTAATAGCAATGCATTGAGGTCTTTTGTCGCGATCCCATTATTACTGGCTGGACTCGGTAGCCTTACCGGGTGTCAGGTCGATATAGGGGGTCAGACTCTGCCTTCACCATGGTATCTGGACGACGATGTCCAATATTTCGCACCTGGAACTGAGTTCCCGTTTGCTAATGAGGCGGCGGCACTAGACGAGTATAGCAAGAACCAGTAATCACGTTCTTACAGTCATTGCGGACTACCTGAAAAGGGATGTCCGCAATTCTGTCTGATTTCGTGTGGTGATTGATTTGCCGGCTTACTGACCCACCCATTGCGGTATGCCCGTGGGAATACCTTGTATCCGAACGCGCTGACCAGACAAGCATTCGTTGTGGATCTGGTCAGCACACGTATTTCTCACCATTCGGGAAGACTCTTTTATTGTCCCCAAAACAAGAGTTGATGCGCACATGCCGTATCACTCAGCGAATCACTATGTCACCCACCGCCTGTGTTGAGAAGAACCGATCAGATCAGGTTGCACTTATAAAGCGTTCTACCAGACTTCCGGATAACAGGCTCCCTCCCACACAACCAAGAACCCACAGGATAATCAAGCAGAGCATATAACCTTCTGCTCTCCTGAGATCCCGTATGTGGCTACTGAAAATTTTCAATAGTGCCTGACTCGCATAGACGTACACAGGTGCCATCAATGGCAGGAGAAATCGATCACCCGAAGCAATCGGAACATACCATCCGAATAACACCACAAAAAGAAGCCCCCAAGTAATACCCAAAACATCCCAACCCTTTTCTATCCACATACCAAGCCCTGCCAACAACAGCCAGGTGATACCAAAAAAAACACGGGTCTCTCCCAGTGGTGTTGGTCCCAGTGTTCTGCAGAAAATAAATAACTCATAAACCACACCACGAGCCATTCTCATCATAATTTCCCCCGGGTGATGCTCGGAAAAATAACGACGGGCAGCCTGAAACGTCGTTTCTATTTCCTCCAATGACCGGCTGGGATCTGCCCTCTGAAGCGCTTCACTGAAAGTGTCTGTGAATAGAAACGCCGTGTTCGAATTGTAAAAAGGGCTGCCATACAAAGTCATATTGCGAACCAGTAAAGGTGACGTAACCATCAAAAAGCAAAGACCTGCAACCGATGTGATTCTTTTCCATCCGGCTGCATGTTTTTGCCCGAACTTTTTCATTAAAAAGTCCGGGATACACAGCGTGCCAATAAGGCCGACACAAAGGAGTAGCGCAGAAGCCTTGGTTAAATACGCAAGACCTGCAAAGACACCGATCGCGATCCCCCCAGTCCATACTGACTTCCTGTAAACCGGCCCGTCTTTAACGTCTCTCACTTCCGAAAAGCAGAACAGATGACGATGGCAACTTAACCATAGCAGTACGCTCCAGAGCACTAGAAGTCCTTCACAAGAAATACGGGAAGCCGCATGACCAAACGCAAAATTGGTTGCAAGCAGCAGTGTGGTGATTGCGGACACCGGAGCACCAAACTGTCTGGCAATAGACCAGGCCAGCAGTAACAGGACTACTCCTCCTACGGCAACAGAAAGGCATTTGGAAACCAAGAAACGAATTTCCTGATCGACATGAGGAACAACCAATGCCAACAGAGCCGGATAGAGGGGATGACGATTGGCCTCACGATAATCCCCCTCAAACATCCTCTGAATCAATGTCGCCTCACGTTGTGAATCAGCCATATCCTCTGTGAGTATTAAATATTCACGCTGATCCGTATTTAACCGGTAATTCAGCGGGACAAAACGTGCCATTAATACTGAATAACTCGCCACGGCAACCAGAAAAACAATCAACCGTGTCCGGAGACTCAATGAACGGTTTCCGGATGCCCAAAGCGTGGCATACCCGGTCATTGTTCCGCCCCATCTTTCCAACTGGTCATCAGAAGCAAAGGTGATCGTTAACAGACACCCAAGCACAATCGTACTCACAAGCAATGCACAAAAAGCCACCCAGGAAAGTCCTCCAATCGCCGGAAACTCACTCTGATGGGGCAGAAGCACCGCTATTACCAGGGTCATGCAAACCGATGCCAGCAGGCAAGCAATTCGAAACCGGATAAAAGTCTGAAATGACATATATAAATTCATCTATTGCTGCTACATAGTCCAGTATTCCGGTCACCTGTTCTCGCACATAAATTAAATGGGTAACCGACATCGCATCGCTACCCTCATCATCGCTACTACTGAAATGCAGTGCAATGGTGCTCCTGCAGTTAACTTCCCGGGAAAATAACAGCTAGCCCGTTACTCCGTCCCCGATCTTGCTCATCGTTTAGTAAATACTGCAAAACGCATCTACGAATCATACGATCCCACTACACCTTCAGGCTCTTAAATGATCTGTACTACTTACGGCTTCCTGTATTGGATATTTCCCGCCGTAATCCCTACAACCGTTAATAGCTACCTATTTAAACTCTGGAAAGGATCCGTCGCATACTCGATTCCATAATCCTTACGTGATCTGCGGTAAAGAACTTGAATTCGGCACAATTTCAAACAGAACGCATGGACACATCGCCGATATTGCTGAATACCTGAAGGTTTCAATATCTTTCACAAT
>Ga0310344_10002564_pt1 | contig 13695 bp, 13 predicted proteins | sample HC15DNA20200_MG_FD_203801 | JGI IMG/M metagenome (GOLD analysis project Ga0310344, IMG submission 203801) | Marine microbial communities from station ALOHA, North Pacific Subtropical Gyre - HC15-DNA-20-200_MG | ecosystem: Environmental > Aquatic > Marine > Oceanic | place: Pacific Ocean: North... | reverse complement strand
TTTTGTTACAGCAGCAGTATCAACGTATGTTCCACTTTCAAAAACTTCATCAACTTTAACACTTTTCCCTAACAAGTCTTTTACAAACGCAAATTGTTTTGTTACATCTCCTCCTTCTACTTTGACTTCAAAGATGTATGGTTTTTTCATTTCTAGATTGACATCTAACGGTGTTGTCGTAACTACAGCAAAAACCTCTTTAATTCTTTTTAGTCTCTTTTCAGCATCCTCGACTGGTGTTCCTTCAGTTTTAATTTTTAAAATATTTTGTACATTTTTTGGTAAATCTTTTGCAAATGAATCAAATTCAGCATGTCGGCCATTTGGATCAGAAGAATATCCTCTAATTCCAACTATTGTGATTGGTGGTGTTGCAATAACAGTTCCTAATGTGACTAGTTGTTTTCCATGACTTGGTGTATGTTCTCTATCATCAATACTAACTAGTTGAACACATCCGGCTTTGTATCCAGCGTGGGCGAGTAATCTTGGTTCCTGACTATTGATTTGTGGCCAGCCACGAATTCGAGCTTCCATACTTTTAGCACGTCCTCTAGGAGAATATGCTAAGCTACCTCTTCTTGGTTGACTACGTTTTCTATGTCCCATGGATAAATGAAAAAAGTCGTTAACCCCATTATATACTGTGAGAATCTTATTTTTCTTTATAAAATATTGAAATATTTTCTATGGCTGATATAATTCTGATATCATTGAAAAAATTGTAACAGCACCAATTCCTACCCCCGCAATTCCTACTAAAATTGCTAATATCAAAAATTTTTTCTGATTTGCCATGATGAATCTATAATTTTTTTATCATTTATTTGTTAATTGCATGATCACTAATGATTGAAAGACACCCCAAAATCGCTTCCTCCAAGCGAATAGTTTCTGTTCCTTGATTAGGAAAGAAATTCCATGCTTTAAAATTTTGAATGTTGTTGATTTTTTTGTCCAACATCTCATGAATTCCTTTGTCAGTTGTCCCAAATACTACTAAGATTTCTTCTTTTGACGAAAGAATTTCTTGCATTTCTGCATCTTTGATCTTTTTTGATTTTCTACTTGTCAGAATTTTGGGGCCTTTCCATTCATTGAGGAGTGAAAATAGATTTCCACCATGTTTTACATTATAACTCCAAAAATTATGTATTTGTTCTTTCTCTATATCATACACTGAAAAATTTGGATACTCTTCTTTGATTTTTACAATTATTCTTTTACCAACTTCTTTTTTTCCATGATATGGAACTGAATACTCAATTCCTATATCTATGAATTTTTTTCCATCTTTTGGGAAAATTACTCCTTCTCGTATGTCACTTTTTTTTACTTGTTTTGCGTTTGACGTTCCTGCTTGGTTTGGCATTTTTAATGGTGATAATGCTCCTACAAACTGTAGTAGACCTGATTTAGGAAACAAACGTTTCCTAAAATATTGTGGAGTTTCAAGATATCGTAAAATCATTGATAGTAATTTTGAGTCATTCTCGAATTCACGCCCATCTTTGTAAATTATTATATTATTGATTTGAAAAATTCCTGCAGCTCGTGCAATTTGAAATATTTTCCTTGTTTTGTTTTCATGTTTCTTTTCATCTTTTAATGATGAATCAGGTATTGCAATTGATAGTTTCATTTTAGATTACGATATAATGAAAAAATTAATTATTTTCCATCAACTGGATACTTTGTTTTTGCATCTGCAGCCAATTTTTTTATTTCTTCATTTGTAATAAATTCAAAAACACCATTCTCTCCAGATACTCTTGACATTTTGATATGCTCTATTCCTTCTTTGGTCTCACTTGAAATGTAAATTGCGGCAACTGCTAAAGATGCTGCATCATTAAGTGACATATCTTTTTTGTAATTTTTTTCTAGAAAATCATTTACGGCATCTGCATTTGCACCAATTGATATTGCATCATACGAAATATATGAACCACTTGGATCTGTCATATACAAATTAGTTCCAGCAGGATCAATACCTCCAATAATCAGTGATACTCCAATTGGTCTTGCTCCTCCATATTGTGTATACTGCTGACATTGATCAGCTAAATGCTTTGCAACTGTTTCAACTTCAACAGGTTCATCATAAACTAATTTGTTACTTTGAGAAAATGTTCGTGCATTATCAATTTGAGATCGTGCATCTGGAATATATCCCGCGGCTGCAGCTCCAATATGATAATCAATCTGAAATATTTTTTGTGGTGTATTAATAATCTGTAGTTTTCGTGATTTTTCTTCCACCGCAATAATCACTCCATCATTTGTTTTGATTCCTACTGCAATTGCACCTCTACGAACTGTTTCAATTGCATATTCTACTTGATATAATCGTCCATCAGGTGAAAACACTGTGATGGCTCTATCATAGCCTTGTTGTGATGGCATCATTGCAATTTAAAATGGTTCGAATGGTTAATTTAACAATTGCGCCAATCTGTGAATATGGGATACAAAGAAAAAATTGTGGTGATACCTCTAATTTTGTGCGCAATTGCAATATTTGGATTTGGGATCTTTAATACTGCATGCAGGCATTCCTTCTTCAGTTTCTTTGGATGTTGAAAAAACTACTATCTTGTTGAATGAAATTTAGCACATTTGTGATATGCAAGTTATTATTTTTTAATTCATGGTAAAAGATCTATCAATTACATCAAAAGACGATCTATCTGATGAACAAGTAAAGAAAATTAAATCATATTTTTCTGGCATGCCAATTTCTGAGATATTGGTGGGGTTAAAATTTGCAAAAAATAGATGGGATGCAAAAGACGCTGGCACATTAAAAGTTGGACGGAAGAGCATAATCAATGATGAAGTACATTCAATAACTGCTGAGCAAGCAACTTGGAGATTAAATAATTGGAAATTGATGATTAAAAATTACAGAAAACGTGGATATAGTTACCCAACAATATCTAGAATCAAAAAAATACTTGAAGATATTAAAAAGAAAAACTAGATTGCTTCTCTTTCTTTGAGAATATCTTCAACGCTAGTATTTGCTGGTGGCTCTGGCATGTTTTGTATTGTTTGACCTTCTACCATTGCTTGAGCTTCATTTAGTATTGACTGTGCTTCGTTGTTTGATGTGGTAAATTCTCCCATTGTTCCATCATGCGTAATTGTAGATCCTGTAACAATATCTCCTAGCATGCTTGATAGGTCTTGCATTGAGTCTGCAACTTCTGGCATCATTCCACCTAACGAAGTACTTAATCCTTTGATTAATGACATACATGGACTTAGTGTTACAACCACATCACCTAATTCTGAAACTGTGTTTAATCTAATCTGAACTTGTTCCATTGATAGTTTTGCATTACTGACTGTCTTGTTGGTTTTTCTAATTTCTGCTAATTCATTTGCATACATTTTTGCATATGATTGGTTATTTACTTTAGTCGCTTCTACTATTTTGTCCATAAATATTGTATCTTTTTGTTGTAATTTTTGTTCTGTTTCACCTAATTTTGTAATCTGAATTTGTAATTTTTTTTGTGCTACATCTAGTCTATGTTTTAATGGTGCTTCTGGTTTTACAGTACCCATAAATTTTTGAGATAAACTCTCCTTGTTTGCCAATACTTTCCATTTTTCACTAAATGAACCCATGTTAGAAATTGAATAATTCGACATTTTATAGAAAGACTAAAAAAAATTGATCTAAATGGATCAATTTTTGTTAAGTAATTCAGTCAGTTACTAACGAAATCATCCAAAAGTAAACGTGAATATCTCAAAACCAGAACTTTCAATAGAAATTATTATCTCATGTGGTCCCTCATCTTCTGATTCAATTATATTGTATAGACGAGGTTCTGAAATTTTGACGGTTCCATCCAATGTGATATCCTGACCTCTAATTTCTGTAGGTATGAGACTTCCATCATATGTAATTTGCAATATTGCTTCATTTGCTGCAACTATGTTTACTTGTTTGGCATTGAAATTAAGAATGATTTTTCCTGAATCTGAAATTAACTCCATTCCATCTCTATTATTCTTCCACATTCCATCCATGTAGAAATAATGCTGTCTAAATTGTTCAGGTAATGTGTAGCTAACTACCTGATTTTTTGAAAAACCTTCTACATTACCTAATTGATTTCTTCCTTCTGCAAAACTATATCCAAAATATAGTTCTGGAGTTCGAAACAATGCATGGTTAAATTCATTCAGATCTACAAAGTTTTTCTTTTCAATAGTCACTCCTAACGCATCTGATCTTTCAGCTAACAGTAATTGTATTACTTGTTCAGTTTCTTTATAGGCCCCTTCACCAATATGATCGAATCTTATGAATCCTTCATGATCAGATATGTATTTCCTTGGCCAATACCTATTTTGAAAATCATCCCAAATTTCTTTCTCATTATCTTGTATAACTGGATATTTTATTCCAAATTTTTCTGTTGCAAAAACTACATTTTCATATTTCTTTTCAAATTCAAATTCAGGTGTATGTATTCCAACTATAACTAATCCATCATCACGATACTTTTCATCCCATTCAGTTAGATATGGTAATGTTCTAATACAATTAATACAGCTATATGTCCAAAAGTCATAAAGTACAACTTTATCTTCTATCTGCTTATTGATTTTTTCTGGCGACGTGTTAATGTATCCTGAAATACCTTGTAACTCTGGAGATGCTCTAAGAAATTTCTTATCTTCAACATCGGTATCATCTGTAGTTGTTCTTTTAAGGTCTACTTCATCATAAAAATATGAGATAGAAATTATCCCTACTGCAATTATTGTAAAACAGATTGATGCATATTTGTATTCTTTTTTCATTTTAATTCAATAGTATTAGATCATTTAGAAGTGGAAAATTTGCAATTAAAACCAATTGATTAAAAAATACCAGAATTCCTAAAATGATAATCACTATACCAAAAATTAGTGTAAAATATTGTAGATTCTTTCCAATCTTTGCTATAACCCTGCTTGATTTTGAGATTAATGCACCCATTATTACAAATGGGATTCCCATTCCGATTGAATACGCAAGTAGTAAATTGAACGCAATAGATGGTGATGTTGCAGCAAGCGTGATTATGGTACCAAGTATTGGACCTACACACGGTGTCCATCCAGCTGCAAATGCCATCCCAAACAAAAATGATATTGGATATCTAATACCTGCATTTTTCGGGAAAATTTTCTTTTCAGTATTTAGTATTCTGATTTTATGACTAAGAATCATGTATGTTCCAAATCCAATAATGATTAAACCGCCAATTTGATTAAATTCGTCTACTATCTGATTGGCATTATCATAAAAAATTGAATTTATTGCAACTCCTAATGCAGAGAAAACTACTGAAAAACCAAGTACAAAAAATATAGAATTAAAAAATACATTCGTCTTGTTAATTGAAAGTATGTTGTTCTTTGCTTTAATCTCGGACAAAGTTGTCCCTGAAATATATGCCAAAAATGCAGGAATCATTGGCAAGATACATGGTGCAAAAAACGAGCCAATTCCTGCTAAAAATGCAATCATGATTGAAACTTCAGCCATTTTATTACTACATCTTAATTTTATAAAATCATTAACACAATTAGTTTTTATTCTAGGATTTTTAGATTTGAATATGAATTCACGATTTTATGTCGTCATTGCCTGTCTTAGTGTCATAGCCGCAGTTGCATATTACATTGGAGCCCCTGTCTCTGGCGGCGGATTAGGCTTTGATATGATGCGTTAATCAATTTAGTTTAAATTTTCTTTTTGCTTTTTCTAAAATATGTATAGAATATTCTATTTCATTTTCTGATAACCATCCAGAGATTGAAATTCTAATTCTTGCATGATTCTTCTTAACTGTTGGATATCGAATGGCTTGGGCAAAAATTCCCTGACTCATTAGAAATTTTGAAAATGCAACTGTCTTGTTTTCATCACCAACTATAATTGGAATTATTTGGCTAGTTGATTTGGTAGAAAATCCTATTTCATTTAATCTATGATGAAACTGATTGATCTTTTTCCATAAATTCTTTCTATATTTTTCTCTGTTTGAAGTAAATCTTTCTAGGGAGTAATAGTTGATAGATACAGGTAGTGCAGATGTGTAGATGAATGTTTTTGATGTGTTTATACACATATCAATCAAATCTTTTCTTCCTGAGGCATATCCCCCAAAGCTTCCTAACCCCTTGCTCAGGCTACTAATGTACACATCAATCTTTTTTTGAACATTAAAAAAATCCCCAGTGCCTTTACCATCATTTCCTAAAACAAAGTCTCCATGCGCATCATCTAATATGGTAATTAATCCCCCTTTCTCTGAAATCTCTATTATCTCGTTTAGTTTGGACCAATCTCCATCCATACTGAATATTCCTTCAGTTACAAGAAATTTTTTTCCTTTTGTTTTCTTAACCTTTCGTTCTAGATCATACATGTCATTATGTTTGAAAATCTTGATTTTTGACCCGGATAATTTGCAGGCTTCAACAATACTTGCATGATTCAATTCATCACTGAAAATGGTATCTTGTTTTTCTGCTAGTGCAGATATCACTCCCAGATTTGCCATATATCCGGTTGGATAAATTATTGTTTTTTCGTGTGATTTATGCTTTGAGAGTTTTTTTTCAAGAACTGAAAAACTTTGGTCATTACCAGAAACTAGTCTAGAACTTGACTGAAACTGTGAATACTTTATCTTGCCTGGCTTGATTCCAAGATAATCGTTAGATGAAAAATTAAGTAATTTTTTTTTATCAATTTTGATAAATTGTTTCTCAATTCTACTATCTTGAAGTGTTCTTAATAGGTTATTTTTCTTAATTTCCCTTAATTGTGTCTCCACTGTTGCAAATTTAGGCTTCAAGATCAATCTCTTCAATCATTTTAATATCTTTTTTCATAGAATTGCCATCAAGTGTTAGATACCCTGCACTGATTATGCCGTTCGCTCCACTAAGTAGCAATTCTTTACCATCGTCATTTAGATTAACTTCTCTTCCTCCTGAAATCTTGATAATACTCTTTGGAAGCAAAAATCGCAATACAGCAAAAACACGTAATATTTCTTCTAAACGTAATGGAGTTTGTAATTCTAAAGGCGTTCCTGGGAATGGAACAAGTAAGTTTACAGTTACCTCTTCGGGATTAAGTTTTCCAATTGATCGAACTAACTCCTCTCTCTGATTTCGCGTCTCTCCCATACCAATAATTCCTCCAGTACATAGCTCTAAACCTGCTTGTCTTGCTATGTGTAATGTATCAATTCTATCCTGGTACGTATGTGTTGTACAAATCTCAGGGAACTTTGATTCAGATGTTTCCAAATTATGATTATATCTAATCACGCCTAATTCTTTCAATTTTTTTGCCTGCTGTGCAGTCAAAAACCCTAAACTACACTCTATTGAGATTCCCACTTTCTCATTCACTTCTTCAATAATATGACAAACTTGTTCGAAATCAGTTTCAGACGGTTCTCTCCATGCTGCCACTAAACAATAGGAATGTGCTCCTGCCTTTTTTGCATCTATTGCTTGTCTAACTACTTCCTGTGGAGACATTAACTGATATTGGTCAATACCAGTATCAAAAAATGCAGATTGACTACAAAAGGTACAATCCTCACTACAATAATTTTTTTTGATATTTGCTAGCTGTTCGACATCAATTTTTGGGCCCTGAAATGTGCGTGTAATCTCATTTGCTGCATCTGATAAATCTTTTAGAAATTTATCTTCAACATTGAATAGATTGTTAATCATTTTTTCTGGTAAATTTCTCTTCTCAAGAACGATATTTTTACAATTATTGATGAATTCTCTCACATTATTCATATTCAAAATTAAAAAATTCACTAAATAAGCGTTAACTTACATTAAATCTATGGTTAACCATTAATTATACGTGAAAAATAATGGTTTTATGAAAAATACAAGCTCAGTATGGCATCCTAACACACAGATGGCCGAATGGAGTAAGTTCTCTGAAATTGTATCTGCAAAAGGAATGTGGCTTTATGATTCCAAAGGAGGAAAAATGTTGGATGGTGTTGCAAGCATGTGGTGTAATGTATGGGGTCATTCAAAACCTGAATTAGTTTCAGAAATCATTAAACAAACCAAAACTCTTCAACACTGTTCTTTGTTTAACCTAACTCATGCACCTGCAGAAAAACTATCAAAAAAATTGATCAGCCTAAATCCAAAGATGTATTCAGTTTTTTTCTCTGATAACGGTTCTACTGCAATGGAGATATCCATTAAACTTGCTTTACAATACTGGCGAAATATTGGTGAAAATAAAAAAACAAACGTTGCAACATTAGAAAATGGTTATCATGGTGATACATTTGGTGCAATGTCAGTAGGCTATGTACCTGAATTTTTTTCAAAATTTCGCTCAAAATTATTTTCTACTATACAATTCCCTGTACCAAGATCATTTCATATTCCTAAAAAATTATCTCCCAAGGAATACGAGGAACAATGTATTGCAAAAATTGAGAAACGATTAGAAAAGGATAGTTCGATTGCTGCTTTTGTTATGGAAAGTGGTGCCCAGATGGCTGGCGGTGTTATTATCTATCCCAAGAATTTTCAGAAACGAATATCTAAATTATGTAAAAAAAATGATGTTCTATTTGTTCTAGATGAAATTGCAACTGGTTTTGGAAGGTTAGGTTCAATGATTGAATATGAATCTCAAAATTCTATTCCTGATATTGTGTCATTTGGAAAAATGCTTACTGGAGGATATCAGACTTTTGCAGCCACTCTTACTAGGAAAAAAATATCTGATTCATTCCTTGGAGAATTTTCTCAAATGAAACATCTCTTTCATGGTCATACTTACACTGGTAATCCTACTGCTGCTGCATTATCATTAAAAAATCTGGAATTATATAAAAAACATAGTCTAATACGGAAGATCCAAAACACTTCTAAGATATTTGAAGAAAGGACTGAAGAAATTTCTAATATTGATTTGGTTGGTGATATACGTCACAAGGGAATGGTGATGGGAATAGAGCTAGTGAAAAATAAAAAATCAAACAAACCTGTTACCTTCCATCAATCAATCAATAAAGTAGTATTTGAAGAAGGTAGAAAAAATAACATCTATTTTCGAACTCTTGGAAATATCATAATGCTTGTTCCCCCCCTAGCAATTTCACAAAAGGATCTAAATTTTTTAATTGATGGTACAATCAAAACAATCAAATCTTTATCTGGTAAATTATCATGAAGTCTTTGTTTGTAACTGGTACTGATACAGATGTTGGAAAGACATGTGTTACTGCTAGCATTGTAAACTATCTTTCAAAAATGAATGTTAATGTGGGGGTTATGAAGCCTTTTGCTTCGGGTTACAAAGAAAACGCTGATTCTGTTTCCGAGGATGTTGAAATTCTTATGAAATATTCTAATGTCAATGATCCTGTTACTCTTGTTAATCCATATTATTTTGAAATACCTACTTCACCATACGATGCATGTAAACAGCTTAATCTAGAAATTGATATGTCCAAAGTAATTGATTCATACAACAAACTTTCTTCTATTCATGATCTAGTAATTGTTGAAGGAATAGGCGGACTGATGACTCCTATAACTAAAAATTATTTTGTATCTGACCTGATCTCTGATTTACATCTCAATTCAATCATTGTGACTGGCTCAAAAATTGGGTCTGTAAATCATACAATGTTAACATATGAACATGCACAACAAAAAAATCTGAAGCTTGATGGATTTGTGATAAACCAGAATGTTTTAGATGGATATGAATTGTCTAATCTAAGGCATCAAATACATGATTTGACTGGCCAAACCATCCATGGCACAATTCCACACTATGATTCCTTTAACATTCAAACATACATTGAAAATTTTTCACATATTGTTGATTTCTCGAAACTAGGTTTTGAAAATATTTAGTTTATTCATCTCTTTAATTTTTACAAAATCTTGTGCATCTTTCAGAAATTTACTAAAGGAATCACTTTTTGTTGTGTACAATACTTGAGGGATTGAAATATTTTCTTTTGAGATAATCCATATGTTGGCATCAAATTTTTGAATTTCTTTCATTTTTTGAATTTTTAGTTTTATTTTATCATTTTTGGAAGTTTTAACAAAATGTATCAATATAACATCGTTGATATTTTTCTTTAATTCCGCAGTATTTGGAATAATCATATCTAATTCTATATCTTCAAAAATAATTTTTCTTTGACTTGGGATTAACATTTCTGTAAAAAGATAATGTGTCAAACTTTCTGCTAACATTCCATGTTTTTCATATTCATCAATATTTTCTTTTATTTTATTGATTGATGGCTGATAGATTTTTTCAAATAACTCTGAAAATTTTCCTTCTAAAAGTAAATCGTGTATACGTTCTTGCCCCAAATCATCTATTTCTGTATATAATGCATCCTTAATTGGAGAATTTTCACTCATTTATTCAACAAATGCGTATCTTCTTTCACCACGTGTATCTTCAGATTTTATCTCAATATGTTCTAGAATGAATTCTTTTTTCACATTCAATATAGATTGATCAGGGGTACGTTTGTTTTCATGTAATTCTTCATATTCTTCTAAGCTTAATTTCTTTCTCTCTCCAATTTCAGTTTCTAAATTCATTTCTTTTACAATCTCAATATGTTCTGGTTGCACTACTCCACTAAACACCATTGCACTACTTCCACTACCGTATGATGCAAATCCAAAGCGTTTTCCTTCTAAATCAATACCTTTTTGGAATTCATACTCTAAGCAACTTCTAAATCCTAAGTATAATGATGCAGTATACAAATTTCCAATACTTTTCGATGCGATTAGGGAACTGGCTACCTTATTCTCATATACTTCTTGATATGCTTCTGTTTTTGCAAATTTCTTTGTAAATTCACTATCTTTTGCCATGAAATCTGAATCTGCAATAATGGATTCTATTGTTCCACGTGGATCTTTTGGAACTGGTTCTTCCATTCCAATTTCTTCAACAATTTTTTTCCATTTAGGAGTACTTCTCCATTCATGTCTTACCAGATATGCCAGAGCTTTCTTTCCCATATTACTATATGGCAAATGCATGTTGATGTAATCCATATGATCTAACATGCTTTCTCCTTCTTTTAGTTCAATTAAACCAGTTTTGATGGCTTTTTGTTTATAATCATTTAGTGCATTTTTTACTTGAATGAGATATAGAAGATTTGAATACTGTCCATGCACAATTGGTGTTTCTTTTCCAAATGGTCTGTAAAAGTCATATTCATTTTTAATTGATGTTGAAGTAACTTTAGGATCAAATTCTAAAAGTCGAGGAGTATCGTTCAATAGCATTGCAACTGCTCCTCCTCCTTGAGTCATCTCTCCACTAGAACCTAAATCATATTTTGCAATATCTGATACAACTACTAATGCATGTTTATCTTCTGATTCTCCAGCTCTAATCCAGTTTGTATTATCATATAATGCATATGAGCCACTAACACATGCAAACTTACATTCAATTCCTCCGCAATGCTGAAACGAACCTGCTCCATAAACTTGCTCGAGCATACCAATCACATATGAGTTCATTGCTTTTGATTCATCAAATGAAGATTCAGTTGCAACGTATAACCGACCAATTTGTTCTGGAGAAAGTTTGTTTTTTTGCATAATTTTCAAACATGCGTTTGCAGCTAAGCATGCCGGGTCTTGATTGGCATCAACTATGGCCATCTTTGAAACCCCTAACCCTCGTTCTAATTTCTGAGGGTCAAGACCTCTGGCTGCTGCAAAATCTGCAGCATCCATAAACAATCTTGGTATGAATATTGAGATATCATCTATTCCTGCTGCCATTAGCTATGCCTCTTGATGTGGGTATATAAGATTTCTAGGATAAATATGATTTACGTTGTGATCAAATTTCTAGCGATCTTATTAATAATGTTTCAAATTTTCTAATTTTCAAGCATAGAGTTGAAAATTTTTTCAAATGTTTCATATGGCTGTGCGCCAGAAACGAATTGATACTTCTGGCTGTCCATGCCAATTATATAAAATGCAGGTGTTCCTGTAACTCCTAACATTCTTGCATCATTATTACTTAAGGAGATTTTTTCATTGTATCGTTCATCCAAATTACATTCAATAAACTCATCCATGTTTAATTGAATTTGTTCTGCAAATCTAAAAATACTTTCTTGTCCTGCCCACCCATTGTTTTCACCACCGTAATTATCATATAGTGTATCATGATACTCCCAAAACTTTCCTTGTTCTGCAGCACAATGTGCACCTAATGCAGCAGTTGTTGAATCTGGTCCTATTATGGTATAATCTTTAAAAACTACATTCACCTTTCCTGTAGCTACATATTCATTGAAGATTTTATGTTCTGTATTCTGATAATAGACATTACAGAAATGACATTGATAATCTCCAAACTCAATTAATGTAATAGCAGCATTTGGGTTTCCTAGAATAGGTGATCCATTATCAAAAAGCATTTCATGTGTAATTTGTATAGGTTCTTTTGGTTCTTCAATCAGTTGTTTTTCAATTAAAGGTTCAGAAGATTCTGGAACATCATTCATTCCAAATAATACTACTGCAATACAAATTCCTGAAATTATTGCACCTATTGTTAAGGATGGAATATGGAGTGTTTGTTTTGTATTTTTTGTTGTTAAATTATTTTTTTCAGAAATAGTGTAATCTTTTCCTTCTATAGTAAATCTGAATTCATCCTTCGAATCATTTGTATTCATACGAAACTCCCTCCATTATAGGATTTAGTCCTTTGGTTAATCTATAAAAGGAAAAGAATACTCTAACAAATTATAATGAAAAAAGTCTTTGTTAATGGGTATGGTTCAATTGGAAGTCGAATTATACAATTTATAAAAGATGATCCCGAAATTGAAGTAGTTGGAGTAGGTAAATACTCCCCTGATTCAAAAGTAACTGAAGCCATTGAACATGGATTCAAAGTATTTGTTCCTGAAAAGAACCAAAACGCCTTTTCTGAATTTAATATATCTGGAAATATTGAATCTGCATTAGATGAATCTGATTTAGTAATTGATGCTTCCCCAGGAGGAATTGGTTATAAAAACAAAAAATTATTTTATGAACCACGAAATATTTTATCAATTTATCAAGGCGGAGAAACTGTTGAAGGTGAAAATGCGGTTTCTGATTTATTGTTTAATTCACGAGTAAATTACAATGATGCTATTGGAAAGAAACACGTTATGCAAGGAAGTTGTAATGTTACTGGAATGGGTCGTATTCTTGAACCATTACGAAAAACCTTTGGTGATTCCATAAAACGCTTTGATGTTACACTTGTTAGACGTTGGGCAGACATTGAACAAACTGATGAAGATGTCACAGACACAATTGAGCTTACTGAGAGTCCACATCATGGTGACGATGTAAAGTCATATTTTGGAAAAGATTCCCCACTATTCGTTCGTGCTATCAAAGTACCTACTAGACAAATGCATTTACACATAATGGATATTCGATTTAATGGAAATACACCATCTGTTGATGAATTCCATAATATATTCAAAAATGAATATGGTGTTGTAACATTATGGACTGCAAAAGGAACAAAAGATATTAGAGATTTTGCTGAAAAATTAGATTTTAGTTTTAAAGATACTAACATGATTCACA
>Ga0310344_10002563_pt1 | contig 13695 bp, 8 predicted proteins | sample HC15DNA20200_MG_FD_203801 | JGI IMG/M metagenome (GOLD analysis project Ga0310344, IMG submission 203801) | Marine microbial communities from station ALOHA, North Pacific Subtropical Gyre - HC15-DNA-20-200_MG | ecosystem: Environmental > Aquatic > Marine > Oceanic | place: Pacific Ocean: North... | reverse complement strand
ATGATCTAGATCCCCTTCCCTTTTCCTTGGCACCGCTGCCCGATGGGAGCTTGCTGGTCACCGAAAAGACCAAAGGAGTGCGCATCATCAGTCCGGCTGGGGACAAATCTGAATTGGTAATGGGAACGCCGCAGGCATACGACGATATCTACCAGATGGAATCGCGCATCGATATCGAACGCGGCATGGGTTGGCTGTTCGACATCCTTGTACATCCAAACTACCAAGAGAACGGGTGGATTTATCTGTACCATGGTCACCGCTGCGAGGGTTGCACCGAACTCAGCCGAGAGCGGGAACGTCCAGTCTCCATGAACAGACTGGTGCGCGGAAGAATCGACAAGGGGCAATGGACCGACGAGGAAGTCATCTGGCAGGCAAACTTTGAGCACTACAGCTTCGCGGGAGACGTTGGCGCCGGTGGCCGTGCCGTGTTCGATGACCGAGGCCATGTGTATTTTTCGGTAGGTGCGAAAGACAGGCAAGGCGTTCAAGACCTATCAATACCGTGGGGCAAGATTCATCGCATCAATGACGATGGCACCATTCCACAAGACAACCCCTTTGTTGGTCAAGACGATGTCTATCAGAGCATCTATACCTATGGTCATCGCAGCCCGCAGGGGTTGGAGTTCGACAGGCTCTGGGGCGAGCTATGGGGCAGCGAACATGGTCCACGAGGCGGCGATGAAATCAACCTGTTGTTGCCTGGACGGAACTATGGTTGGCCCTTGTATTCACTCGGGCTTGAGTACGATGGCACCCCGGTAGAATATGGTAGAGAATTGGGTGTTGAATTCGAGCTATCCGACATCGAACAACCGGTGGTCGACCTGACGCCGTCACCAGCCGTGTCCAGTTTCATCATCAGCGACAGTGACCAGTTCCCGGAGTGGAAGGGAGATTACCTGGTTGGCTCATTGAAGGCACGCAGCTTATTTCGAGTCAAGATCGAAGACAACCAGTTCGTGGCTCTGGAAACGCTGTTCGAAGGCATCGGTCGAGTACGCGATATCGAACAGACATTCAATGGGGATATTTATCTTCTTTTTGAACACAATACGGGTGGCAAGATCGTAAAACTAGTATCTGTAAAGTAAACATGGCCCCATGAAATAACGTCGTAATGTCGCCGATGACCCTAATCTACAAGGCCGCCACTTACAGCATGTGACGGCCCGAATACCGAAACGCCAGGCCAGGCTCTACGACAGCCGAAGGTTCGTCCTTCCCTGTAACATCCGGCACCAGCTCACACAACTGGGAAGAACGACTACATATCGTCTTGAGCACTGAACGGGCGGTTGGTCTGGACCTCAGGGAGCCGAGCTCAGAACAGCACGGCCACGCCATATGACAAAACATACGCACCTGTGGGCCTATGCACTGCTAGTGATCACAACTTGGTGCTGGGGACTAAACGCTATCATCAGCCGACTCGCTGTTGGTGAAATCTCACCGATGCAGCTGGTCACATTGCGCTGGTTCGGTGTCGTGCTGCTCCTGCTGCTAATCGCACGCCGCCACATCCTGCACGACTGGCCGATTCTGTGTCGACACCTACCTTACCTCTGCTTGATGGGCGCGTGCGGGTTTTCCGCGTTTAACGCGTTGTTTTACATCGCCGGCCACCATACCAGCGCGCTTAACATTGGAGTCCTACAGGGTTCGATCCCCATCTTCGTACTCCTCGGAAACCTAATATTCTTGCGCCAGCCTATTCGCCCGATCCAAGGCATCGGGGTCGTATTGACACTGGTTGGCGTCGTCACCGTTGCATCGCATGGCAACTTCGCTCAACTTGGTGAACTACGCATCAATCGTGGCGATGGTTTTGTGCTGATTGGTTGCGTCTTCTACGCCTCATACTCCGTCGGCCTAAGCCGACGGCCCGACGTTTCGGCGTTAGGCCTGTTCGCCGTTATGGCAGTAGCCGCTTGGCTTGCGTCACTGCCTTTGGTTACGCTTGAAACCCTACAACAAGGCTGGATCGCACCAAGCACCACCGGCTGGGTGTTGGCGGCCCTAGTGACGCTGTTCCCATCGTTCGTAGCCCAAGTCTTTTTTATCCAGGGGGTAAGCCTGATCGGGTCTGGCCGGGCCGGCGTTTTTGTCAACCTGGTGCCGGTTTTCGCAGCCATCATGGCGGTTCTATTCCTAAGGGAACCCTTCGAGGTTTACCACGGGGCCGCACTTTTGCTCGTACTCGCGGGCATCGGACTGTCCGAGCTCGGTAAATCGCGCGCCTGAGTGGATTCCCCCGTCCGGCCGTTCAGTGAACGCCGCGCACCCGGCTCAGCATCTACGCGGTCACCGCCGAGATCGGGGACCGCCGGATATGAGAGATCTATCAGGCCAGAGACACCAAGCTCGACCAGATTGTGGCACTGAAGGCACTGCCCAAGGCCGGAGTCAAATGGTGGAAATTATGCCAACTGGAGTGGGCTAATGTTGCCTATCGTCTGAGACCCCGACGCGCTGAACCGGCCATCACCGTCAGAACGTCGCGAGCCCCATGAACGGCGTGGCCGTACCGTTAGGGATCTGCATCATCGTCCAAGAGACCATAAACTCCCACCGTTGCAACCGGGCCGCGACCTCGGCGACCTCCAGATAGTAGCCATTGTCAATCGTCGGCGTCCCCCACATCGGTATCAACATGTCATGAATCGGACGGTTGTGCTGAGCTACTCCGGACGGCTGGGCATCGGCCACTGCGTCGCCGCCGAGGATCGCAATGTCCCGCTCCTTAAGCCATGGCAGTACCGACGCATGAAGGCCGGCGGTCTCCCCACCGTAATTCCACGGGCCTTCCGCCTCGCGCCGCGCCCACCGACCGGTCCGGAGGAACACCGCATCGCCGCTGCCGATGGTGATTCCAGAGAACTCTTCCCAGGCCTCAAGATCATCCACATACAGTGCCTGACTCTTCTCAAGGTACGGCACCCCCTTGAGCAACGGCATGTCGATGAGGACGCCACGCGTCACGTAGCCAGGACCCATCTTGTCGATCGACGCACCGCCCATGCACCCTTGGCCGGTATACATCATTGGACGCCCACCATAGATCCGTTGAGGTCTCTCCGTGTAGCCTTCGTCCTTCACGGGGTAGTGACAGAGCGCGTCGATATGACTGTTCCCGCCGTCATGGGTTGCAAAGCTAATCGCATCGAGGGCGGCGCCACGGATTTCGGGAGCCTCAGGGGCTTGCCCAGGTATCCAATGCTCGTTGAGGACCCTCATGTTCGACGTGTCCGGCAGCGGCTCGTCCAGGTTGACCGGGTCCGGAAAGTGATAAAGGCGGACCGAGATGCCCTCCGTCACCAGCGCCACGGCCGACTTCGTCTTCTCCGGCGTGATCAGATTCAACGTGCCGCGGTCGTCATCCTGGCCCCAACGGCCCCAGTTCTTCTGCTCTTCGAACCACTCAAGCATCTGCTCGTGGGTCACCAGTCGCTCGGGCAGCTGCGTCGTAGGGTCCGGCTGGGGTCGAATCCGCTGCTGGGCTGCCGTCACGGAGCTTTCCGAGCCTAGGTATCCACTGACGCCAAACGCGAGCACACTTGCACCCGCCAGAACAACACCACGCCTCATCAGGATGACCATGCTTATCATAGTTGCCTCACTCATCAACACGCAGAGCTACCGTAATACCGCCGATCCTCTCCCAAGTCCATGCATGGCGCCCATTCCCTACCAATCTGCTCCGACCCGTGAAGGACGGCACCAACTGGCTTTGAATCCATAGAACATACTCTGTCGAGGATTTCTATCTGCCGACCCGTAGTTTATTATTCAACTGGAGCTGGTCCCGTTACAAGCGCATTTGGTATCGAACCAGTCGGCTGTGACGGGGAGTTATTGACAGCCGACTAGGCTTGAAACCGAGATATATGGGACGCCGTGCATCCGCGCTAGACATAAGCAGCAAGATTGCCCCCCCTACCAGCCAGCGGTAGGATGGCATCATCCACCAGGTAGGTGGAAGTGGGCTGTTTCCAGCCGTCACCGTGGTGGTCCTGTCCTCGGGTGATGCAGCGCTGGACGCGACGACCCTGATTATTAAGGAGTTAGGATGCTGCGATATACGGTATGGGTGGTGGGCACGATGCTCGTGTGTGCAGGAGTCTGGGTCGTCTCGGCAGAATCGCAATCGAGCGGCGCGATAGGATCGCTACGGAGTTCGTTGCCACTTGTCAACGATCTCCCGGCCGGCTATCGGTCCGTCGGGATGCTCGGTGGTCACGGGGAGTTCTACGCCGCCGGGATGACTCGGTACCGGAACCACGACGGTGACGCCCATCATGGCCTGCCGGCCACCGTAGCCTGGGCGACGAACCCCAAGGACGAGCCAGCCCGGACGCAGGGAGTGCACTACCAGATCAAGGACGGAAGAATCACCGCGGCCGGATACATGGTTCGTCAGGCCGACCTCGTGGCCGGGAATAGCTTGTACGGGCTTACCCTGCGTGAGCTCGACGTCCCCGCCGCCCACCGCCTAACCATCGAGCTGCTCGACGGTGACACTGAAGAGTCACCGAGCTATCTCTTTCTATGGCACTTCCTCCCGGCGCCAGACCAGGCCCGACCGATGCTGCAAATCGGAGAGCTCCAGCTCCTGGCCAACCTCCCGCGGATGTTCGAGGTCGTGCGCAACGAGAACCATCCCGACGACTTCTACCCGCGCATGGGTCGCCATCGACGGGACCTTTCGAAGACGGTCAATCGCTATCCCACGGCGACTGGGTCCGAGAGTGTCTGGTATGGCGAGGCCGCCGGAAAGTTGATCTTCATCGAGTACATCGTCAGCCAGCAGGATCTCGCCGACGGTGCTTCCTGGATCGATCTCCCGCTCAACGGCGTCCCGATTCCACCCATCGACAACGTCCACATCCTCCACTACAACGGCGCGCGGCCTGACGCGCCAGGCCGTTACACCGTCCACATGTACTTCTTTCCGGAGACTCAGTATCTGTCCTGGGAGACGGAACCTCTGTCGCTGGAGACACTCTAGCCTACTCGGTGGTCTGGCGAGGGGAGCCGGGGGACGGAGTGGCAATTGCCTTGACTTGATTTTCAGAGTGCGCCCTTGCACTGTCGAATGGATCTGGCATGCCAACTAGGGGAAAGCTCTCCTTTAGAGGCCTTTCCTCGCCCGCTGGTGACACGCCGCGCACCCACGCTACAAGCCTCACGTCTGGGCGCTACACCGGCCACGACGCCACCCGCAAGCGTGGGCCCAGGCTCGATCAAGGCCGACGCGTTTCTACCTTCAGTCTCTGTAGCTCCTCCCTTGTGCGAAACTCGAGTTTCGCTACCTTGCCGGCACCGAGGTAGCCCATCCCGATCTCAGTGCGGCCATTCACCGTCACCGCTTGTAGCCCGTGGGTTTTGGTCCCGATCGTTGGCAGGAAGTAGCTCGTCCATTGTTCAGTATCTGGATCGAACCTTGCGATCGCATCGCCGTGCGTAAAGGGCAACCACACGATGCCGTCCTTGTCCACCGACGTTTCGTAGCAATTCCCGTCCTCGTGCTCGGGTGGGAAGGGATACATCGTCGTAACGTGCGAGCGCGTGTCGAGCTTCACCATGCCGCCACCGTACCACGAGCATCCCCAGAGCGCCGCGCCCTGCGGGTCCGCGCCTGGCTTGCGAATCGCCACGGCACCAGGCCTTCCATACCCATAGAACGTCAGACGAGTGCCGAAGATCGCTAGCTCCTCCGCGGTGAACAAGTCGGCCCTATCGTTCACCGCATCTGGGACCGGCACGAACGCGGCCTGGCCACCTTCGAGGTCCGCCTTCATCAACCCATCTCGAGGATTCGCGGTTGACCACCAGCCATTGCCATCGCCATCGCCAGTCATCCCGTAATTCGAGGCATTGGGGATCGGGTTCTCAAAGAGAGTCCATTCGCGCGTCGTCGTATCGTAGCGCATCGCCTTCACGTCGTTGGCAGCCCCAGCGGCCCAAATGCCACCCCGTCCGTCGTCGCCAATCCACGGCCCCACTCGGGAGCCCTCGGGAGGGCGAATGGTGTTTAAGGTGCCGGTGCGCGGATCGATGCGTCCAAGCGCGCCCATGGAACTCATGTCGAACCACACGACCCCATCGTCGTCCACGATAATGTCGTGCGAATTCGCGGGGGGGGCGCCTGGCATCTCCGGCACCACGAAATTCGTGGCTTGCCCAGTCCGCCAGTCATATTTAGCGACGGTGCGGGTGATGTTGAACATGTCGGCCATCCACACGTTCCCATCGTGATCCACTGTCGCGTTCATGGCATGGTGCTTTGACTCGTCCATGAAATCGACAGGGCCAAGAGCCCAATCGGTGCTACCATCGTTGAAGAACGGCATTCCAAAACCTGGCTCAGGGGTGTCGTATTCGCGTGCGATCATCAGCGTCGAGTCGCCCGTGGGACGACGGGGAGTAAACGCCATCGGTGACGGGCCCGGACCGCGCACCTTCGCCAGCCACGCCGCCAGCTCGTCCCCAAACTGCACCATGATCGGGTTCGGCTCTCGGTTGGCCGCTGCCTCCGGCGTCCCATATCGATACGGATGCATCCGGCTCATCACGGAGATGATATTCCGCCAGCCTGCCTCATCGAATCTACTGATCAGCGTGAAATTCTGAGGGTGACATCCCATGCAGGCCGCCCGAAAGACCTCCTTCATGCGCCGATCCTCCCGTGTGCTATCTGGCAGCGCCGCGTACCACTGGCTTCCCGTGAGCTGATTGTGGAAGTCCGCCTCAGGAGCAAGCGTGAAATCCCGTCGCGCCCCTGTCTGCCTCAGCGCGATGTCTGCGCGGCCCGCCTCAAAGGCCTGTGCCTGTGCCCATACCTTGTATGGCCGTCCCGCCTCAAGTGGCGGGAAGTAGTACTCACCGTCGCTGTCCGTGAACACGCTCGTGGTGACGTTCCTTCCCAGGGAGCGGGCAGACACGGTGACACCCTCAAGTGTCTCGCCGGACGTCGATGTGATGGTCCCCCACAGGGTCTGGGCAGTTTGGCCGAAGGGCACTGCCTCGGCCACTTTCGGCGCCCTTACGTCCACCAACCGGTCTACCACCGGTGGACGGAGAGTGTCGACTCTCTTGAGGTAGTCAATGATCGAATCGATCTGCTCAGGACCGAGGGCGTATTTGAACGCGGGCATCGTGGCCGAGCCTTCCGAGATGAGCAGCCGCACCGCACGTTCGCGGTCCTCCCCTTCGACATTCCCCTTGGACAGCGTCGGTCCATAGGATGCTGCGCTGACGAGTCCAGCCTGCGCGCCTCTGGTCGTCGACATCGTCGAATAGTGACAAGTGTTGCAGCGCTGCTTGAACAGAAACGCCCCTTGCCGTTCGCTCGCGTTCAAAGACGACAGAAAGTGGGTGTCGGTGACGCCAAGCACCTGCGGCTCTATCCCCCATGCGGTGCGCATCCACTCTTCAACACCGGCAGGCACGTCCGGGGTGTCCGCTGACGTGGTCTGCTGACCCAGCGCGCCGGACAAGGAGAACATGAGCACACCGAGCGCCGCCAACACAGACTTCATGGCCATGTATATTCGCCTCCTGAATCGGGTTCAGCCGTCGATTACAGCCATTGTAGCGCCGCGCGTTCGATCTTCCGAGAAAGAGGGTGACGCGACGCCGTCGCCCTAGTCGGTCGCTTAGAGATTGACGATCGGTTGCATGATACGGCGCTGCTTAGCGATCGGGTCATTGACGACTTCGCTGTAGTCGTTCCAGACCATGGTCGCCCGGTCTACAGCATCGTAGGGTTTCCATTCCGGAAGCTTGCCAACGTTTGGGTTCCCGGTTCGGGCGAATCCGATCACGGTATCGCTGATCTTATCGGCTAGGGTGATGGCACTGTCCCTACCCTGTGTAAGTGGATGCGTGCGCACGTTATCGAAGATGAACGGAATATCCAAGGTATGAGGGCTAAGCATGCCTCGACCCGTTTGGTTGGTCTCCCAGGTGAGATAGTAGAGATAGGTCCCGCCTGGATTGAGCGTGGCACGGCGCTCTGCAATGGTGACGGAGGCCATAACATATCTGTAGTCACTGAATACTAGGAAGTAGATCTCCGAGGGTGACGCACCTGGATTTTCCTGGCGATAGACGTCCACCACCTCGGTGGTATGATCCGCGCCGACCAGCGCCCGCACTCGTGCTCGCATTTCGCTGTCGTCTAGTGAAAAAGCAGCCTGGTCACCGCGGAAGGTCATCTCTGTGCGGTTGGCGCCAACAATGACCGGCACCTCGGGGTTGACCGGAGAAGCCACCGGCCAGAATGGGTGGTGGGGCAACACGTTTCCGTCCATGGTCGGTGCGAACGTGCCCCCACCCGCTTCCCGTTCTCTGGCGGATACAGCATGGTAGGCCGCCATTAAGCGGTCTAATGGAATCTGCTGAATCCTAGGGAGGGTTGCCTGGCTGAGCCCCAGCTCGTCTAAGACCAGTGCAGCTAGCTCAGTGGCCGGATCGCGCTCGGGGAGACGCAGAGTCGCGCCACTCTCGATCATGGCCGCGTGAAACAAGCCCTTAGCCGTGGGCATGCCCAGTAGGGTCGCTACCTTGCGACCGCCGCCGGATTCGCCGAACACCATGACCCGGTCAGGATCGCCCCCGAATTCCTCGATGTTTCTCTGAACCCAGCGCAAAGCCTGTACAACGTCTTGCATGCCGACAGTGCCTGAGTCGACAAACGCCGGATGACCCATGTCGCCGAAATGGGTAAATCCCATCAGGTTAAGCCGGTGATTGATAGTGACGACTACCACGTCGCCACGGAGGACGAGATTAGTACCGTCGTAGCGTGGCGAAGAACCGGACAAACTGCGGAAGCCACCGCCATGACACCAGAACATCACCGGGCGCTTGGCGCCATCGGCGATGCCACGAGTCCAGATATTCAGAACGAGGCAGTCTTCGCTCTCGCGACCATCCCGCTGCTGACCACTAGCCGGGTCGCTCTGCGGAGCCGCTGGGCCATACTGGAACGCTTCCCGAAATCCGAGCCAGGATGCCGGCTCTTGTGGAGGCATGAATCGGTTTTCGCCGCCGGTATCAGCCCCGTAGGGAACACCCTTGAAAGTGTTGACCGGTCCGACCCGGAGTCCGCGCACGGAGCCGAACTGGGTTCGAGCATCAACGGTCGACGGCTGAGCCTGAGCCAACTGGCTTGGTAGCAGTAGTCCGCCAAGACCGGCGAGGCGAACAAATTCTCTGCGTGGCAAAAGATTCTCGGTCATACACTCTCTCCTAAGGGCGCCTCGCCACCACAGATAAGACAGCCATTGGCGGTTGAGTTTGGACAGCCGAGGCCATGTACATCTTCGAACGAATTACGTGCCGAGTCCGTCTCTTGTCTAGTTTCATGATGCCAGTCTGGGAGCAGGCGACAATCCTAGCAAGAACATCGAGGCGTTTCTAGGCCGCTTGGTCGCGTTCGTTGGGGGGGGCACCGCCCACGAAACTTCGGCTCAAAGGCTAACGCTGTGACTCACTACGGGTGCGTGACGCTAGAAACGGAACCGCAGACCGGTTCCTACTTCCAGGCGCTCCATCGGTGTGGTTCGGTACGTGTCAGCCCCGTGGCTCACTCGTGCAAAGCGCAGACCACATCGTTGTGGTCTGAATTAGCCGTTGACGAGTTTCGCTGGTGGCATAGCTCACCCGATCAGACCAGGAAATCCGGCGATGAGGGCGACGCAAGAGTAAATACGCTATGAATTTGTTATTGTCTGGTCAGTCACAGGGCACATTTGAGTGGTGACCTACCCCATTTGCCTGACACCACAGGACCTATTCGTTCTCGGTCCGTAGTGTGAAGAACGGGGGAAGATTGGGCGGCCACCATCTGCGCACTAATCGCTTAATTGGAGGACCTCTCTAATGAAGAGTGTAGTCACCATTGCCTCAATCTTGATGTTGTTTCTGAGCGCGTCTTACGTGTCAGCGCAGGATGATGTGTTTGTAAGCCGAACTACAGCCTGTTCGATTAATCCTGGTTACACCATGGCAGACGTGGTTGAGACGGCGAGAAATCTTGAATGGCCCGAGGACATGGCCCCTGGGTATGTTGCGTTTCGAGAGGATATAGCTGTGGGTGGCAACAACCCTGAGATTGATTTCATTGCTGAGTTCAGCTATCCAAGTTATGCCGACATGCTTGAGAAGCGAGGAGCATTCTTGCGGAGCCGAGCTGGCAGACCCGGCCGCCGAGGCTTAGATGGCGTCGCCACCTGCGATGACAATGTATGGATATCGAATGTCAGATATACCAGGCCCGCAAGTCAATTTGGTGCTGGGCCCATTGCGCCCGTGGCACCGGTGGCCCAGACTCTCTGCGAGTTAAATGGTGCGACGGTGGCCGATGCCGTGGCTTTGGCAGAAACCTTTAGGGAGAATGTTGGTGCTCGAGGTGCGGGTGTCGTCAGTCGAATCTTCGGTGGGCCGAGACGTCCAAATAATTCAGCCGTCGTAATGAGGTTTCTTTTTCAAAGTTTCCCTGATTTTGGTTCTGGAATGGACCAGTTTAACCAAAATAGTGCAGGGCCCAATCAGGAGACCCCAATCAGTTGTAGCACTGGTAGGCTGAGGAGGTCGTACAGAATCCATTCTAGAAACAACTAGATTGGCGTTTCTATTACCTGAGATGCCCGCAGTCAGATAGCTGCGGGCATTTCTTTCGAGCGTCCTCAACATAACCGTGGACGGCTACTGCTCCTACAACACTGGCGTGTCGTTAAGTTGTTGAGAAGAATGGTACCGAGGGCGGGATCGAACCCGAACGACCCTAAGGGTCATCAGAGACCGGTCTGATGCTCTAAAGGAGGAACAGTGCGCATAAATCAGTTCGTTAGGCGATCGCTCCTAGCGTTCGCAATCGTCAACATCCCCAGCGCAGTCACCGAAGTTGTCGCCCAATCTCAAGACCAAGCTCCCTTGTACCGGGTCGACCCGGCTTGGCCGAGGCCGCTGCCGAACCACTGGCTTGTTGGAGCCGTAGTTGGGGTAGCAGTTGATTCGAGCGATCACGTCTGGATCGTTCACCGTCCTGGCACGCTACAACCCAACGAGACACGAGCCATCTGGCTCGCTGCTCCTCCTGTAATCGAGTTTGATCCCGAGGGAAACGTGGTTTCCGCCTGGGGCGGCCCGGACAATGGCTACGATTGGCCCGATCTAGAGCACGGTATCCACATTGATGTGGACGACCACGTCTGGCTAGGCGGTGGCGGTCCAGAGGATGCGCAGATCCTGAAGTTCACTCGCGACGGCGAGTTCGTAATGCAGATCGGACAGAAGGGGCAGAATGGCGGGAGCAACGACACAGAGAACCTTGGTGGCGCCGCCCATATGGTTGTAGACCACGCCACCACGGAACTCTATGTCGCCGACGGTTACGTGAACCACCGCGTGATCGTTTTCGATGCCGAGAGCGGTGCTTACAAAAGGCACTGGGGTGCATTCGGCAACAGACCGGATGACACTTACTTTGAGGCCGCAGGAGAGCGCTTGCCCAGCCCCTTCAGCGGGGCGGTCCAGCACGAGAATGCCCCCAGCCAGTATGATCCAAATGGACCATCGCCCCCCGAATTTCGCATCACTCACTGTGTACGCATTGCCAACGACGGACTAGTGTACGTTTGCGACCGCACCAACGATCGCATCCAGGTGTTTCGAAAGGACGGGACCTTCGTACAAGAAGCATTTCTGGCGAAAGAGACGCTCGGAAGCGGCTCCGTGTGGGACATCGCCTTCTCGAACGACGCCGCGCAAACCTACCTACTAGTCCCAGATGGAACGAACCAGGAAGTACGGGTGCTGATACGTGACACGCTCGAAGTTGTCAGTGCATTCGGGCAAGCAGGCCGATGGGCAGGTCAGTTTTATGGGGCACACAACATCGCCGCGGACTCCAATGGCGACGTCTATATCACCGAGACGTATGAAGGGAAGCGTATTCAGAAGTTCAGATTTGAGGGCATGGGTCCTCGCAAGGCGCCCTGGGTCAAATAGGTCTGGCCAAATCGGGGGTTGTAAGCGGACATTAAGGTAAGCGGCGGCTTCCACGAACGACAAACATATGTTGCTTTTGTTATCCTATGGTGTCTAGGACCGTGAACCTGGGAACGAAACTTCAACATGCCGATACGTTCAAAGTCACTGCTGCTAACGGTCATCGTGTGGTGGCTCCTTGAGACCCCCGTTGACGCTTACCTCGACCCTGGTAGTGGGAGCATGCTGCTTCAGCTGCTTCTCGGCGGCTTCGCAGCGGTGGGTGTTATCGCAAAACTATATTGGCATCGACTTACATCAATGTTCCGGCGACCGCTAGCAGCCCGGAACTCCAGACCGAGACCGATGAAGCACCGGTCTGAAAAAGAACGCAGTCTGCCAGTTCTGCAACCTCGGTCGAGTATGGCAGAGCGATCAGTTCAAACCGACGAGTGAGTGTCCCCCAAGTCGAACCTGGATCGTTTCGGGACCCAGACACACGTGTCTTCCACCTCAATGGTGCCATCCTACGCTACCTGACTCCCCGTGCCCTCGCGGATTGGCAACAACTGAGCGGAACGAGGTTTTTTGAACGCCTGACGGCGAAGCGCCAATTGATACCAACCACACATGTCAGCGACGCCGACCTCCCTGCACTGGATGAAAAATGGGCCGCGGTCCTGAAACACGAGACGGTGCCACTGGTGTCATACCCATACGAATGGCCCTTCAGTATGCTCAAAGACGCAGCGCTGCTCCAGCTGGATGTGATCCAGGCCGCGCTCGGGGAGGGCATGACCCTGAAGGACGCAACCCCATTTAATATCCAATGGCTCGGTTGCCGCCCCACCTTCATCGACATCGGATCGTTCACGACGTATCAGCCCGGTGAACCGTGGATGGGATATCGCCAATTCTGCGAGTTGTTTCTCTATCCACTACTGCTCCAAGCCTACCGTAACGTTCCGTTCCAAGTCTGGTTACGTGGAAGTCTCGAAGGTATCCCCGCCAAACAGATTCAATCCATGCTCTCGCCCCTGGACTACTTCAGACCGGGTGTATTGGCACATGTCTTCCTGCAAGCCAAAGCGCAGGCTCGATACGAAGGCTCGAATCGTAATATAAGGGCTGACCTTCGTCATGCTGGGTTTAGTGACCAACTCATCAAACACAACATAACCAGCTTACGCCGGCTCGTGGCCGGCCTCCATTGGAGGCCGGCGATGTCAGCCTGGTCTGATTATCAACACACGCATACCTATGCATCGGCCGACCTACGGCAAAAGACTGCCTTCGTACAGCAGGTGTTGATGCCAAGACGGTGGGGACTCGTGTGGGATCTCGGGTGTAACATTGGAGTCTACTCGCGCTTGGCTAGCCAATACTCAGACTACGTCCTCGCACTCGACGCTGATCATATGGTCGTCGACCGCCTGTATCAGGAATTGCGCTCAGAGAACGTCAGCAACATCCTGCCGATGGTGGCCGATTGTGCAAATCCGGCACCCAGTCTTGGATGGCGAGGCCGGGAGCGGCAATCGTTAGCCAGCCGAGGATCACCCGAGCTCATCCTGTGTCTCGCTCTCGTCCATCACCTTGTTATTGGGCGACAAATTCCCCTGCAAGAACTGATCGAATGGCTGGCAGGATTCGATGCGGAACTGGTCATCGAGTTTGTCGACCGCAACGATC
>Ga0310344_10002562_pt1 | contig 13697 bp, 11 predicted proteins | sample HC15DNA20200_MG_FD_203801 | JGI IMG/M metagenome (GOLD analysis project Ga0310344, IMG submission 203801) | Marine microbial communities from station ALOHA, North Pacific Subtropical Gyre - HC15-DNA-20-200_MG | ecosystem: Environmental > Aquatic > Marine > Oceanic | place: Pacific Ocean: North... | reverse complement strand
AGACAGAAACACCGACGGTTCCCGCTGCCGGACAGGCCCCCGAAACCGACCAGGACGGAACGGCCGAAACGGCAGCCGGCAGTGATGCGGAGGCGGAAGTCGAAGAAACCGCCGGCGCGTCGGCGATGCTGGAAGCCCTGCGAGAGGTCATCGATCCGGAACTGATGGTCAACATCGTTGACCTGGGGCTGATCTATGACATCCGCGAGGAAGACGACGAAGTGGTCTCCGTCGACATGACGCTGACCAGCCCCGCGTGCCCGGCCGGCCCCCAACTCGTCCAGCAATCCAAGATGGCACTGGAACGGCTCGAAGGCGTCACCGAGGCACAGATCAACCTCGTGATGACCCCTCCATGGACACCCGAGCGGATGACCGACGACGCCCGCGACAAACTCGGGATTTTCTGATCCGATTCGGCACCTGCCCGGTGTTTGATCAGCCGGACGGTCACGGTTAGGCTGTCCCGTATTCAGGAAAGTGACCCGGTCGGCCAGGACGGGGTCGCCCGAAGAGAGCGATGTCATGCCGACACCGGACTCGTTGGAGCCGACCGCCGAACCGCGAGATCGCCCCGGCGAAACGCCAACTCCTGGGAGCCGACAGCACAACCCGTACGCCGGGTGGATCGTCACTCCGCTGATCGTGATCGCCCTGATCGTCCTCGCGCTGTGGATTCCGTACGAACTCGAAAAATCCGAACGGCAACGGCAAATGCCGCCGAGAATCGCCTTCGAACCCGGCACCCCGCACTGGATCCGTCAGACCACCGGAGAGAAGACGGTCACCGACACGACGCTGCGGCGGCTGGCAACATACGAGGAACTGGAAACACTCGACCTCAGTGGCAGCCAGGTCACCGACGGCGGTCTCGCTTCCCTGGCCGGACTCACTCGCCTGCGATGGCTGGGACTCCGCAACACCTCCATCACCGACGATGGCCTCTCGGCACTCGGCCCGCTCCCCAGGCTCAAGGGACTCGATCTGGAAAACACCCGAGTGACCGGACGCGGACTGCCCAGGTTCCCCATGCTGAATTCCCTGAACCTCGGCGGGACCAAAATCGATGACGACGGTCTGCGACAGATCGGGCAGATCGAGAGCCTGACCGACGTCGCGCTGAAGGAAACAGCCATCAGCGACGCCGGGTTGGCCCATCTCGCACCCCTGCAAAATCTCTACGTCCTCACTCTTTCCGGCACGTTGATCTCCAGTCGAGGCATCAAACAACTGGGCCACCGGCCGCAACTGAAGATCCTGCAACTGGACTGGACGTTGGTCGACAACGACGCCATCGAGACACTCAGGACTTACCCCCAGTTGATGGAACTGTCACTGGACGGCACACGGGTCAGCGACCACGGCGGCGTCCGACTCGCCCGCCTGCCGAACCTGTTTTTCGTGTCGCTGAAATACACCTCGGTGACCAGCCGCAGTGTGCAGGTTCTGCTGGGTTCCAATCACGAGATGATGATCAACCGGTGACCCGAAACCGGGCAGGCTTTCGGTTTGCCAAAGGCGACCCCGCAACATAGGATGTGGCCCGTCATCATCCATCCCCGTTCCCGCGGCCGTTCAGGGTCGCCTTCGAGTCGAGACGCCCGGTGTCAGACTGGTCCACCCTCTCCCGGACTTCTCGCCCCCAGCTCGAACGAGCCGACCAGCCCGCGGCCCTCGATTCGGCTTCCCCGGCTCAGCAGACCAGTCCCCCGTCGGCTCGTCTCTCGGTCAACGGCCTGACCACCATCCGCTGGGATCTGCTCCAGGATGTCTCCGGCTGTCGCGACTCGGAAATTTCCTCGATCGGACTCTGGCGACCGAAGGTCCTTGAGTTCGGCGAGGACCGAGCGATCGAATTGCTGCGAGACTCATCACTGGATGTCTCGTCTGTCTCCTGGGTCGGTGGCTTCACCGGGACCAACGGTCACAGCTTCCACGACTCGGTGTGGGACGCTCGGCAAGCCATTCGCTTCGCCGGTGAAGTTGGTGCCGAATGCGTGGTGGTCGTCAGCGGCAGCCGAGGCACGCATACGCTCAACCACGCCCGCCGACTGCTGCTCGATGCCCTGAGAGAACTCGCCGACGACGCGGCCGAAGCCGGTGTCCACCTGGCATTGCAGCCCATGCACCCGATGTTTGCCTCCGACTGGACCTTCCTCACCACACTCGATGAAACGACCGACATCCTTGCGATGGCTGACCATCCGCAGATCGGACTCGCCTTCGACACCTACCACCTCTGGCAGGAACCTGGCCTGGCAGCCCGGCTGCGTGAACTGGTCTCCCTGGTCAAGGTCGTGCAGGTCTCCGACTGGCACGAACCGGTCCGCTCGCGTCACGACCGCCTGCTGCCCGGTGACGGGATCATCCCCCTGGCCGAGATCTTTGAGTGTCTGATCAGGGCAGGCTACCGGGGCCACTACGATCTCCAGGTATGGTCCGACAAGAGCTGGCGAGAGGATTACCTGGAACTGATCGGGCGTGCCCGCCGCCAGTTCCAGGACCTGTTGCCACCGACTCCGGTCGCTGCCGCCCAGCCGACCCGCTAGCCTCCGCCGCGAAATCGAGAATTCTGCTCGACCGACGGTGACCGCCATGGCCTTACCGATCGACCCCGCCCCGTCGGACTGCCCCACGCCACTGTCGTGGCAGCAGGTGCTGGTGGCTTTCGACGAGGAGGCCGACGAATGGGAAATCGACGGGATTCACGGACCGATCCATGGTCGCTCGATCGGACGCGGCCCGTCACTGGTGTTCCTCAACCCCCTGCTGGGCAACTGGCGATTGATGGTCCTGGCCGCCTGGTTGTTCCGCGACCAGTTCCGCTGTGTTCTGTACGACGACTCGAGTCTCGTGACACGTGACGCGACGATTGTTCCCGGGTCAATCGAAGACCTCGTCGAAGACTTCTGGCACGTCTGCGATCAGCACGCGAGTTCGGGTGTGACGGTCCTGGGAACCGGACTGGGAAGCGCGGTCGGGCTAGCGGCACTTGCCGATGCCGGAGGCCGGATCGCCGCCGCGGTGCTCCAGGGGCCCCTGGTGGGCACCCGCCTGACCACGGCCGAACGGAACCTGGCTCGCCTGGGCAGTTTTCTGCCGGGCCGACTGGCTCACGTGCCCGGGTTCCGCAGTCTGATGGTCCACAATCACCACCCCTGGTTCCCTCCCTTCGACGAGTCGCGGCTGGCGTTTGCGATCGAGACCACCGGCGGGCTGCCCCTGCGTGTTGCCTCACGACGTGCCCGCCGCCTCGATGGACTCGATCTTTCCGGCTGCCTCGACCAACTCGCCACCAGTGAATCCGTCCCCCCGGTCCTGCTGATCGTCCCCGAGTCGCTCTACGACGACCAGGACCCCGTCCGGACGCCTGCCGCGATGGCCATCGTCGAGACTGTGCCGGCGGCGCGCGTCGAGACCCTGGCCGGATGCGGTCCTTTGGGCTGCTTGACCCACCCGCACCGACTGACAAAACTGGTGCGAACCTTCCTTGAAGAGAGCCTCGTGGTGACCCCATCGTCGCTGCCAGCCTCCGGCGACTGACCACCATGTCCACCGACGACAACTCTCCGCCAGGTGTTCCCGATTCGCTCGATGTGATTGCCGTTGGAGCCCACCCCGATGACGTTGAGATCGGTTGCGGGGGCACGTTGGCGAGACTCGTGCAGCAGGGGTACGACGTGGGCATCGTCGATCTGACCGACGGTGAACCCACCCCGGGAAGTCCCTCTCCTGAGGTGAGACTGGCCGAGGCAGCCGAGGCAGCCCGGATCCTGGGAGTCCACCGCGAGACAATGGCCTTCCCCAACCGACGGCTCTTTGACGGGTTTGAAGTCCGGGTCGAGCTGGCCAAGATCTTCCGTCGCTTCCGCCCCCGCATCGTCATCGGGCTCGAAGGACCCACTCCCATGGCCTCTCCGGACCACGCGGAGGCCGCCAAGATCATTGACGCCGCAGTGTTCTATTCGAGACTGACGAAGTGGGACGAGACCTTCGACGGCCTGCCGGTCCACACCATCGAGCAACAAGCCTGGTACTCGCTCGCCTTTGCCTCGCTCGACGCCCCGAGCGGGCCGGCGAGGTTTGTCGTAGATATTTCCGAGACACTCGAGATAAAATTGGAGTCGATTCGGGCCTACCGGACGCAGTTTCCGCCGGAAAAGAACCGGGTGTTCCGCCTGGTCGAGGGCCGGGCGGCGCTCCACGGAGCGATCTCCGGTTTCCAGGCGGGGGAACTGTTGACGGGGGCACGGCCACTGGGGATCAGCGACCTGGTCAGCACACTCTGTCCCACAACGATGTAATCCCTTCACGCGCCCCTTCCACCGCGGTTCCCGAGATCATGGCACGCGTTCAAGTCGGCAGCCTGAGCATCACCGGGAATTTCCGGGACAACAACGAGGACCGGCTCGCACTCGACCCCGACAACCGCTTCTTCCTGGTCGCCGACGGCATGGGAGGCCAGTCGGCCGGCGAAAAGGCCAGTGAAATGGCCACCGAGTTGATCCAGGAGCATCTCCAGAAACAGCTCGACTTCGACGAAACCTCCAGCGAATCGGTCATCGAGACGATCGATCGGGTGGTGGCGTTGGCCAACACCGAAATCGTCGCTCTGGCCCAACTCGAACCTCGATTTCACAACATGGGAACCACGATCGTCTTCGTGGTTGCTGCCGGAGGACAACTCTATTCCGGGGGCGTTGGCGACAGCCGTGTCTATCGTCTGCGAGACGGGGACTTCGAACAGCTCACCACCGACCACTCGCTAACACAGGCCCTGCTCGATGCGGAGACGATCAGCCCGGAAGAAGCCATCACGCACCGCTACCGGAATGTGCTCTACCGTTATCTCGGATCGAAAGAGGGCGGCGAGGGCACATCGCCGGACGTGTGTGATCCGGTCACCGGCGATCGCTTTCTGCTCTGCTCGGACGGCGTCACCGACGGCATCGATGACCTGACGCTGGAGATGTTGCTCAACGACGGAGATGACCCTCAGCAGATCGCCGAGACGATTGTCGAAGCGGCCCAGCAGGGTGGATCCAAGGACAACATCACCGCCGTCGTACTGGTCCTCGAGTGACGGCCGGGGTGGCCCGTCTCCAGAGAACCAGTGCAACCGGCACAACCTTCTCGATTCCCCGGGTCACCGGTGCCAAAAACCTTCGAGCAACGGTGCAAGCCGTCGTTGAGTGGGTTAGACTGGAACTCTGGAGAGAGTGGAGAAACTCTCCCGGTTGTAACGAATTGCTCGCAACGGGTCCGACCGTCGTGGGTCTCATGAGACGTCAAGGAACTCGAGAATGCACCGCCTCGCTTCGCTGATCTTTGTATCGCTGTTGTCCGTGATCGTGGCGGCACCGGTTCCGGCGCAGACAACCACCAAGTCGGCCACCAAATCCGCCGCAAGCAAGTCGGCTCCGCGACCCGATTTCCCACCGCACACGGTAGTTCTCAAGGGATACGATAAGGTCGTCAGCAGCAACGACGCCAGCCGTACGCTGTTCACGATCTACCGGCGAAACAAGGACCAGCAGGTCTACGGCGAACTCCCCGCCGGAGTCGGTCCGTCTCAGAAGTTCTACATCGCATTGACGGTTTCCAGCGGCGAACGATTCGCCGGACTGCAGGCCGGTGAGATGTACGTCTACTTCCGCCGCTTCAACAAGAGCCTGGCGTTGATCGAACCCAATATCGGGGTTCGCAGCACCGGCGACCGGCACAGCAAGGCCAGCGTCCCGAGATTGTTCACCGACCGTGTCGTGATGGAGATCCCCATCGTGACAATCGGCCCCTCAGGGGGGCCGGTGATCGACATGGACGCCCTTTTGGTCGGAGGAGCCTCCCGATTTTTCGGCTCCTCGGCCCGGTCAAGCTCACCAAGACTGTTTTCCATCAAGAAATGCAAGGCCTTCCGTGACAACGTCGAACTGGCCTTCGAACTGCCCACCTTGGGTGGCCGTCTCAAGACACTGCACTACTCGATCAGCAAGATGGGCTCCTCTCCGGGTTACGTACCTCGCAAGGCTGACGAACGGATAGGGTTCTTCACCACCACCTACCGTGACCTGGGCAAGTACCGAGACGAAGAGGTGCAGGTTCGCTTCATCAACCGCTGGCACCTGGAAAAAGACGACCCGTCACTGAAGATCAGTCCACCAAAGAACCCGATCACGTTCTACATCGAGCACACCACGCCGGTGCGTTATCGCCGCTGGGTGGAAAAGGGTGTGCTCTACTGGAACAAGGCGTTCGAGAACATCGGGATCTCCAACGCGATCCAGGTCGAATTCCAGAACGCCCGCACCGGCCGACACGTCGAGAAGGATCCCGAGGATGTGCGGTGGAACTTCATCCGCTGGCTCAACAACGACGTCGGCACCGCGATTGGCCCCAGCCGGGTGAATCCACTGACCGGTGAAATCCTGGACGCCGACATCATCCTCACCGACGGCTGGATCCGTCACTACTGGATGCAATACAACGAACTGCTGCCACAAGCCGCGATGCAGGGAATGAGTCCCGAAACGCTGGCCTGGCTGGCCAAGCACCCCAGCTGGGATCCTCGCATCCGTCTGGCGGCCCCTTCCGAACGAGTGGAAGTCAGACGCCGCGTCGCCCGACAGGCACTGTCCCCCTACGCCGGCCACCCGATGGCCCAGGTCGACAACCGCTTCATCGGCGACGACCTCTACGACGGCCTGATTGGCCGGACCAGTCAGGTCAACGGGCTCTGCCTGGCCGCCCAGGGCAAGGCCTTCGACCTCTCACTGATGAAGATGCACCTCGATATTCTCGCCGCTCTCGATGACGACGACGACAAGAAGAAAGACGACAAGAAGAAAGACGACAAGAAGAAAGACGACAAGAAGAAAGACGACAAGAAGAAAGACGACAAGAAGAAAGACGACAAGAAGAAAGACGACAAGAAGAAAGACGACAAGAAGGTCGCCGCCAAACCGAAACGGCCCGCCGCAACGCTGATCGATGGAATCCCCGAGTGGTTCGTCGGCCCGTTACTCTCCGAACTCGTCGCTCACGAAGTCGGCCACACGCTTGGCCTGCGTCACAACTTCAAGTCCAGCAGCGTCTACTCGCTGGCGGAGATCAACAACGGAACGCTCAAGGGCAAGAAGCCCTTTGCCGGTTCGGTAATGGACTACATCCCGGTCAACATGAGTGCCCGGCTGGGAAAGAACCCGGCCAAGGGCGACCACACGATGATCGACATCGGCCCCTATGACCTCTGGGCCATCGAATACGGGTACACCTTCTCGAAGGACCTCAAGAAGATCCTCGCCCGGGTGGCCGAACCGGAACTGGCCTACGCCACCGACGAGGACACCGGCGGTCCCGACCCCCTGGCCCGTCGCTACGACTTCAGCAAGAACCCGCTCGATTACGCCAAGGCGCAACTCGACCTGGTCCAGTACCACCGTGGTCGATTGCTCGAAAAGTTCGTCAAGTCCGGAGACAGCTGGTCGAAGGCACGCCGCGGATACGAATTGACCCTGTCGCTTCAGATGCGGTCGGTGAGCATGATGGCCAACTGGATCGGCGGAGCTCACGTCAACCGCGACCGCAAGGGCGACAAGAACGGCCGTGCTCCGATCTCGGTCGTTCCCACCAACTCACAGAAGGACGCCCTGAAGTTCGTCATCGAGTCGACATTCCGCGACAAGGCGTACGGGCTGTCTACCGAGCTGCTCCGCCACATGACCGTGGACAAGTGGCTCGACGGAGGAGGAGGAGGATTCGCGCACGCGATGAGCAGTCAACCGGCCTGGCCGGTCCACGACCGAATCATCGGCCTGCAGGCGTCCACCCTGACGATGCTGATGAATCCCACCACGCTGAGACGGACCTACGACAACGAATTCCGCATTCCGGCCGACCAGCCGGCTCTGACACTGCCCGACTTGCTCAAGGCTTTGAGCACCGAGATCTGGTCGGAGCTCGGCCAGAAACCGATGGAGGGTGCCACGGCCCGCAAGCCGCTGGTGTCCAGCCTCCGTCGGAACCTGCAGCAGGAACACATTGATCGCCTGATCACGCTCAGCCTCCCCGGCAACGGCTCGGGAGCGGCCTACAAAGCGATCGCGCTGCTGGCTCGGCAGGAACTTGTCGAGATCCGTGCCCGCGTCGCCAAGTCGTCCAAGGACTGGGGTGGCAAAGTCGATCCGTACACCCGGGCTCATCTCGGGCGGCTGCAGGACCAGATCACCAAGGTGCTCGACGCCCAGATGATCTACAACGCCAAGGACATCGGCGGCCGGCCTTCCCTGCCGTCGTTTTTCCTGCAGCCACGCGATGCTAAGCTCGCTCCTCCGGAACGCCCGTAGCAATTCGCCGACGACACGTTCTCGGACAGGCCCCCGATGCCCCGACGCGCCATCGCGACCGCCCTGGTCACCGCCACGGCGGCCGCGGTCGGCCTGCTGTGGCTGACCGAGTGGCCCCTGGGCGTCCCTGGTGAATGGACCTGGGAACGGATCCGGCATGCCGAGACGGACCGGGCTGACAGCCTGCTGGGGATCTGCCAGGCAGTGCTGGTCGCCGCAGCGGTCGTCCTGGTGACATGGCTGAGCAGCCGGCTGTTTGTCGATAGTCGTCGACCGGCGTGGCTGTCCCGCCTGGGCCGTATCGGTGGATTGCTGGGATTGGTCGTCACCGGATTCCTCGCCATCCACCTGTTGCAGGAGAGCGTCCCGTCCGGCCACGGACTGGCGAGATCCTCCTGGGTACTCTATTACCCGGGCAGCTCGGGGTATTACTACGAAGCTCGCAGGGTCACGTCACTGGAAAGTTTCCGGGAGAGGTACTTCCGGATGCTCAAGGACCCCGACCCTCACCGCCGGACGCTCCACCTGGGCACCCATCCACCCGGTCTGTTCCTGGCCCACCTGGCCGTCCGTGAATTGTGCCGTCGGTCACCGGGAATCCGGCAATCGGTCCTGGACTGGCGGCCGAGGAGCGTCCGTGATGCCCAGGCCACGATTCTCGAGGGTGGACGACCACTGCCACCGGTCGACGAGGCCGCCCTGTGGCTGGCCACGCTGCTGACGCAGTTGGCCGCCGCCACCACCGCCATCCCGATCTACCGCCTGGTCCGTGTCGACCATTCGCCGGAAACCGCCTGGCGTTCCGCCTCGCTGTGGCTGCTCGTCCCGGCTGTCGCCGTGTTCCTCCCCAAGTCCGACTGCCTCTACCCGCTGCTGGCCACCACCGCGATCTGGCTGTGGTGGTCGGCAATCCGCGGCGGCGGCAGTTGGCGAGCCGCCCTGGCCGGGGCCCTCACCTGGATCGGTCTCTGCCTCAGCCTCGCCTTCCTCCCGGTACTCGTCCTGGCCGGCGGGCTGGCAATGTGGATGAACCGGAAAGGTCGCTTTGCACAGGGGAGGCTGCTCAGATGGTCGGCCGCCTCGGTCGCCGGTCTCGCACTCCCCACCCTGGCCTGCTGGCTCACTTTCGACCTCGACCTGCTCGCAACGTGGAAGGCCAACCTGTCCAACCACGCCGCGTTTTACGACCAGCCCGAACACCCCCGCAACTACCTTGCCTGGCTCGGTCTCAACCTGCTGGAAGGCACCCTCGCCGTCGGTGTTCCACTCGCCGGTCTGACCGTCGTCGGGCTCGCGATCCGATTCCGGCATCAGGCCGCGGAGATCGCCGGGCCGGCATGGGGCTGCCTGGGCACCTGGGGAGCCCTGTGGCTGTCCGGAAAAAACATGGGCGAAGCCGCGCGGCTGTGGCTGTTCCTGATGCCCTGGGCCTGCTGGCTGGCGGGATCGGCACTCCACACGCTGCGTGCCCGCGACTGGGCACTGCTGATGGCCCTCCAGGCCCTGCTGACCGTCGCTGTCATCCAGCGAGTCAGCGGGTTCCACTTCACCGGGCTCGCCGGCTGACCGCCATGGTCCTACTGCGCGCTCATCACGTCCGGTCGCAGTCTCTGCGCGTCTCGCAGGTACACGTGAACAATCTCGGACTGCGGCTTGGAAGTGTTCACATGCAACAGCACTCGGATGCACCGCGGCATGCTGCCGGGAACCGGAATCTCCGACGCACACAGCAACGGCACCTGGTGCATCCCCAGCGTCCGAGCCGCTTCGGCCGGAAACGTTGAGTTCAGGTCGGAGGTGGTCGTGAAAATCGCCGAGACGATCTCATCGAAATCCGCCAGGTCGTTCGACTCGAGAATCGCCTCGAGCAACTCGCCGGTAGCCGACAGGATCTGCTCGGTCTCGTCGGCGGCAACCGTCGTCGCTCCACGAATGCCTCGAACCGCCGTCATCGCACTGGTACCCAATCCTCGATGCCACTCCACGCGGTACCGCTTCCTCGGCCCGCGTGGGAACTAGCCAGAGTCTAACAGCCTGTCGCGGCCTCGCCCACCGCATTGCCACGACCGCACGGCCTCGGATACAGCCAACAACAGGGATTGATTTTCGGCCCGCATCTCGGGTAAAACTCCCGTCGAGGTTGCCGGGTGAAGGATTGCCCGGGACCCGATCCCGCCACCCTTGGAGTCGGAAAGGACGCCGCTCCATGTCACCCGATCCGTATTCCTCGCCCTCCCGGTTTGCTCCGGTCCCGGCTCACCAGTTGGCTCGCCAACTCGGTGCCAAGCTCGAGGGCGACCCAGCTCGTCCGATCATCTCCCCGGCAAGGCTTGGCACCGCCACCGCCGACCAGGTGAGTTTCCTTGCTGCCAGTGCCGCCGACAGCGACATTTCCAGCACCTGTGCCGGAGCCGTGGTCGTCGACGAATCGTGCCTGGCCACCGCCCGCAAGCGAATGCCCGACGTGGTCCGACTGGTCGTCGATGACGCCCACGCCGCGTTCCTGGAAATCCTCGCCCTCTTTCATCCGTCACCCCCACGGGCCACCTGTGGGATCTCTGAACGAGCCTGTGTCGGAGACGAACTGGTCATCGGCGAGGCAACCAACATCCACCCGGGAGCAACCATCGGGGACCGGGTCACTCTCGGTGACCGATGCGATGTTCACCCCGGTGCGGTCATCGGGAACGACTGCCAACTCGGTGACGATGTCGTGATCCATCCCGGCACCGTGATCTATTCCGAAACCACGATCGGCAACCGGGTCATCGTCCACGCCAACGCGGTCATCGGGGCCGACGGCTTCGGGTACAGGTTCACCCCAACCGACGACACTCCCGGCGGCAAGTTCATCAAGATCCAGCACTACGGCAGCGTCTTGCTGGAAGACGACGTCGAGATCGGAGCTGGAACGACGATCGACCGGGGAATGATCGACGCCACGGTGATCGGCACCGGAACCAAGATCGACGACCAGGTCATGGTGGGGCACAATTGCCACATCGGTCCCCACAACGCCTTCGCCTCCCAGGTCGGCATCGCCGGCAGCACCTCCACCGGCGCCTACGTCCGTTTTGGCGGCCAGGTCGGTGTGGCCGACCACCTGACCATCGGGACAGGTGCGTCGGTAGGAGCCAAGGCCGCCGTTGCTCGCAGCATTCCCGACGGTGAAACCCAGCTCGGATATCCTGCTGGCCCCGAATCCGAACAACTGAGAATCCTGATCGCTCAGAAACGGCTTCCCGAACTTCTCAAAACCGTCAAGAAACTCGTCAAGCGGATCGATCAACTCGAAGCCCAACGGGATAACAATCCCGATTCCCAACAGCCACCACAGATCGATCCGCAAGCGGCATGACTTCCGATCTCCCAGCCAGCAGAGCCGCCGTCTCGACAACAGCCGCCAACGGCTGGATCGGACTTGTGGCTGGAGCCGGCCGGTTTCCGATCACCTTCGCCCGAGCCGCTCGTCTCCAGGGGCTGAAGGTCTATGGTCTCGGTGTTCAGGGCATGGTCTCTGAGGAACTGGTCGATTCGTGCGACCGCTTTGCCACCGCTGGACTGGCGCGACTCGGCAGAGCCATTCGGCTACTCAACCGAGCCAAAATCCGTGACGTGGTGATGGCAGGTAAGATCGAGAAGACTGTGCTCTTCAAACCGGCCAGAATCCTCAGGCTGTTGCCCGACTGGCGAACACTCCACATGTGGTTTCGCTACGCCACGGCCAACAAAACCGACGACACCATCCTGCTGGCCATCATCCGAGAATTCGCACGCGACGGCATCCGCTTCCACTCGGCACTCGACTTCTGCCCGGAGCTTCTCGTGAACCACGGTTTCTTGACCCGCCGCAAACCTTCCACCGCACAATGGAGAGACATCAAGTTCGGCTGGCACATCGCCAAGGAAATGGGGCGGCTGGATGTCGGCCAGACCGTTGTCGTCAATGACACGGCGGTGATCGCGATCGAGGCCATCGAGGGAACCGACCAGGCAATCCGAAGAAGCGGCAATCTGTGTCGCCGGGGCGGATTCACTGTCGTCAAGGTCGCCAAGCCTCAGCAGGATCGCCGCTTCGACGTGCCCACCGTTGGGCTCGACACCATCCAGACCATGTACGAGGCGGGCGGACGCGTGCTGGCCGTCGAGAGCCAGCAAACGATTCTGCTCGATGCCGACGATGTGATCGCCTTGGCCGATCGACTCGGGATCGCCATCGTCGCACTCAACGCCGACGAACTCCGACTGCGAATCGCCTCCTGACCCGACTACGGCCAAACCGTTCGCGGGCCTCTCGCCCTCCCCGGTTCCGCCGCTACACCTCAGGCAACGGGAATTCGTCGAGGCTGTCCGACGAATCCGATTCCTCGGAGGTCGCTCCCCCAACTCCCGGCTCGGGCACCACTGGCATCGCCTCGGTCCTCTCCGGCGACAGCACCCCGGACATTTCGGCACCGAACTGCACCTGAAATGTCAGGCTGGCAAAAGACAGCTCGTCTCCGGGAAGCAGAGCTCCACGGCTGACCTTTTGACCGTTGACCAATGTCCCGTTGGTACTGCCCAGGTCCCGAACCAGCAGCAGGCCGTCGGTCTTGATGATCAGGCAATGAATTTTCGACACGTTGCCTCGATCCAGAAACACGTCACACACGCCCTGCTTCCGCCCGACGACGGTGATGTCGTTCTTGAGCGAAATGGTCGTTTGACCGTCTGGAGAAACGAGACACGCTTTCATGATTGCCGAAGACTCCTCCCGATCAATTCTCAGTTCCCCTCGGCACAAGTCAAGTTTCTCTCAGCCGATCCGCACTTGCGGAGCGACTCAAAATGCGGTTCTTGACGCTCTTGGGAATCGCTGCTAGCGTTGACAGCTTGATTTCCACTTCCCCGAGCAGGCCACGATTCCATGGCTGATGAGTCCAAATACGTCTACTTCTTTGGTGGTGGCGAAGCCGATGGATCGGCGGAAATGAAGAACTCGCTCGGCGGCAAGGGAGCCAACCTCGCCGAAATGACCAGGATTGGTGTTCAAGTCCCGGCCGGCTTCACCATTCCAACCGAGATCTGCAACCACTACAGCGACAACGACGGAACCTATCCCGAGGGACTTCGCGAGCAGGTCGCCGAGGCGTTGAAACAGGTCGAGAAAGTGATGGGAGCGGAGCTGGGTTCGAAGGACAACCCGCTGCTCGTCTCCTGCCGTTCTGGTGCCCGCGAATCGATGCCGGGCATGATGGACACGGTGCTCAACATCGGCCTCAACGAACAGACGGTCCAGGCCCTCGCCGAACATTCCGGCAATGAGACATTCGCCTGGGACAGTTACCGCCGCTTCATCCAGATGTTCGGTGACGT
>Ga0310344_10002561_pt1 | contig 13700 bp, 11 predicted proteins | sample HC15DNA20200_MG_FD_203801 | JGI IMG/M metagenome (GOLD analysis project Ga0310344, IMG submission 203801) | Marine microbial communities from station ALOHA, North Pacific Subtropical Gyre - HC15-DNA-20-200_MG | ecosystem: Environmental > Aquatic > Marine > Oceanic | place: Pacific Ocean: North... | reverse complement strand
GCGGTCATCTTCTTTTCTAGCCGAGCGGGCGCCTGGTTGACGGGCGTGACATTGCCGGTAGACGGAGGAATCTCTACCCATGGCTGAAGTGCCAAATTGCACGATATTGGTCGGCAGCCTGCGAACGGACTCAATAAACAAAGCTGCGGCGGATTGCGCCAGCGATTACCTCGAAGGTCGTTTCACTGTTTATCGACCAGATCTTTCTGGACTGCCTCCCTTCAACCAGGACCTTGAGGATACAGGTGACCCACCAGCGGTCGCTGATCTAAAGGCCGCCGTCTTAGATAGTGAGTTGGTGCTGATCTTTTCACCGGAATACAACTACGGGATTCCCGGAGTACTAAAGAACGCCATTGACTGGCTATCGCGTCCGTTCCGAGCGGGAAGCCTCATCGGAAAGGCTGTTGGCATTACGAGTGTTACACCGGGGTCTCGTGGGGGCGAGAACACTCGAGAACAACTCCTTCAAACTTGCGGCGTTCTTACCGAGCGGCTCTACCAAGTCACTCTAGGGATTCCCAATGTTTTTGAATTAGACAATGGCGGGATTCCCGAACCAGCCCGACCGGTCCTTCGAGATTGGCTCGACGAGGTGATCGAATTCAGCGAAAGACCGCCCGGGACCAACGACCTCTAATTTGCTGCGGAGCCCTTGTAACGGTCGTTCGGTGCCTCACCGTCGGATTGTGGTCCATCCGGTCCGTTTACTGTCATCATAAGCAGCTGAATAACGGTCAGTGAGTCCCGCATCTACCTCACCGGCTACTACTCCAACATGGCCCATCGCTTCTCTCCAGGCTTCGATCAAACGATCCTCACCTTCATAGTTGAAGATGTCAGAAAGCGACCGCTCAGCTGAACCACCGGGCTCAAGTGGATTTTCCGCCAAGTAACGAGCGGTGGCTGAGAGACCATCAATAGGATCAACTGCATCCTTATAGCCCAAGTCAAACATTGCCTTTTCACTCGAGGTGACACGGTGGTGCGGTGTCCCACGAAGCGTCAAACGTTGCGCAAGAGGGGCGTATTCCCATGGGATGCTGATGATCTCGAACTTGTGGCCCAAAGCGCTTGCGACGATTTCAGCCCATTGCAATAAGGTCGGAGTCCACTCATCCGAGGCGTTGTAGACCTCGCCGGCCGCGATATCAGGTTTATCAACAATCGTTAAGAGCATTTCTGCGGCGTTAATCGAGTAGGCCCTTGACTGGAGAGTCATGCCGCCATCTGGCAGAATCAGATGCTTTCGACCGTCTAACACTCGGCGCACGATTGACCATTCGGTACTCGCTACCTGCCCTGGACCGTAGATCCACGGGTACCTGAGGTGCGTTGCCGTTGGATGGCTATCAAAAACCATCACCTCTGTCCGGCCGATGTTTGCGACTTTTCGATTCACCGCGAAGTCTGGGCCTTCGTCGACAACCAATCGTGCCGTTTCCCGGGTAGGCACCCTCATCCCAGCAGGCCATAACGCGTCCGCGTCGCCCCATCCGGTGTAGGCGGGGACTCCGCCGACGCTGATGAATTTGTCCACCTGTCCTTTGAACAACTCCGCAAGCTCTCGAAGCCGACCGTACATGACTATGACAAGATCAAACGCTCGACCATCGAGGGCCGTTCGCGTCTTCCCTATATCGAAAGGGTCAGTGTGTATATGTTCTACTATCTCGGGGATTTCAGGCGATTCGTGTGCTCCGGTATGAAGAATGGAGACGTCGAACCCCCGATGTATCAAGCCGTTGACGATATGGGGGCCAGTTGGTCCTGTTCCGCCTACGACGAGTGTTCGTGGCATCAAATTTCCTCCGAAGTCTGAAGGGCAGCTTAGAGTTCGGTCGGTGTCTCCGTGGTGACGCGTCTAGCTGTGTTGTAAAACCGGACTGGTGTAGCCGTGCCACCCTCTCTCAACTCGAACGTTAAATCCGTCCTTTGACTGTGTTGCGAGGCCTATTGCGGTCTACGATTTGGGCATGGCACCTGAAAGCTCCACCCTAAAGAAGGGTGCGCGCGTTGTTGTGATCACAGATCTACCTGGAGTCTCTGCAGGCACAGCTGGAAGAGTTGGTCGTTCGATAGGAATTAAGACCGTCAGGTATCGAGTTCAGTTCGAAAATGGCGTCAATTCATTATCTGTTGCCGAAAGCAAACTGGTCTCTCCCGCAGCTTGGGAATTCATCAAAGACAACCGTGACTCGGTAACAGACAATGGCAGCCCTCGAGCCGTAGCCGCCGCCGTTCCGGTCGCCGCTAGCCAAGCGGCGGTTGACCCCGCCCCACGGCCTCCCGCAGTGAAGGAAGCCCCTGCAGCGAAAACCACACCTGCATCCCAGCCCCAGTCATCATCAGGCGCCGCTGCTGATGATCCGCGGTTGGCCGCCCTTACAGCGAAGTCGCGAGAAGCTCGCAAAGAATTAGGCATTGACGTCGACGCCGAGGTTGCGCCGACTGAAGCTCCTGCCGAAGACGAAGTAATCACCGAAGAAGAACCCGTTGCCGAAACTCCGGCGGCGGCACCCGCCTCTGAGCCCGCATCCTCCCCGGAACCATCAGTGCAGCTCCCCGATGGCTACTTCCCGACCGATAATCGCATCGCTGACCTCTTAGCGGCCGTCAAGAAGGGTTAACTCCCGGGGTGATTCGGCTTCTCAAATGGGGTCGGATCCACAAATCGCTCCAGAACATTTCGGGTCATCTGGGAGATGTCATTGTCGTAGCCGTTCCGAGCCAACGCACCAAACCAAGAAATTGACCCAACACTAAACACAGCACCGCCTGAAGGAGTTTCGTAGAACACGATGTCGGCTCGGACGAAAGGGTCTGGCGTAGGAAAGGCAACCGTGCCCTCAAACTCTTCTTTGGTGCGCAGCATGTCGGGACCAAAGTCCGTCGCTGTGGCAACAATGACTGCATGGCCCGGCGAGCCGAGCTTTTCGTCATACCTGTCTACTTCTTGGCCAGCCGCGCCTCCGCCAAGGCCGGAGGTTCCGATCAACTCTTCGTCTATCCCATTAAGAATCCAAGCCGCTCGTGAGTCATATACATCGGGATCCACTCGATAAAAGGTTGCTTTCTCAAATCCTTGGGCAGCAAATCCGATACCGACGAGCTGATTAGGAGCACGACCGTTCCGACGCCAGAGGCCCCCGTATTCGCCTCCCCATGCGTGATAGTTCTCGCCGTCACCTGTCTGCCAGTTCCTAACCCCATCTTCGGCACGACGCAGCTCAATGGCCCCCGGCCATGAATCACTAAAAGAAACTCTCCAGTAGAAGCCGTTGCCACCGAGATACATAAGGCGGCCACCGCCTCGTTGCCACTCGTCAAGGGCATCTAACATCGCAGTCGACCAATACTCAGGATGGGTCCCCGTGACGATTACTCGGTAAGGCGCCAGGGCAGAGTAGCCATCATTGTGAAGGTCCTCATCACTAACTATGTCGTGTCCTACCTCTGTCTGAAGCAAGAATGCGTGGATATCTGTATCAGGTGTGAAATTCCAGCCATCGGCTCCAGGTCTGAGTTGAAGTACCGGTCGACGCCTCGAACTGAACATCACGCCGCTGCCGTCAGGATGCTTTTCGTAATGACTTAATCCAACTTCGCGGTGATCGACTAAGTACTGGTGTTCTGGGCGAAGATTCGAACGTGCACCAACGAAGTCGGCGCCCTCGATCAACATCCGATGGTTGGCATAAGCCATATAGGTACACGTTGGAACCAATAGGGCGACTTCGGCGCAATCAGCTCCTACGGCCGGCCTCACGAAGAAGGGAACTCGGTCAATGCCCAAATCAGATTCAAATCGGAAGCAGTAGATGCCACTGTCGAGGTTCTCAGGAAGGCGAACGTTGTAGCTCGGCTCCCAAGCAGCGTCATACAGATCATCATGGTGAAAATGGATGGCATTCCACTCAGCTGGACTGTCACTCCAACGTTGGTGCTGGCCAGTCCATCCTGGGCCTGTGACGGCCCGAGTCGGTAATTGATTGAGCTCTAGATTGATGTCGCCGACTAGTGGCCGAACCACAGAGCCATCCATGCTTTCGTCAAATGCCCATTGGTATGTCTGGCCGTCAGCAACAACCGTCGGCGCTGCGATGCGACCGTCCCATCTGGTCTCGCCTGCCCCTGCCGCCAAACGGAACACAAGGTCAGTAAATGAGAGCTCCGGAAGATCAAATTTTGAATTTTCTTCACCCACCTGGAGGAGGTCTCGGCCTGGCGAGAACGTTTCCGGCGACATGACGTTTATCTGGACTGATTTGACTTTTAGGTCAATTTCGAGTTCTAGGAAGTACCAGCGATGTCGTTCAAGTGGTCGTTCACGTATCCGCTTTTCCAACTCACTGAACCTACCCGTCAGGGCATCACCGCGATTCAGGACTTCGATGACGTCGGTACCAGAGCTCAGCGACACAAGAACGCCATCACGTTTGAGAAGTGATGGTTGGAACCAAAGGCTCACCCTTAAGGAAGCAGCGGCTCCCTGTAGTCTTGCCTCCGCATACGACCCAGGAATCAATGGTTGCTCGACGAGATCAAGCCCCAGAGTGCCGATTTCCTCTACTCGCTCTTCGGCGAATCCCGGACCACTCCGGGTCGGATCACCACAGTCCAGACGCACGACCTCCAAGACCCCAGAAGTCGGCGTGTGGCTGGAACCAAACCACTCAATCTCTTCGCCCGCGCGGAGTGACCACGGCTCGCAGTAGCCGGTAATGAGCTTTTGAGGAGTGGGTTCTTGGCCTGTTGGCATTTGATGAAGGTTGAAGAGGTGACTGAGTATCTCTCGGGTCACCTTACGCGGTTGGCTTTCCATTCTTCATATGATTCGATGGGCATCTCGTCAGCCTGCCATCCACCGAAGCCGGTTTCGATGTGACTGATTTTCTCCATTCCCATGTCTTTCAGGGTCTTGGCAGAAAGCGCCGACCTCATACCACCAGCGCAACACAGAACGAACTCCCTGTCTTCGCCAAAGATTTCTTTCGTGTATGGGGAATCGGGCGACACCCAGAATTCCAGCATCCCTCGAGGGGCGTGCATCGCTCCGGGTATGGCACCATCGCGTTGCATTTCTCGTACGTCGCGAATGTCAACAATTAGAGCGCCTTCCTCAGTAGCCCTCCTGGACGCTTCTTCTGGTGAGATATTGTCGATTTCTGACTTTGCGACTTCGACCATTTGTTTTACTGAGGCAATCGCCATTGTTAGCTCTCCCTGCGGTATGTGGGTTCGTCCCTGCTCTGGGGCCCATCAAGATCATTACGCATCAGACGCTAGGTGTCATTTCACTCTGCGGTTCCCTTGACCTGAGAAAGCAATATTCCACGCTGTTCTAATTCTGATATTGCTGAGTCCGACATCCCGAGAAGCTCAAATAAAACCTCTCGGTTGTGTTGCCCGAGGAAAGGTGGCACTGGTTCGTTGTCAGGAATTTCAATGGAACTGAATTTGGCGGGCAAGCCCGTCACCGTAATTTCTCCAAAATCTGGGTCAACTACTTGGCGCACCATGCCCCTCTCGGTGAAATGGGGATGCACCATGGCCTCTTCGGGGCTGAGGACCGGGGCAGCCGGAATACGCTGCTCCTCAAGATAAGCAAGGAGTTCAGCATCGCTGTTGAATTCTTGCATCCATGCTTCGACCAGACTGAGTAGCTCTGCTGCATTTGTTACTCGTGCCTCCGCTGTAGCGAAGCGGCTGTCACTGGCTAAACCGCTGTCGCCCATCGCTTCGCATAGCCTTTGCCACTGGGGCGCGAGTACCTGCAACACGACCCATCCTTCAGGCCCTTTGTAGGTGCCAGAAGGCACCACAATGCTGAACTGACGACCCGAGCGTTGTTGGCTCCAATCACCACCGGTTGCACTATGACCTTGAACTGCTATCGAATGCATCGCGAAAAGCGGGTCTACCAACGTTACTTCTACATATTGCCCCTCTCCCGTCCGCTCTCGATGGAACAAGGCATGGCCAATAGCCCCAAAGAGCATTTGGCCCGCAGCACAATCCGATATCGGCGACCCGGTGAATTGGGGTGCACCATCGGCCTCGCCCGTGAGATGCATCATCCCGGAAAGCGCCTGACCCATCAAATCAAATCCCTGGAGGTGAGAAAGCGGACCTGATTTACCGAAGGCCGATATCGACGCCATTATTAAATCGGGCTTTACGGCCTGAAGGTGGTCCCATCCCAATTTGCGACGTTCCAAAACGCCGGGGCCGAAGTTTTCGACCACCACGTGACATTGCGCAGCTAGGTTTCGCGCCAGATCACAGCCATCCTCCGATCCAAGATCCAGGCAAATAGAGCGCTTACCGCGATTCTGTTGGCTGTAATAGGAGGACGACCCACCATCCGACACAAACGGAAGTGTGCGACTGGGATCTCCATCTGGCCCATATTCAACTTTTATTACATCAGCGCCCAACTCAGCCAGCATCCGAGTAGCGCTTGGCCCTGACAGATATTGGGTGAAATCAAGGACACGAACACCTTCTAAGAGCATCCGAAGACATTAGGCCGAGGACACGCTAACTGCAGGGTTACTGGCCTTTATGGTTAGTACGGTGGCAAAATCTTCATCAATGCCAGGGAACGGCCAATTTAAGATCGGAATCGACACAGGTGGCACCTACACCGACGCGGTCGTCTACTGCCCGACAACGGAAACGGTTGTAGCCAAAACGAAGGTCCCAACGACCCACGGAGACCTAGGAGTCTGCGTGACGAACGCATTGACCGATGCATTGGGCACCGGTGCCGTCCACTCAGATGACATCTGTTTAATTTCGGTCTCCACCACCTTGGCAACAAATGCTCTCGTTGAAGGCGGCGGCCGTCCGGCAGGCCTCGTGGCAATTGGTCTTGAAGAAAACGTCACGGCACGGAGAGGCTTGAATCACCTGCTCCCAGCTAACCCGATCCTGCGTGTAGCCGGGGGGCACTCCCCTCATGGCTTGGAGATCGCCACGCTGGACCTCTCAGTGCTAGACGATTGGCTACTCCGACATGACCCGGGAGTAGAGGCCTACGCGGTCGTCGGGTCGTTTAGCGTGCGTAACCCCGAACATGAGATCATCACAGCCGAGACGATCGCTGAGAGGACAGGAAAGTCGGTGACTCTCAGCCACGAGTTGTCTGGTCAACTCGACGCTCCAAGACGTGCTGTAACAGCTTTGCTGAATGCTCGACTGGTGCCTCTAATTCACCAGTTGATCACAGCAGTCGAAAATTCAATGGTCCGACTAAAAATCGCTTGTCCCTTGATGGTCATGCGAGGAGATGGGTCCCTAGTTTCTTCCGATTTCGTGAAAGCAAGACCCATTGAAACCATCTTGTCCGGTCCGGCTGCAAGTGCTACCGGTGCCGCCGCACTCAATTCCATTACCGAAGGAGTGGTGGTGGACATAGGGGGCACCACAACTGACGTAGCAACAATCACGGGTGGGCTGCCAGCGTCAGCCCCATCTGGGGCGAGAATTGGTGGACATGAAACCATGGTGAATGCTGTGCGTGTCCACACTGAAGGCATCGGAGGCGATAGTCACATTCAGCCGACGCCACTCGACGACAAAGCGATCGCTATTGGCCCTAGACGCGTCACCCCACTGGTTACGTCATGCTCTGAGAGACCTGAAGTCCAAGTCATGTTGGAGGACCAGCTCCGCAGCTCGGTAGCAAGAGAGAGCGACGGGATCTACCTGTGGCTCCTCGAACATGATTGGGTTACCCAGTCCTCAGGTGAAGCTGCGATCATCGCAGCGTTGGAGGAAAGCAGCGTTGGTCGCCCCTATGGCGAGGTGGTCAGCTCGGGATTGGAGCGCAACGCCCTCAACCGCTTAATAGGTCTAGGGGTCGTAGGTATGACAGCCTTCACTCCGACAGACGCTGCGCATGTTCTTGGAGTGGATGAGCGATACCCAGCGGAACCAGCCCACCTTGGCTCGGCTCTTCTCGCCCGACAGTTGGACCGGTTCGGTAAACCGGTGGCCGATGACGGTTTACTCTTCGCTGAGCTGGTCCTCAAACGAGTCAGTACAGCAATAGCCGAGACGATACTTACAGCGGCCGCCGATCACGACGGGTTGCCAGCCTCCCTCCTCAAATCCGCTTTGGAGGCTCAAACACATCTCGCTAACCGTTCTGGCAGCAGGAACATTGTGGAGATCTCAGCTGAGATCTCAAGGGCGGTTACTGCCGTTGGGGCGCCCGCGGTACTTTACGAGCGCCAACTGGGTCTGAACCTCGGCACCGATTGCACCGTCCCGGAACACTCAGAAGTAGCAAACGCGTATGGAGCTGCGACCGGAGTGATTCGGCTCGTCAAAGAGACCGTTGTGAGTGCCCCCAGGAGAGGTCTGTTTCGCGTCCACGCTGGCGAACCATCCAACTACTACGACCTGAAACAAGCACAGAAATTCGCAGAAAAAGATGCTGCCGCTGCGCTCAGCTTAAGAATGGCATCTGCGGGTTCAAGAGAATTCGTTGTCTCCCACAACTGGGAAATAAATGAAGCACTCGTGGAGGAACGGCGGTTGTTTGTGGAGGCGATCCTCAGATCGGTGGCTGTTGGTTCCCCAGCGTAGCTTTAACGCGCCGCCGCTATCGCTGCGGCCTTCCCTAGTTCTCGACAACGAGGATCGGACAGTCCTATCGCCTCATGATTAGGTCTCGGAGCTATATATCGGTCTGATAGTGCGAAGCCGTTTTCAAGGGCCTTCGCCATACTCAACAGGGCCGCATCCTGGTACATCGGGGCGACGCATTGGATACCGAAAGGCAGTCCGTCGCGATCTAAACCAGCCGGCAACGCCGTTACTGGATGGCCCACAACGGTCAACGAACTCGTCAAACCTAACCATGCCATGTAGTTGTCGACCTGCTCTCCATCGATTTCAGTGGGATGTAGCGAGGACCAGGGGAACGGAGGAACGCTGACTCCAGGGCATACGACAAGGTCCACATCGTCAAATACTTCGGCGAGTCTTTGAAACAGATCCACCTGCTTTCTCCGCGCGCGAGCAATTTCGAGAACTGTGGTCGAGAGTGCAGTCTCGTAGGTGCGAAATACGTTCGGGTTAAAGCTCTCATCAAAGCCATCGATCTCTCTGTGGTATTGGGTGGCAAAAATATCGGCCCTCAGCTGCCAATCAACCTCAACAGCTTCTGTCAGATCTAGAGACAATTCCATTGTTTCGGCTCCGCACTCCCCCAAATAAGCAACTCGGTCTTCAAACTCTCGCCGGACATGGTTAGAAACCAGAAGACCTCCGAAATCGGCTGTCACACCAATCCGCAAACCATCAACGGACTGTGTCGTCCGGTCAAGAAAACTCAAGCTGTCAAGGGGAAAGCTCATTGGGTCCTGCCGACTCGCTCGGTCTCGAGTTGAAATGGCTGCCAAGAGTAACGCGACGTCATCAACGGTTCTTCCCATGGGCCCCTGAAGGCTGTAATTGGTTTGGGTAATTGTTCGGCTTTCGTGTGGGACTGTTCCCGGCGTTGCCCTATGCCCAACCACCCCACTGAAACAGGCTGGAATTCGAAGGCTCCCGCCGTGATCAGAACCAGTCGCCAAGGGCGCCATACCGGTAGCAACAGCTACGGCGGAGCCACCCGATGAGCCCCCACATGTCAACTCGGGCGCGTAGGGGTTACCGGTCGCTCCGAAAAGCCGGTTGATCGTGTTGGCGCCGATACTCATCTCAGGAATGTTGGTCTTGCCAATCACTATGCCTCCAGCAGCACGTATCCGAGCCACGATCCCGGCGTCTGCAGTGGGCATATGGTCCCGATAAAACGATGTCCCATAGGTCGTGACTATGCCCTTGGTGGCTTGTAAATCTTTGATGGCTACAGGTAGGCCGTGAAGCAAACCCTCCCCACGTCCATTCGTTATGGCGTCTTCCGCTGCGCGAGCATCCTCGAGAGCAGATTCTGCAGCAACAGTCACCACCGCATTAAGGGTCGGATTCAAGTCATCGATTCGTCCCAGACACGATCTAGTCAGCTCGACTGGAGAAAGTTGCCGCGCAGAGATGGCCGCACGGGCCTCAACCGCGGTCAGATCACAGGGCTCGGTCACGCCTCCGACCTAATGACATCAATCCCCGATGGGTCAACACGCATTCCATGGACCTCCATGTTGTGGCTATGCCCAACATGGTGCAGGCTGAAGGCAGCCTGCAGAGCGCTGTACATTCCCATGGCGTCGACGGCCTGATTGACGGCTTGTTTCGCCAAGGTGAGGCCAAACATAGGTCGCTTGGCTATGTGAGTCGCTAACTCGAGTGTTGCTTGTTCTAATTCGACTAAGGGAACCACTTTGTTCACCATCCCCCGGTCCATAAGCTCATCCGCCGTCAAGGATCGGCCAGTGAAAAGCATCTCTTTCGCTAGTCTCGTGCCGGCTTCGAACGGATGGGCGAAATACTCGACGCCATTTACATTGAAGGCCACAACGGGATCGCTGAATGTTGCGTCTTCGGATGCGACAATGAGGTCCATCGGCCAAACCAACATTAGGCCACCCGCGATGACCTTCCCCTGGACTTGGGCGATCGTAGGTTTAGCCAAATTTCTCCATCGCCAACACAACCCCAAGTACATCTCCGCTTCGCGAGCCATATAGCCCTCAGTCCCGGCGGCGTCGAAATGACATTGTGTCCCTACGGTCGGGAAATCTTCCATATTTGGTTCGGGGGCAGCGAGATCATGCCCTGAGGAGAAATGCTTACCCTCAGCGGCTAGAACGACGACACGGATAGCTTCGTCTCCGGCGGCTTCATCGAATGCCGCGTTAAGTTCGGACAACATCAAATAGTCTTGAGCGTTGGCCGCCTCAGGTCTGGTAAGGGTTATCCGTGCCACGCCGTCCGCGGGCGTTTCGTATTTAACTCTCTCGTACGTCACTTTGCCTCCAAACGAATCAAACCAGGATGCTAGATCCCACTCGCGGGCCAGTGGGGAGCAATCGATAGACATGCATGATTCGAAGAAGGCGACCCAACGCCTCAAGACGGACTAATTTCAAGACATCAAGAGGGAGTTTGATAATGGGCTCGATCGAAGAATGTGACGTTGTTGTTGTTGGGGCTGGTTTTGGGGGTCTCTACTCGCTCTATTTATTGAGGCAGGAAGGCTTCAACGTCAAGGGCCTCGAAAGAGGCACGGGGGTCGGTGGTACCTGGTATTGGAATCGTTACCCCGGTGCACGATGTGATGTCGAAAGCTTGCAATATTCCTACTCATTCGATCCTGAACTTGAACAAGAGTGGGAGTGGACCGAGCGCTATGCGGGTCAACCTGAGATTCTGAAATACGCAGAACACGTTTCGGACAGATTCGATCTTGAAGCTCTCATCGACTTCAACACCACCGTTGAAGCTGCCGACTACGACGAGACCACAAGCACTTGGACCGTCTCCACTAACAGCGACACCTACCAGGCACGCTTCCTCGTAGCAGCGACCGGTTGTTTGTCGACTACTAACCTTCCAGACTTCGAAGGATTAGCCAATTTCACAGGCGACGTCTACCACACCGGTCGGTGGCCCCATGAAACCGTGGACTTCTCGGGACAGAGAGTCGCGGTGGTAGGAACCGGATCTTCCGCTGTTCAAGCCATTCCAGTGATCGCTGAACAAGCGTCGGAACTGACTGTGTTTCAGAGAACGCCCAACTATTCGATTCCTGCACGGAACGAACCCTTGGACCCTCTGATTCAAGCAGAAACGAAGGAAAACTATGCCGAACTGCGGCAAGCGGCCAGGATTGAACGTTCCGGAATTATCTCGATCTTCCCGCCCAACGAAGACTCGGCTAAGCAAGCAGATGACTCGGAATTTAATGCCCGAATGGACGAAAGATGGGAACACGGGGGATTTGGCTTCTACCGTGCCTACGCCGATATCGGAATCGATCAGACGTCAAATGAGCGCATCGCCGAATACGTTCGTGGTCAAATCACCCAGGTAGTTGATGACCCGGAGACCGCCCGGCTTTTGGCGCCAACAAACACCATCGCTTGTAAACGCCCGTGCTTGGATACGCATTACTACGAAACTTTCAATGGGGACCACGTCAATTTGGTCGATATTTCAGAGAGGGGCATCGAAGAAATAACGCAGACCGGACTAAGGGCCGCTGACCAGGACTTCGAGTTTGATGCCCTGGTGTTCGCCACCGGTTTTGATGCTATGACCGGCGCATTACTCAACATGAACATCACGGGCAAAGGAGGGCACACGCTCGCAGACGCCTGGTCCGCAGGTCCTCGAACCTACCTCGGTTTGGGTGTTCCGGAATTTCCGAATCTGTTCACCGTCACTGGACCCGGCAGTCCCTCGGTGTTGACCAACATGATTATGGCGATTGAACAGCACGTTGAGTGGATTCGGGATTGTCTTGTGGCCATGCGACGGCAGGACCTCACCACTATTGAGGCCGACGCGACGGCAGCCGATAACTGGGTAGAGCACGTTAATTCAGTCGCCGACCAGACTCTCTATCCGACATGCAATTCTTGGTATTTGGGTGCAAATATCCCCGGGAAGACCCGCGTCTTCATGCCGCTCATCGGCTACCCCCCATATGCCGAAAAATGCAAACAGGTCGCTGACAATAACTACGAAGGGTTCCGACTTGGCTGATGCCCCCGCACTCGCCGCTCTTGCGGTGATACAGGGTGACATAACAACGGTGCAAGCTGACGCGATTGTTAATGCCGCCAATAGTGCACTTGCTGGAGGAGGAGGCGTTGACGGAGCCATACACGCGGCGGCGGGTCCAACAGTTCTTGAGCAGTGTCGAGTCCTCATTGATCAGGAAGGTCCCTGTGCTACTGGTTCAGCTGTGGTTACCTCCGCGGGCAACCTTCCTGCCAAGTGGATTATTCACACAGTTGGACCCATTTGGGAGCAGCACGAACCCGTTGATAACGCGTCACTCCTCGCCAAGTGCTACATGTCCTCCCTAGATGCAGCCGCCGATATTGGTGCCACGTCGATCGGTTTTTCTGCGATTAGTACTGGCGTTTATGGCTTTCCAAAAGAGTTGGCCGCTCCGATAGCGGTGTCGACGATCGCGACCTGGCTCGAGAACAACCTTGGCCACACGACATTGCAGCATGTCTCTCTTGTTTGCTTTGATGACGACAATTATCGGCTTATCCGAGAGGCCGTCGACAACCTCAACGACCTTAACTAGATGCACCACACCACTCCGACAATGCTTGTTGCAAGTTCAGCGCAGCAAGCCAGTATCCGCAGCGCGATAGCTGGGAATGAACCTCTAAGGCCGTTACCACTGTTATGTTGGCTACGCCTCCATACGGTCCTTGAGCGTTGGAGACGCCCGACAGAAAGGCCATGTGACCCCAATGCCGGAAAACGACGAGATCATCCGACTTGAGGAAGTATTCAAGATTTTCGGGCCGCAGCCACGTGGCCGGGCCTTCGACCTCGCTAAAGCTGGGGTACACAAAAACGATGTTCAAAAGCAGTCAGGACATGTTGTTGGGCTCAGCGATGTTTCCTTTTCCATTGGAAAGGGCGAAATATTCGTAGTCATGGGTCTCTCGGGCTCCGGTAAATCAACAGCTATCAGAACTGTCAACAAACTGCACGATGTCACCTCGGGACAAGTTTGGGTGGACGGGGTAGATGTTCAAAAGCTTCAGGGAAAAGAC
>Ga0310344_10002560_pt1 | contig 13701 bp, 6 predicted proteins | sample HC15DNA20200_MG_FD_203801 | JGI IMG/M metagenome (GOLD analysis project Ga0310344, IMG submission 203801) | Marine microbial communities from station ALOHA, North Pacific Subtropical Gyre - HC15-DNA-20-200_MG | ecosystem: Environmental > Aquatic > Marine > Oceanic | place: Pacific Ocean: North... | reverse complement strand
AGGGAAAATCAGTTTCCCCACTGATACGGGTGCGAAATCCACAGTTGAGGGTATGGTACCAGATATTCAATTCCCAGACTGATGGAGTATCCACCGTAGAAATAAAGTCAACGGCATCATGGACCACGTCCACAATATATTCATTCGCCCCTATGGAGTCGAACGGCGGGATCACATAATTCGGTAATTCGTTAGTGCTGGCAAGCGGTCTGCCATCCTTATCACGACGGGTAATCGGTTCCAGCCCCCAGCCACTATGGCTAAACCCCACAATCGCTCCCTGAGTCTGCCCCCACTTCAGCACCGGAAGATCCCAACTGGGCCATTCACCTATTTGGGTAGTCGTCTTCCCGTTGAAATGCCCTTTCTCTGGACCATAACTCCAGTCAAATTCACTTGATTGGGGATACTCATAGTCATCTTCACGAAGACGAAGCAGACACAAATGGCCGCTGTGTGAAGATGGAAACCCCGAAACCTCAACATCATATCGCATAAGATAATCCGCCGTTGAAAGCGCACTGATCTTCCCTTCGAAAAACTGTTTCTGGAAATACCAGCATGGCCCCCAACTCAAGACACACCCGACATTCAGATCTTCTCCCTGAATATGACGCATCATATCGCCTGGCAGTACTCCTTCATCGGGACTTTCATAATGTGAACAGCCTGCGGCATGCACATGATGATCACCCGAATACCAGCCGTAATTGGTAAGCTGAATCCATCGTTTGAGTTGAAAGGTCTCCCGATGACTCACTGATTCAGGGACCGTCATCTGTCGATTTAACACATGGTATTCAGGACCTCTGGTATATTCCACTTCATAGGTTCCGGATGGAAGTGAGACACTTTCACCACTGTGACGATAGATCTGATCATGAAAAAAGAAATCCGGCGCCAATCGTCTGGACGGAGTCGGATAAACCCTCTGTAGTTTATCGCGAATAATAAAGGACGCGGTTGTCGGTGAACCGTCGTGATCACGAATATCAAGCACCACTTCTACCGAAGGTACCACATTGAAAAGAACCGCCACCTCGTTACGGAAACCGATATCCTGAGTTCCCTGACCAATATGAAATGCGAAACTTGCTTCACGTCGTCCCGTATCCCGGCTGTAAAGCTGTATCACCCGATACTCCAGCTCCAACCCTCCAAGACCGGACTTCAGGGGTTGACTATCATACATCTGAATTTCAAGAAATCGCTGACGTACCTCACCTAGCGGAATCGTTTGTTCTGGTGCGGACCGTCCCGTACTGCGTTTGAACAGCGGCGCCGCGTTGGGACTTTCTGCAACCAATTGCCCTGTTACTCCTGCTTCGTTGTACACTTTTACCAGAAAGGTCCGCCACCCCTGCTGAACAAGCCTTTTTTCGACCGCTCCCTCCATAACCTTCACACGTGCTTCAGGATTGATGTGTACACCAAACAGACAGTATTGGTCTAGAATCCTCTGAATCTCTTCTACCGCACGCGGTCCGTCTTCGGACATCATTGCGGCCTTTAGATACCTGGTGTCTTGATCGCTCAAAGGGGACCCAATATACCGCATGGCTTCAATGAGTCGCTGGGTAGCTGAAGAAAAAGGCTGCAACTCAACGTGATTCACCAAAGGAAGCTCATCGGCTCGGCTTTTTGATACCGTCGATACAACAGAGCACAGTAACACTGTGGTAACCAGGGCGTAAAACTGACTGAAAGCCATATTTGTCGTCCGCATGAGGGGCTCCCCGTAATCTTTGAGCATTGTACTTGCTTCCGGCCAGAAAGTGTCATCTTCGAACCATCGAACAACCGGAGAAAATGATTCTGTTCCGCCTCATCATTGTGGCGGTCTCCTTGGCGAGTGGCAAGTAGAAACAATACGAAACACGGGCCTGAAATACTTTTTCTTCCCTTTGTTTTTTGGATATATGCGAAGTGCCTTGAGCAGATACCGTTTTAAGGACTTTGAATAGAAATGTCCTTCACATTGCATCAGGACCGGACGGCCGCTGATCAGAACCCGATTTACGGCCGTGGCTCATCCATCGCACCAAGGTTCTCGTCGCATAGACCATACTCAGTGCAGTTGCCGGTACCAAAGGCAGAAAATAACGATCCCACGACCAAGGCAGGTACAGACACAATGACACCAGAACCATCGCTACATACAGTGCGCCGCCCCAGATTACGGGACATTTGCCCTGTTGCACAACACGCTTGCCTTGCAGAATCATATTTATCCATCCACAAAGCGTTAACGGGAAAAACAGCAGTGCGGGCCAGAGGCATGGAAAACCGAACTGAGACTGTAATCCTGAAAAGTCTCCTTCAGGCACCGGAAGATCGCGTGTCCTGTGTGTGTGAGTTGAACGCAAATAGAGACAGGGCCAGAACAATTCTACGTTGTTTCCGAAACGGTCTTTGAGCTCATGATTCCAGTTTTTCTGCTGACGACCAAGAACGGAATAACGACCACACCCCTGCCACAACACTGCTCTCATTCGCTGGTAAAATGACCGGAGACGCCAAGACTCAAATCGATCAAATCGATCACTTTCCAGACTTTCCCTACCCCACTGTAAACGAAACTCGAGCAGCGCCGCCAATCGACCAAAATATCCCATGGCAGCACGCTCTGATACCATTGCTTTTTCTTCGTCACTGAGCGACGAGCGCTCAATGACTTCAGGACGCACCGACGCATGCAGATACGGATTAACCAGCCAACATACTGCAGCCGCTGTTCCCAGACTGAGTACTACAAAAATTCCCAACCGTGTGCAGATTGCAAACAGCCCGGAAGGGAGACGCCCCCAAAGGTTCTCCGAACTATCCGTACCCTCTTCTTTCTTGAACCTGGTATAGAGCCAACAGATCGAAGCAAGGACCAGTATCAGAAAAACCATAACCCAGGCAGATATACCCGTTAAACGCGTCATGGCCGCCAATCCAATCACAATTCCTTCCAGTACGGAAAAAACCACCCACTTTTTCCAGTCCCCATTCTTTGTGAATAGTTTGGGCCACATCCACAGCGCGATCCCAACAGATAAGAGAATCAGGCATTCGGCTGGCACATCCCGCATAGCTCGTCGCGACAAGGTTCTAAATAAGGGATTCCAGGCAATCAGTAATGCCGTGCCCGCTCCCGCCCAACGTCCCCCAAATGCCGTTCCCATGGCAAACATAATCAGGCAGGCAATGGTCCCCATTACAACGACCGGAACACGCGACCAGTACAACTCAACTGATCGTTCACCGACTTGCGGATACTGACCGGTCAGCCACTTGAGCCACATACGTAAATCCGACGCAACCTCCACACCTCCGATATGCAATCCCAGTGTAATCAGATACTTGGTCAAAGGTTGATGGTCGTAGGCCGGATAACGCAACCAGTCTATGTGATTCCAAGGATCCGAGTATGCCTGTCCGCCAATGCCAAAATACAGATCCCCATAATAAGCCTGCGCTATCAAGGACATCTCATCTGGGAAAAAAGGCTCCTCTTCGAGCTGGAAACCAATGAAGTACACAAGGGAAATAACCAAAACCAAGAGTAGAAAGAGATCCCTCCAGGTCATCCTCCATTCCGATTTGTCATTCCGCATAGAAACCATCGACCATGCCATTCATTCAGAATGTGCCAGAGGGAAGTGCTGAACGGGCTGATGCCTTGTCCATCGTCGGCAGAGCAGAAGTGGTACCTCCACTTATCAGTTTATGTTCCATGCGCAAGGCGTGGCAACGGCATCCTTCCCGTAAAACTGTATGGAACCGCCTCGTTATGATGGGCCTGGTGGTCCGACAGACCGATTCACCACCACCGTATTGAAGATCCTGACTGACGACAGAACTCCGTTACAAACCTGATATTTCAGAACGTTTTTGTAACCTGAGTCGCCCCCGTATAAGAGTGTTTAAATGTCCAACTATTAAGAACCTGTTAAATCATAACTACCGATACGTCTTGCGTATAGCACCTCGGAAAGTGATCTGATAAGGTGAAGCAGCGTTATGGACCTATAACTATTTAACCACGCGGTTGTGATCTGTTCTTCCCACGCACATCACCCCCTCAGGAGCACCCCAAATGGTTCAGGGTTTTACCGGCAAAATTCTGCGTGTTAACTTGACTGATCAGACGTCCCGCGTCGAACAGCTTCCCGACCACATCCTGCGCCGATACATGGGCGGAGGGCTTCTGGGTGCCTATTTTCTGCTGAAAGAAACTCCCGCAAACATCGATCCCTACGCCCCGGAAAGTCCTTTGATGTTCCTGACAAGTGCTATGAACGGAACACCTCTTTCAGGCGCTAATCGATACAGCGCGGTAGCCAAAAGCCCTTTGACCGGTGGATTTGGGGAAGCAGAAGCAGGTGGTTACTGGGGACCTTCGTTAAAAAACGCCGGTTTTGATGGTATTGTTATCACAGGACAATCAGACACACCTGTGTATCTGCTGTTGTACGATGGGGTATGTGAATTTCGTGATGCCTCCCATCTTTGGGGCAAGCTTGCACATGACGTGCAAGACACGATCGAAGCAGAATTGGAAGACAAGCGGGTTGTCACACTCCAAACAGGAATAGCGGGAGAAAATAGAGTCCGGTTTGCCGCTATTACGCACAACATGAAACACTGGCACGGACGATGTGGGCTGGGGGCTGTTATGGGTGCCAAGCTCCTCAAGGCAGTGGTTGTCGGAGGGAAGCATCGTCCTGAGCCGGCTGACCCGCAAGCGCAAAAAGAAGTCATGAAGTGGTTTAAGGACCATTATGACCGAAAAGAAGACATGATGCATCTTTACGGAACAGCACGTGGAGTTCCCGCCCTTCAAGCCGATGGAATACTGCCGACCCGGAATTTCCGTGACGGTGCGTTCGATGATTTCGAGAAAATAAGTGGTCAAACCATGGCCGATACCGTTCACCCTGGTGACGAGGTCCCCTTGCTAACAAAGCGAGGTACCTGTTATGCCTGCGCTGTCGCCTGTAAGCGTGAGGTGACGGTCCCTGAACTCGATGTCGATCCACGATTTGGAGGTCCCGAGTACGAAACGCTGGCTGCAACAGGGTCTTTATGTGGAGTCGGTGACCTGAAAAAAATTTCCCTCGCCAATCAGCTTCTCAGCCAATATGTACTCGATTCCATCTCTACCGGTGCCGTGATTGCGTTTGCCATGGAAGCATACGAAAAAGGTATTCTCACCAAAGAGAAGGTTGGGTTCGAACTGGAGTATGGGAATGCCGATGTCATGCTCCAATTGATTGAATTAATTGGCAAGAGAGAAGGAATCGGCAATTTGCTGGCCGATGGCGTTGCTCGTGCAGCCCAAAAGCTCGGTCCGGAAGCAGAAGCATTTGCCCTTCATGTTCGTGGCCAGGAACTCCCCATGCACGAACCACGAGGCAAGAAAAGCCTTGCTATCGCGTATGCTACGAGCCCAACAGGTGCAGATCACATGGAAGCACCACATGACCCTCTCTATGAATCTTTTTACGCAGGTAAGCATCCCATGGGTGCATTGGGATTGATCGAACCGGTAGATATGCACGACTTCAGCAGCAAGAAAGTGCGCGCGTTTACTTATGCGCAGAAGCTATGGAGCCTGTACAACATAGTTGGGATGTGCGATTTTGTCGGGGCTCCCATCGGTAAACTGGAACCCGAACCCCTGGTACGTTACATCAACAGCATCACGGGATGGGATATGAGCCTTTGGGAATTTTTAAAATCATCCGAACGATCCAGTGCCCTTTTCCGTCTCTACAATCACCGAGAAGGACTGGCTACCGAGCATGACCAGCTTCCAGAACGCCTCTTCCAGCCCCTTGAAAAAGGTACTCTTGAAGGAACCTCCATTGATCGAGATCGTTTTCAGGAAGCCTTGTGTGAGTATTACGAAATGATGGGATGGGATCGTGATACAGGTCTCCCCACCCCTTCTACGCTGGCTGAACTGGACATCGAATGGGCATCCGAACACCTGGAACCAGTACGCGAAGCCGGATAACCAGACAAGCCACAATAGCGACTTGGGCCTATTTCACTCGCCTATAATACCGTAAACTATGTAATATTAATGGTTTACTTAAATAGGATATGGGTTAGAATATCAGGATAGGTTGCTATTATGTGGACATTCTGAAAATCACTCACCTTTTTAAGCAATCTTCGGGTTTCATACTTGGTAGGGTATACTAAATATAGGGTTGGACGGTAGTTCGACCATGCCCTGGGATGATGGACCATACGATCTAATACAGCGATCGTACATAGTCCCCAACAATCATAAACTGGGAGTATTGAAAATGCGTCTATTCCTGGCGCTGCCAACGGTGTCTTTCGTTCTGATTATGACCGGCAACCTCTATGCTCAATCGGAGGATGAGGGACAATCTCGTCGAGGCCGTGGTTTTGACATAATGCGGTTTGATGAGAATAAGGATGGAAAAGTCAGCAAGGACGAAGTGCCTGAGAGAATGCGTTCTTTCTTCGATCGTCTGGATCCGAACAATGATGGTTCTATTGATCAGTCCGAAATCGATGGGATGCGCAGCCGATTTGGAGGAGGTCGGGAAAGACGGGGTTCTGACCGAGGTGGCCGTTCTCGCGAGCGAGGTGGCCGCAGCGGTGGTTTTGACGTGTTGCGGTTTGACAAAAATAAGGATGGAAAAGTCACTAAGGAAGAAGTGCCTGAGAGACTGCGTTCTTTCTTCAGTCGCATGGATCCCAATGGTGATGATGTTATCGACGCCAAAGAAATAGAAGAACGCCAAAGTAGCTCCCGGGAAGCGAGCGACGAAAGCCGATCAGGTCGTAGTAGCAGAGGCGATCGTAGTGATGCGTCAGGTAGTACAACATATCAACCACGCAACCGATCTTCCGATGACAAAGATACGCCAGCTGCAGCCATGGTTGATGGCAAGCTTCGGTTCGCCTTTCGCTATCAGCCGTGGTCTGACGTTTTGGACTGGTTCGCGGAAAATGCAAACCTTTCCCTGCATGCCAACGAAATCCCTTCTGGCACCTGCAACTATACGGATCCCGATCTATATACACCCGATCAGGCACTGGATCGCATCAATGAACTCATGATTGCCCAGGGGTTTATTCTCATCCGTAAAAAACGTTCCCTTTACTGCTGGCCCCTGGAAAAGCCGATTCCCACCAGTCTGGTACCTCAGGTTCCGGTAGAGGAACTCGATGCACGGGGTGAAAACGAAATGGTGACCGTTCACCTGTCGTTGAAAAGACTGCTGGCCGACGAAGCCGGAAAACAAGTTGAAAAGCTTAAAGGGCCATTTGGAAAAGTGGTGCCTGTGCCCAGTGTTAACTTGATTGTCATATCAGATACTGCTGCCAATGTACGACTCATCCGAGACACCCTGTGGAGCGTCGATCAGTCCAAAAGCGAAGCTGGATTACGCGTTTTCCAGCTGCAGCACGCCCAAGCGAAGGAAGTTGCCACACAGGTTCGTGATTTACTGGGCATTCCCTCTCCTGCTGAAGTAACCAGCCGCAACAACAGCCGCAACAACAGTCGTAACCGAGGTCGCTCTTCCCGAGGCCGCTCGCGTCGTGGAGGTGGGGACTGGTCGCGGTTCTTCAGTGAAGAGATGCGAGCCCGTTTCAGCCGGGGCCGAAATCGTGGAGGTCGATCGGAAAGAGGGCGACAACAGCAACAGCAGGAAGAAGCAGCCAATCAGCCCCATGTCATTGCCGACACCCGTACGAATCGTGTTTTGGTTGCGGCTCCACCGGACAAACTGGCGCTGGTAGAGCAGGCCATTCAAACACTCGACATAGCACCCGGAACCCAGATCAATAACCAATTTTCATCGCGAGTTGAAGTATTTCGCGTTACTCGAAATGACCCGACCGCAGTGGTCACCTTCTTGACAGAACTCATGCAGGAAGACCCTCAGGTCCAACTCACAGCCGATATCCGATCGAGCAGCATTTATGTCGTTGCTCCCCCCGCTCAGCGGGCAACCATTCGCGCTGTACTGGCAGAAATGGAAGGAACATCTTCGGGATATTCCAACAATTCCGGAAGGCGGGTTTTGCCCACAGGGACAGCCGATCCGCAGCGCATTTCTGATCTGATACGTGAACTCTGGAAACAGACCGGTTCGGAGAATCCGATTTTCGTACTCCCCGCACCTACGTCATCCATACAATTACAGCCAAACGAATCCAGGCGTGTACGCACACCCCAGTCTTTTCAAAAAGTACGGGAACAGAATACCTCTTCTGCCCCTGTCAAAACGGATAACAACGAGAAAGTAGGAGTTCTACTTCCCGAAACAGAGAAAAAAGGTACGACTCGTTTTACCGCATTGCAGACGGAACCATCACAATCGTCTCAAGAAGTTTCTCCACAAGACTCTGACTCGGAGCAACAAACCACACCACCAGCAAAAACAGATACCACCAAACCTCCCGTCGTCATTCGCATTCAACAGGGGTCGGTAGTCATCGAGTCAGAAGATGAACAAGCCCTATCGCGCATTGAACGGCTTTTGAGCGCTATTTTGCCAAACTCACAGGATGCCCCTTTCTATATCGCCAATCTGTATCAGGCCGATGCTACCCAAGTTGCAGAAACCATGAGACAGGTGCTCCAGTACTCGACCACCAACTCAAGTTCAGCCACACTGCTGCAGATCATCCCGGATACTCGGACGAATTCACTGCTTATTGTTGGGGCCACTCCTGAGCAACGGATCACCGTGGAACAGCTCGTCCAGGTTCTGGACACCGATGAACTCGAAGCCACAGCACTCAGTCGTGATCCCCGTATCATCCTTGTCAGGAACACACGTGCTAGCCAGGTTGCTGATGTTTTGCGCGATGTTTTTGCTGACTTTCTCACTACAAACAACAACAACAATGGTAACCGTAATAACAACCGCAGGTCCGGCCGATCCCGAGACATGCAAAGTTTCTTCAGCCGATTCAGCCGTGGTGGATTTGGCGGCAGGGGAAGAAGCGGAAGGGGCGGAAGAGGCAACAGTGGAAGTTCCGGTCAATCCATAACCAATCGTATGACTCTGGGAGTGGATGAAACCTCCAACGCTATCGTTGTATCGGCTCCTCAACCGCTTTTTGAAAAAGTAGAAGATCTGGTGCAGCAGCTGGACACTATCGCCATGACCGAACGCAAAAGTATTCGCGTCGTGCCCGTTCGCCTTTCTAACGTTTCTCAGACTCAGAGTACACTGGACCTCCTTTTTGGAAGCGGTGACAGTGCCTCGTCCAATCGAAACTCTGCCAGCTCCCGTTCCCGGAGATCCTCAAGCAGTAGGGATCGCTCTTCCCGCAGCAGGAGTAACAGGGGCAGTTCTTCCCGCCGCTCTGGTGGTAGAAGCAGTCGGGGTCGTTCTTCACGTTCCAGAGGACGATAAAACGAAGACTTCTTGAAAATGAAGTCGGCATCTTCCTCTCTTCTCACTATGCCATTCCCTGTTAGTACCAGACACCGGCTGGTTTTCAGCTTGCGCGAAAACAAACCCTTTCGTTCACGATGTACCCCCCGTACACGTGAGCTCTCGCAGTAACACCTGATTTTCTCTACTATGTGGGAAGAGCGAAACAAACCCTCGGCATCTCAGATACCACACTCACGAGAGGTTGCATGAAAGCTGAAATTATTTCTATCGGCAGTGAGCTTGTCAGCGGCCAGGCACTCGATACTAATAGTCAGTGGCTCAGTTCACGACTGGCAGAACTGGGCATCACCGTCCACTTTCATTCCACTGTAGGTGATGACCTGGAAGAAAATCTCGACGTCTTTCGCTCCGCAGTTCGCCGAACAGAACTGGTTCTCATTACCGGTGGACTGGGGCCCACACAAGATGATCTCACACGGGATGTTCTCGCAGAACTTGCGGGTGTAGAATTGGAATTCCACGAACCCTCTTACAAACATATCAAACAGCTCTTTGCCCAACGACAACGGGAAATGCCTGAACGTAACCGTGTACAGGCTTTGTTCCCCAAAGGGAGCCAGCCTCTCGACAACCCTCAAGGTACAGCACCAGGCGTATGGATGACTTTACCTCTGGAAAAAGAACTCCACACGGTACCCTTGTGTACTGTATTTGCCATGCCAGGGGTACCTTCTGAAATGAAGATAATGTTCAAAAATGAAGTTTCACCACGGATCAAACAACTGCCCGGCTACTCCTCAAATGAGGCCTTTGTTCTACATCGCCGTATCCACTGCTTTGGACTGGGAGAATCCACTCTAGAAGAAAAACTGTTCGATCTGACCCGTCGAGGGAACATACCTGAAGTCGGCATTACCGTATCTCAGGCAACGATTACCCTCCGTATCTGCGCACGTGGTTCATCACCCGACGCATGCCACGCAATCATTGAACCAACCGTGCGTACCATTTACGACCGACTAGGCAATACCGTTTTTGGGGAAGAAGGAACCCAACTGCAGCATGCCATGATGGACCTGTTATCCCGATCGAATCAGACCCTCTCTACGATTGAAATAGCAACCGGTGGAATGCTTGCTCAGAGCATTAATGACGTCACAGACTCACCCGCTCTTTATCTGGGTGGCCTCGTTACCAAAACCGAAAAAGACGCACTCAATTTATTGGAAATCACTGACACCAACGGTTCTTCCAGGACATCTGAAGACACTGGATCTCTAACGCGATTAGCCCAAAACTGCAGAGAACGTTTTAACTCACAGATCGGCCTGGCTATCGGAGCTCTTACCGAATCCGAAGGTACAGACTCGGTGCCCTGTGTTTCCATTGCTCTGTCTGTACAAAACCACGCTCCCTTAATAGAAAAGCACAATGTCGGAGGAGATCCTTCCATTCTTTCGAGTCGCATGACTAAGCTTGCCATCAATATGGTGCGCCAATACTTGATTTCAGATGATACCGGAAGCCGAACAGAATGATTTTCTCAGAGTCGCAAACCCCACTCATTTCCATTTCTCGAACTTTGGACACCACCTTTTTTCAGCCCCTGTAACGATACTCTCCTTTAAACTAAACCTTCTTCCAGAATCCGATAGTCGGACACACAGCCAGACACCTAACCATCTTTTCAGGAGTCCGTTTTCGTGGGTGACTTCGAACCTTCCCCTAATTCACCAAAGAAATTTGTCATTGTAGGGATTGTTCTGCTCGGACTGGTGATCGTGGCCATGTTCGTACTGGAAAGCACACCTTCATTGGCCCCTGCCCCTAAACAAAGTCCAACTTCTGATACTCCTGTCAGTCAACCGATCGCGTTTCCTCCAGAATCCGATCAAGGCATTGCGGGTATTCGCAGTCTCTGTGGTAACTGTCACTCGCTTCCAGATCCAGCTAGTTTTCCCAAAAGAAAATGGCCTGGCCTTGTCGACACCTGGTACCAATATGCGCGTCAAGCGGGAATGAAACCTGAACAGATTGTTGACATCAACATGGTCAAAGGGTATTTCCATCGACGTGCCCCGGAAACCCTCGATTTTTCCCCGTTGATTGATAATCCCCTCTCTTCCGGCCCTCTCGAATTTGAAAAACACACTTACAACGCTTTGGGTGTACCTCCCTTACCTCGTATCACCAACGTCCGATGGGTCCGTCTGAAATCTGAAAATGGACTCGACTGTATCGTTTCCGACATGCAGCATGGAAAGCTTTTCCTCTGGGAATTTGATCAACCCGATGCCGGGCTAGTCCCCATTGCCGATGTGGCCCACCCGTCACATGTTGAAGTCAGTGATCTAAATCAGGATGGCCACCCGGATCTGATCGTGGCGGACCTGGGCACGTTTTTCCCCGACGACAGTGAAAATGGACGAATTCTATGGTTGCGTTATGACGCTGCCAACATGCGATATGAGCCCGAAGTTCTTGCCCGCAAACTGGGACGTGTAGCCGATGTCCAGTCAGCGGATTTTGATGGCGATGGTGACCTGGATCTGATTGCAGCCGTTTTCGGATGGCGATCGGTAGGAGAGGTCCTGTATTACGAAAATATTTCTCGTGATATTCAGCAACCACGTTTTCGTGCACCACGACAAATAGACAAACGCAATGGCGCTATCCACGTGCCAATTGCCGATATCAATCAGGACGGACGTTTGGACTTTGTTGTGCTCCTGAGTCAACAGCACGAAGAAGTCATTGCCTATCTGAATGAAGGTTCTGCTCGCTTTTCTGCTCATACCATCTATAAAGCTGAAGACCCGGCATATGGATCAACAGGAATCCAACTTGCTGATATAGATGGCGACAACGATCTCGATGTCGTCTACACAAATGGCGACCTGATGGACTCGGGAATGCTCAAACCTTACCACAGCGTCCAATGGCTCGAAAATAAAGGTTCGTATCCCTTTACACACCATCACCTGGCGCCCATGCCCGGTGTCCACCGCGCTGTGGCTGGTGATTTCGATCAGGATGGCGATCAAGACATCATTGCTGTCTCATTTGTACCCGATACTTCATTTTTTGAACGTGAACAGTGGCCGTTAAATTCCATTCTCTGGATTGAACAGACTGGCCTACGTGAATTTACACCACACGCGTTGGAGACCATTCTCTGTGACCACACCACAGCAGACCTTGCCGACTATGACCGGGATGGTGATTTGGACCTTGTAACTGGAACTATTACCTGGGCAGGAATTTCGGGAATTCGAACGCCTCCTCGCAAAACTCATTCCATCACTATCTGGGAAAATCGAGGGCCCCGGACGGCCGTATCTGAGTCTATCTCTACAAAATCCCTGGACAAATCTGAACAACAGCCCCGTGACAGCTGTCGATAACGTTACGACTGAATATTACCAACCAAAGTAATCCTTCCGGATTTTTCCGCTCCCTCCGTAAACACCGTGGCCAGACAGAGAATCCCTCGAGACATCCATCACATAACCACTTCCCAAACAGATCGCGGGGATGGCATTGAGATCCGTAATGGTAATCTTCGTCTCGGCAAAATCCATTACAGAGGGACCTTGTCTGTCTGATACACCTGAACCAGCTGGAATAACTACCCAGATCCACGACCCACGGTTTTTTATTGACGAATCCAGACCATGGAAACTCGGTGACACAATCCGTCAGCCCGCCCATTCTTTAAACTGGTAGCTGCTGATTTACCCGTATTTTCTCACCACTCCAACAACTACGCCTAATACACGGGCATTGGAACTGAAAATAGGCATCATCGCTGCATTCGCCGGTTCCAGCCGAATACGATTCGATTCTGCGTACCAACGTTTTAGAGTAGCTTCCCCTTCATCGAGTAATGCCACAACAATTTCACCATTGGAAGCTGTTTCCTGTTTACGAACGATGACATAATCACCGTCAGCAATCTGGTCTTCAATCATCGAATCACCGGTAACTTCAAGAGCGAACACACCTTCTTTGTCAAACAGTTCCTGAAAATTGATCCGGTCATTCTGCTGTAACGCTTCAAGGGGGCGTCCTGCTGCAATTCTTCCAGCCAAAACCAGCCCGGTATCAGCCTTCGGTTGTTCCTTTTTTAACTGAATAGCCCGTGACCGACCCGGATCCCTGACAATCCAGCCTTTCTTCTCCAGGGCACGCAGGTGGCACATAACGCCATTAGGGGAACGAATGTCGAATCGATGTCCGATCTCACGAACGGTAGGACCATATCCCCTTTCCACTATTTTGGCGCGGATAAACTCGTACACTTCTTGTTGAC
>Ga0310344_10002559_pt1 | contig 13703 bp, 15 predicted proteins | sample HC15DNA20200_MG_FD_203801 | JGI IMG/M metagenome (GOLD analysis project Ga0310344, IMG submission 203801) | Marine microbial communities from station ALOHA, North Pacific Subtropical Gyre - HC15-DNA-20-200_MG | ecosystem: Environmental > Aquatic > Marine > Oceanic | place: Pacific Ocean: North... | reverse complement strand
TACCTAAATAAAGATCTCCAGAATTTTCTACTCGACGCCACATTTCCTGCACACCAGAAATATGTCTTTTCTCAGTAGTTCTAATATAATCATCAAATTGGATATTAAATTTTTTCCAAAGATCTTTAAATTTAATACTATTCTCGTTACATAGAGTAAGGACATCCATATTAAATTCTTTAGCTGCCTGTTCTAATTTTTGCCCATGTTCATCGGTTCCAGTTAAAAAATATACATTGTCACCTCTAAGTCGATGGAAACGAGCCTTAGAATCAGCTGCTACAGTTGTGTAAAGATGACCTAAGTGAGGTTTGTCATTCACATAATATATTGGAGTAGTTATATAGAAAGACTTTTCAGGCATTAATTAAATTTAAATCCTATTTAGAATCTATAGACGATCAGTTAAAGAAATATCTTTTACAGCAAACTGACCTGTTTGCATCCGTTCTAAATTATCAGCATTTACTTTAATTTTATCACCATCTTCTAACAAAATCGTTACTTGCTCTTTAAGAATATCTTGTTGTATGACTGTAGCTCCACAGTTACAACCTCCTACTTTCTTCTTACAAGCAGGCAAACGTTTTTTAGATGATAAATAATGTGAATGCTCAAAACGAAGACAACATTTCAATCTGCCACATCCACCAGATAATTTTGTTGGATTCAAACTAAGATTTTGATCCTTTGCCATTTTGACTGTTATAGGATCAAAAGATTTTAAAAAAGTACTACAACAATAAGTCCTTCCACAATCACCACATCCACCTAACATTGCTGCTTCATCTCTTATTCCAACTTGTCTCATTTCAACCCTTACAGAAAGAGCTTCAGAAAGAGCGCGTACTAATTTTCTAAAATCAACTCTACCAGGAGAAGAAAAGAAAAATGTGACTTTATGACGAGAAAAAGTATAATGAGAACTTATAAGTTGCATAGGAACTTTAAACTCTTTGATTTTTCTTTTAGAAAGATCTAAAGCTTTAGATTCCAATTTTTCAATTTCTAAAATATTTTCTAAATCTTTGGGATCAGCAGAAGAAATAACTTCAGGAGCATCATCCGGACAGTACTTCGAATCCAAAAATCGTGGATTGTCAGCAACTGTACCAATATCTGTTTCTCCTGATTTTGAACGAATTTTTACTTTTTCTCCCACTCTAATAGAAATAGAGCCAACACTATGTATAACAGACTTAGCAGAACTACGCGTCCTAATACCAACTACCTTCATCCTGCTAGTATTCAATTGATTTTCTTTAGAACTTAATTCTTCTGTCATCATAATTGCTTTCTAAAATTTATCTTCCGACTAAAAAAGAACGAATCGAATGAACAAAACTTTCAAGAGTTAAGGTTGAATTTGTATTAAGATCATGCAAATCCTTAATAGCTTTTTCAAGAACCAAAAAAGTTTTAATTAAAAAAGGTTCATCCCAATCAAATAAAATTTCTCTTAAATCTGTTTCTATATCAATATTCCATAATAATAATTCTTCAGAACTAATATGTAAAACTAACACATCCCGGAGTAGAGAACGAATGGAAATCAAAAAACTAATAGTATTATCTCTTTGAGTTTTCGTGTTATCAAATTTCACAACCGTTAAACTCATCAACTTAATTGGATCCACTTCCTGACTAGACTTCAACACTTCATTTAGAAACAGAAGAGATCGCTTTCTAAATCTTTCAGCAATTTCTATTCGATCGGCAGAAATTGATTCTTCATCGTAAAGATTTAGAGAAACTAATTTTTCTAAATCTTCCTCTCCCCCCCCATAATTTTCAGAAAGTATTTTTTTTATTACATCTCTTTTCAATGGACGAAATCTGATTTTCCTACAACGTGAAAGGACCGTAATAGGTATTGAATACAAATTAGATGTGAGAAAAATAAAAAAAGTATTGGGTGGAGGTTCCTCTATAACCTTTAAAAGTGAGTTAAATGAAGCCAAAGTCATATGATCCGCTCCATCAAAAAGAAAAACTTTCGAAATCCCTTCATTTGCCTTTTGATAGACTCTAGGTAGTACTTCTTTACGAATTGTTTCTATTCTTCCTTTTTTTTTATCATCAATTATAGAAATTTCAAGAAAATCTGAATGAGTTCTTGAATTGAATTTTTTACAACTCAAACAGTTTTCGCAAGGAGAAACAGATGATTCACATAAAATTTTCCTTGAAAAAAACTTAGCTGTCTCTAATTTTCCAACTCCAGAAGGACCATGAAAAAGATAAATTTTAGCATTTTGATCCAACTGTTCAAATACACTTTTTTGAGCATTCTTAATATTTTCTAAAACCATCTGAATGCTTTCGATACGATTCCCAAAATTTCTGAATGAATATTGTCTATACTTTCACCATCTGCTATTAGACTAAAACGTTCTGGATTTTGGTCCGCAATCTTCAAGAACCCATTTTTTACTTTTTCATGGAATTCTAAATCTTCTTTCTCTAACCTATCTGCCACACCACTAGAATTCGCACGTTTTAGTCCTTCTGAAACTGGAATTTGCAATAAGAAAGTTAGATCTGGCTCTAAACCGCAACTTGCAAACTCATTAATCTTTTTAACAAGTTCATAGTCAAGGCCACGTCCATAGACTTGATATGCAGTGGTGGAGTCAAAAAAACGATCACAAAGGACATTAATTCCTTTTTCCAAAGCAGGAAAAATTACTTCTTTCACATGCTGGATTCGGTCTGCTTCATACAAAAGTAATTCCGTTCCGATATCGATGCTATCCTTTTCAGAAAACAAAAGAATATCCCTTAAATTTCTTCCTAACTTTGTTCCTCCTGGTTCCCTAGTAGCCAATACTGGAATTTCCATAGATTGCATTTTAGAAAACAAAAGTTCTAACTGGGTAGTTTTACCACAGCCCTCAACTCCTTCGAAGGTTACAAAAAATCCTGTTTTTTTGTTCAAAGAAAAACCTCTTGATTTAGTGAAAAATATTTCCAATTAGGGAATCATAAAATTTTACAAAAATCTAAACTAGAATTTTTCTAATAACTTAGAACATAAACAAAAAACCATTACTTGACATAAAAATTTAGTCAAACTATCTTAATATTTTAAAGGACTCATTCCAACAATAATTTTTGCAAATGTTTTAAATTTTTAATTCTAAGGAAATTAGGATGAGTAGTATTAGGCTTTCTAAAAGAAATGCAGGCGTTCTAAAAGCTGTGGTCAATACTTTTATTGAGACAGGAGAACCAGTAGGCAGCAAAAAACTTTCAAAAGATTCAGATATTAATTATAGTCCTGCAACACTGCGAAATATTATGAGCACCCTCTCGGAAGAAGGATTTCTTTCGAAAACACATTTTTCTTCAGGTAGTTCTCCAACAGATCTGGGTTATAGAACTTTTGTTGACCATTTTATTGGATTTAAAGAACCAACTTTAGAAGAAAAATCTTCAATAAAAGACAGATACTTATCGCGTGAGTTACATTTAGAACAACTATCAATTGAAATATCTCAAATTCTTTCAGAACTTACTAATAATGCTGGGTTTTTCTTACTTCCTAATGAGAAACAACTCCATTTTCAACATATACAGTTTATTAAAATCTCAAGAAATAAAGCCATGGTTGTAATCGTCTCTAAAAGTGGAATGATTCAAAATAAGATGATCAAACTCGATAATCAAACAAATCAAGAAGAACTAGATAAAATAACAAATTACCTGAATGACGAGTTTACCGGACTCACTCTTAATGAAATTAAAGAAAAAGTAATTGAACAAATGAATCAGGAAGGTAAAGATTTTGATTTTCTTTACAAAAAAGCTTTTTCATTGAGTTCTCAGATTTTTTCAGGTGAACAACAAGAAGATTCCACTTCAAGTTTATATATGGAGGGAACTTCAAAAATATTTTCCCAACCGGATTTCGCAGATGATTTTGAAAAACTACAAGAACTTTATAATGCCTTCGAGGAAAAAAACAATATCGTAAATCTTCTAAAAAAATGTATTGACGATTCAACAACAACGGTTTTAATAGGTTCGGAATGCACCATAGGAGAAACACAAGAATGTAGTTTAGTAGCACGTCACTATCTTTTAGGAGGACGTACTCTTGGAACAGTAGGAGTTATTGGACCAAAAAGAATGCGCTATGACCGTGTAGTATCCTTGGTGAATTGGACTGCAAATTCTCTAACTGATTATCTCACCTCAGAAAAAACTCATTAAAACGAAAAAACTTTGGAAACAAAAAATTTCTGGATAGAACTAAGTATTAGTGTTCCAAATGAATTTGTAGATTTAATCTCAGAATTTTTTTTCCAAAGTGGCGTTTCCTCTATCCAAAATATCGAAACAAATGATAAGGAAACAACCTTAATAACTTATTTAAAAAACAAAAATAATATCGAAAAAAAAATTAAAATAATTAATGATTGGCTTTCTCAAAATTCTTTTGAAGAAAATATATTAAATACAAGAAAAACTATTCAAACTGATTGGATAAAAAAAACAAGAGATAGTTTTAAACCATTTAAGATTGGCAAGAAACTTTGGATCCAACCTTCATGGAATGATGAAAGAACACCTACGGGAAGAACAAAGATTGTTCTCGATCCTGGATCTTCTTTCGGCACAGGAAGACATCCCACTACAAAATTAGCACTTCTTTCAATTGAAGATTACCTTGAAAAAAACAATATAGACCATTTTTTGGATGTAGGATGTGGTAGCGGTATACTTATATTAGCAGCCCTCAAACTGGGAGCAAAAAATGGAACTGCTTTTGACATCGACCCTGAAGCTGCAAAAAACGCGAAAAAACTTTTATATTCAAATAGGGTAAACAAAAGAGCAAAAGTAATTAATGAAACACTAAACAAAAAATACTTAGAATTATTAATAGGTAAAATTGATTTTATAACTGCAAATATTTTTTTAACTCCTCTAAAAGAACTCTTCCCATTATTTTCGGAAATCCTTAACTACGAAGGAAGATTAGTAATAACAGGGATAACTCCAAAACAATGTAACAATTTCTCAAAAATTTGCGATGATTTTCATTTAAAGTTATTATCTGAAAGAACCGAACTAAATTGGTCTAAGATGGAGTTTGAAAAATTTGAATAAATCTTTAAGACTTTTCTATACAGAAGCCAAACCAAATAATGAGAAATTAATTACAATTATAGGAGAAGAAGCACATCACATTCGTGAAGTGTTAAGGATGAAATTGGGAGAAAAATGCAGAATTGCTAACTCGAAAGGGGATGAGTATTTTTCAAAAATTGCTAATATTACTAAAGAGAGAATCGTCTTGAAAGTAATAAAAGAACATTTTAATGCAAGAAATTCTCGAATCAAAATAACACTTGGTCTTCCACTAATAAAAGGAGACCGATTTGAAAGAGTTCTTGAGAAAGGAACAGAACTTGGAGTAGACGTTTTTTGCCCGTTAATATTAGAAAGATGTGAAGTTAGAATTCCTGAAAAAAAAATAAAACAAAGACAAGAGCGATGGGAAAAAATTATTTATGAATCTTCAAGACAATCGAACAGAATTCCGCCGCCATTAAAAAAACCTTTACTAAATTTAGAAGAATTTATTTATGAAACGAAGAAAGACGATATAAAGATTTTTGGTTATATAGGTGAAAATCAAAAATCTCTTCATGAAGTTCTTGATATAAAAGAACTTAAAGAAAATCTTTCAGTCTCAATTCTTACAGGGCCTGAAGGAGATTTGTCTCCTGAAGAATCTAAGAAAGTTATGCTAGCAGGTTTTATTCCAGTTTCACTTGGGCCAAGAATTCTCCGTGCTGACACAGCCCCCATTTCTATAATTTCTATAATTCAATATACTCTAGGTGAAATGCCATAAAGATTATCTGTTTTTGAGGAAAATATGAAAATTTTAATCGTTGGTTCAGGTGGCAGAGAACATTCTATTGCTTGGAAACTCAGTCAAAGTGAAAATGTAAGTGAAATAATATGTGCTCCCGGTAATGCTGGGACTGACAAAATTGCAAGAAATATTAATATTCGCCCTGAAGATATCAAATCAATTTTAAAATTTGCGCTAGAAGAGAAACCTGATCTTGTATTGATAGGTCCTGAAATACCTTTATCTCTCGGTCTAACAGATCTATTGCAGTCAAATAATATTCTCGTTTTTGGTCCAAATCAGAAAGCTGCAGAAATTGAATCTAGCAAGGCTTTTTCTAAGAAATTAATGAAGGATGCAAACGTTCCAACTGCAGAATTCGAAATCTTTGATAATCCGCAAAAAGCAAAAGATTTCGTTAGTAATAAAGATAAAAAATGGGTTGTAAAAGCGAGTGGTCTAGCCGCAGGGAAAGGAGTGATAATTTCTTCAGAAAAGATAAGTGCTATAGAAGCAATTTCTCAAATTATGGAAAAAAATACTTTTGGCAATGCTGGCAATATATGTGTAATAGAAGAATTTCTTGAGGGGCAAGAAGCTAGTTTACTTGTGTTTACTGATGGGGAAAATATATTTCCTTTGCCACCTGCACAAGATCATAAACAAATTTTCGAAAATGACCTTGGACCTAATACCGGAGGAATGGGGGCTTATTCCCCTGCTCCAATACTACCTATAAACCTCCAAAAAAAAGCTATAGAATCAATTATCAAACCTATTATTAATAATTTATCCGCACAAGGAAGGATATATCGTGGGATTCTATATGCAGGATTAATGATTAAAGAAAATGAGTTGAAAGTATTAGAATTCAACTGTCGTTTTGGGGATCCAGAATGTCAACCAATTATGATGAGGATAAAAGGAGACCTCTTGCCAATGCTTATTGATACTGCAAAAGGAGACATTTCAAAATCAAACCTAGAGTACTACGATGAGCCTGCAGTTTGTGTGGTAATGAGTGCGGGAGGTTACCCAGGTTCCTACGAAACTGGGAAAATTATTTATGGTATTGATGAGACAAACAAAATGGAAGATGTAATGGTTTTCCACGCTGGAACTTCAATTAATAACGATGGAAAAATAGTGACCTCAGGAGGAAGAGTTTTAGGAATCACTAGCAAAGGACCAACGTTGAGTTCTGCTATAAACTCGGCATACGGTGCAGCCGAAACCATTAAATGGAAGGATTGTTACTATAGAAAAGACATAGGCTCAAAAGCAATTCTATAAAATTTAAAAAATATGTTGGTTCAAAGAAACATAGTAATCCATTTAATGAGCTTCATGGAGAACAAAAAATCAAATAAAATATCCCCTGACGCATTACCATTCAGTTAACAAATAGTGTAAAAATTTATAAAAAACTACCTTCTAGGCTCTGCGGACCTCTGAATCTTTTTAGCAACACCTTCAAGGTCTTTTCCCATACCCTTCATCATGCCTTGTATCGTGCCGCAAGCAGTTAAAAGAAATAGAGAGAGTACCGCTACAACTAGTAAAGGAGTTATGGAAAATCTTTTCATTTTCTCTTTCATGAATCTATTCTCCTTCTACAAAAATTACGGGCGTATTTTTTTTATTATATAAAAAAGGAAACCAAATTAATAAACTATTCCAATATGAGAAAATTTGCAAATTTTAAAAAAAATGTTTTTTTATTATATTTCATAAAAGTGCAAGCCGTGTTCTAATGTAACTATCTAAAGTTAAAACAGGAGGATGAAAAATTGAGAGCTATGCTACTTAAAGAAAAAGGAAAACCATTTGTTTTTCAAGACGTACCAAAGCCTACACCTAATGAAGGTGAGGCAGTAGCCAAGATCATTGCGACCGGAGCTGGTTTAACAATCCATCACACTAGGATGGGAAGAACTCCTGATATACAATATCCACTAATCGTGGGTCATGAAATTACAGCTGAAATATCTTCTGTTGGGAAGGGTGTCAAAAATTTAAAAGAGAGTGATGCAGTTACTGCTTATTTTTATGTGACGTGCGGAGAATGTAAATGGTGTCGTATAAACCGTGAAACATTATGTTCAAACTTTTTAGGTTATGTTGGAAGACAAATACAAGGCGCTTATGCAGAATACATAAAACTTCCCGCAAGAAATTTTATCAAATTACCTGAAAAATTAAACTATAAAGATAATCCCGCGGAAGTAGCTGTAATTTGTGATGCAATTGCTACTCCTTACAAAGTAACTCGCAGAGCTAAAATAGCACCACTTGAAAATGTTGCGGTTATTGGTGCAGGTGGTGGGGTAGGAATTCATATGGTTATGATGGCTAAAAGAGCTGGTGCTAGAGTAATAGCAGTAGACATTGCAGGGGAAAAACTAGAAAAATGTAAAGAAATTGGTGCTGACGAAGTTATTGATGCATCAAAAGAAAACGTGACAAGTTCTTTAATTGAAATGACGAATGGAGACGGACTAGATGTAGCAATAGATTTTGTTTCTACTTCGGAAACTATTGAATCTGCGACACAATCATTAGGTATAGGTGGGCGTTTCGTTACACTTGGAGGGGCAGGTCAAGATTTTTCTGCTTCAGCTAGAGAAATGGTCCAAAAAGAATTAGAAATTATTGGAAGTAGATACTGTACCAAACAAGAAGTAATTGAATCACTTGAACTTGTTGCAAGGGGGGATGTGTGGCCCCTAGTAACGGAAAAATACAAATTGGAAGATGTTGAAAAAGCTCATAACCGTTTAGAAACTGGTTCTATCTTGGGACGTGCAGTACTTATGATCTAATTAAAAAAAAAAAAATTAAATTCAAGAAAATTTCAAAGAATCAATAACTAAGAAATTGGAGGCAAAGAAAATGGATAATGTTGGTGTTGCAGTAATAGGTTCAGGCGGGATTGGAACTCTTCGAGCTCATTCGTGTGCACAGATACCTCAAGTTGGTCATATGGCAATATGCGATATAGATACTGAGAAACTTGATAGACTTGCTGAGTCTGTTAGGGCTGATGTGGTAACAAAAGATTATCGAGAGGCCATTGAAGACACACGTGTTAAAGCCGTTATAATTTCTACAGATGAAGAATCTCATTATGAACCAGCAAAATTAGCTGCTGAACTTGGAAAACCAGTATTAATAGAAAAACCATTTGTTTTAAATTTAGATGAGGCAGATGACATTATACAAATAGCAAAAAGAAATAATACACCTGTTTTTGTTGGTTATACTCAGCGCTTCAGAAAACGATATTTGCTTGCTAAACAATCTGTAGTTGCTGGTAATTTAGGTGATGTTATTATGGCCTTAGGAAAGATTTATGTGACTCGTGCAGTTGGAGAAGCCGTAGCTCGTCGTTCACCAAATACTACTCCATCAATAAACACACTAACATATATGGTAGACCTAATCTTGTGGTATATGGAAGGAAAAAAGCCCGTTGAGGTATATGCTCGTTCAGCAAGCAAAGTTTTTAAAAAATACAACCGTGATGATTTTCAATGGTTAATAGTCACTTTTGACGATGGAAGTGTTGCTACTCTTGGCACAAGTTGGCTTCCTCCTCATCACTGGCCCGCGTACACTGCAACAATGGAAATTGACCTTCAAGGAACTGGTGGTTCTTTAAATATAGACGACTCACATAGAGACGTGGTTCTCGCTCCTGCCGAACCTATTCCATGCCCATATACTCCTGAACATGAAGTTAATGTAGCATTTTTAGGTTCTGCAATGCCTGGAGATTTTGCATTAGGGGAATTCTTTGGACCAATGAAAGAAGAAACTGATTCCTTTGTTAGACATATACTCAAAATTGGAGGTGTAGGTCTCGCAACAGCTGAACATGCCAGAGGTGTTCTTGCTCTAACTATGGCTGCTGATAAATCATGTAAAGAAAAAAAACCAATTAGTATTTAGAATCGCAAAATCAATTTCTTTTGTTAAATTATAAATTTTGCTAATTTCTACAAATGGTGTTTTATGCGTTACTTGATAAAAGCAAAATTAAAAAAAAATAAGGAGAAATCTTTATTAAAAGCAATTAACAAAAAAAGCCTGGGTTACGGTTCAATAGCATATCCTACTTATATAAAATGTATGAAGAATGCACGAATACTTGATAATGGAGAAATTATTTGGATTGAAGTTTGTTATTGCAGGGAGGCTTTTGGACCTGGAAACGAATTAATAGAAGAACTTCCATATTGGAAAGAATTTTTCAAGGACATTCAAATCATATTCGCAAGAGATCCAAAAAAATGTGATGGATACCCAGTTTGCGGAAATTGTGACTGTACGGAAAAACTGGAAAAAAAAATGAGTACTAAAGGGAATCATTTTCTATCTAATTTGAGAAACATCTCTTAATATTAAATTTATTTAATTTTCCAACGATCATGTGACCATAAATATTGTTCTGGAAATTGAAGAATCAATTTTTCTAATTCTTCGTTCATTTTTTTTGTCATTTCTAAGATTTTTTTCTTTCGAGAACTAAACTCATTATCTGGATAGATAGGGTTTCCAATCATTAGCATAAATTTTCCATCATCCACTGATCTGCAACACGCTAGTGGAACCATTACTCGATTTAAGTTTAAAGCAAAAAATGCAGGTGTAATTGTAGTACTAGCATCCTTCCCAAAAAAAGGCACTTTCTCTCCCAGTGAACCTACATTCTGATCTGCAAGTATAGCAACTGAACGGCCTCTCTTGAGGGAAGAACGTATATTTAACAGAACTCCTCTTTTTGAAATGATTTCTTGCCCAGATCTTGAACGAATTTTATGGAGACTCTTCTGTAAAAATGGATTATCTAGATACCTAACTGGGACTGTTAATGGGATCCCGGAAATTGTTCCAGCGTGAAGTAAGAATTCCCAATTTCCTAAATGTGGAACTATAAAGATACATCCTCGACTTTCTCGATGGAAAAAATTTACACGTTCATTAAAAATATCAAAATTGTAAAATTTATTTTCAATAAAAGATAATGCTTTTGAACTGTTCAAGACTTTATTATATTTTAGAGACTCAACTGCTGTCATAACAAAAGAATATGTACTCTGTTTTCCCGTACAAATTATTTTTTTTCTATCCCATTTTGGAAAAACAACTGACAAATTATCTAAAGTTATCTTTTTTCTTTTGACTGCAAATTTGAAAATTATAAAACTCACAGAAATAGATAAAGTTTTACATATAAAAAAAGGAACCCATGGAATAAGTTTTAAAAAAGGGATAAAAAGAAGAAATTCTAGTGCTTGTAGTAACTTGTTCCTATCCTTAGTTCTTTTCTTTTTTTTTGACATAATTTCAAGAGTCTAAAAATAAAATTGACCTTATAGAAACGAATATAACTAATTGCTACTCATTAAAAAAACGGTAGCTACTGCTAATTCGAGTGTATGACTTAATGATACTGTGATTTGAGTTATAGATTTTGCGATTGTTAATTTTTTGACTGACCCAGATAAAAATATAATCGGTTGTCCTGTTTGTTCCGACTTTACTTCAATTTCTTTCAGTCTGTTCACACCACCAAATCCTCCTAATCCTATGCCTAGTGCTTTGAGACACGCTTCTTTTGCAGCAAAACGTGCAGCAAAATGTGGAAATGGATTGGAACGAGCAGAGCAGAAAGATGTTTCATAACTTGTAAAAACCTTCTTTTTAAATAATTTCCTTCTTTCCATCACATGTTTAATTCTTAAAATATCTACGATATCGACACCTTGAGAAATAAGCATTTAGGATACCTCCATTTAGATCGTCAATAATCCGCCATCAATAGGGATGGCAGTACCATTAATATAATCAGAGTAAGAGGATGCTAGAAAAAGGACTAAATCACCAATCTCAGATGGTTCTCCAAATCTTCCGGCAGGAATTCTCTTCAAAATATCTTCTCCTGCTATTTCTCGTACTTTACTACTCATATCAGTAACAATCATCCCAGGTAAAATTGTATTGAACTGAATTCCACGCTTTCCCATCTCAACTGCGCATGCTCTTGTAAAAGAAACAATTCCAGCTTTTGCAGCTGCATAATTAGCTTGACCAGCACCACCAGATAATGCAACAACTGATGAGATATTAATAACTTTGCCTTTCTTCTTTCGAATCATCATTTTGGTAGCTTCTCTGGTACAGTTGTATACTCCACCTAAGTTTATATCGACAACCTTTTTCCAAGCATTTGAAGTCATTGAAATTAGCAAAGAATCTTCAATAACTCCGCCATTATTAACTAAAATATCTATGGCACCAAATTTATCTTTTATTTTTTTAAACATATTACTTACTTCCTCTTCAGAAGATACATCAGCTTTATAAATATCTGATTTACCGCCTAGTGAGTTAATCTCATCTACAGTTTTTTTTGCCTCGTCAATTGAACTGTTATAGTTTACTGCGACAAAGGCACCTGCTTTTGCTAACGCTAGACAAGAAGCCCTACCAATACCTTTACTACCTCCTGTCACAAGCGCAATTTCATCATTTAAATTTATTTTCATTTTTCAACCTCTTAATTTCTTTTATTTACTAAAAGACCTTTCAAAAAGAACTTTCAAATATTAAACAATAATATATAATACTAGTTGATTTATGTTAAAGCCATTTATTTATGTAAGAAATCATCTTTTCACTTACTTGAAATAAATAAAAAAGGAACACTTTTGCAATTTCTCTCTTATAACAAAAAATTAAATCTAAGAAATCCTGTCTTGATTATGTCTTTTTCAGGGTGGAATGATGCTAGTAGTTCCGCAACCTCAACAAGTGATTACATTATAGATCAAATAGGAGGGGAAACCTTCGCCGAGATAGAAGCTGACTCATTTTATAACTTCCAACAAGTAAGACCAATGGTCTATATGAATAAAAAAAATGAGAGAGAAATTTCATGGCCAGAGAATACATTTCATGCATGTTTAACCCCTCAACTTGACCATGACCTGATAGTGCTTCAAGGAGTTGAACCAAATAACCATTGGCGAGATTTTTGTAAAACGATTCTAACACTAATAGAAGATCAATCTGTAAGCAAAGTAATCAGTATGGGAGGTCTTATTGCAGATGTCTTTCATGGAGATCCAATTTCTGTGAGTGGAAGCACGTCAGATCCTAGTTTTGCTTCATTTCTTGGAATTAGTAAGTCCCGCTATGAAGGGCCAACTGGAATTTTAGGGATCCTAAACGATAAATTAAAGAAAAAGTCTATTCCTACTGTTAGTATTTGGGCAAATGTACCCCATTATGTAAATTTTTCTCCAAATCCAAAAGCTATGCTTGCTCTAATTACAAAAATTTCAAAAATCCTTTCATTAGAATTTAAAACCTCCGAATTAGAGAAAAATATCTTAGAATTTGAAGAAAAAGTTGAAATTGCAATTAGTAAAAATAAACCTGTTAGAGAGTATGTAGATCGACTAATTAAAAATAGAAATTCTTTAACGGATGAAGAACTTCCTTCAGGAGAAAACTTGGCAGACGAAGTAGAAATGTTCCTAAGACAAAAAGATCAAGAAAACAAAAAAAAAGATAAGGAATAGAAATTAATTCGATTCGTTTATTCATTAAAATCATTTGTAAAATTCGATAGATTTTCCATCAAATCACTAATTTCTTCAGGAACATTATACACTCTTAAAGAAATAAAATTAGAAATAGCAGAAAGTGATTTTTGAGTCCTACCAGAATTTATAATCATAATTTTAATATTTTCTGAAATGCTATTTTTTCTAATTTCTTCATAAACCTTTATAAAATCTATATCGGGAAACGAAATATCAATAAT
>Ga0310344_10002558_pt1 | contig 13704 bp, 11 predicted proteins | sample HC15DNA20200_MG_FD_203801 | JGI IMG/M metagenome (GOLD analysis project Ga0310344, IMG submission 203801) | Marine microbial communities from station ALOHA, North Pacific Subtropical Gyre - HC15-DNA-20-200_MG | ecosystem: Environmental > Aquatic > Marine > Oceanic | place: Pacific Ocean: North... | reverse complement strand
ATATTTTTAAGATCTTCATCCTTTTCTTCAAATTTGTAGACTTTTAAATATCCTTCAAATTTAATAGTAGAACCGTTTGCTTTAAAATTAATTTTTTTATTGTCAGACTCTATGGTTATACTTTTTCTATCAAATTCAGCTGGATTCATTTGTGAAGATACAGCTCTATTCCAGATTAATTCATAAAGTTTAGATTGGTCGGTACTTAAGTATTTTTTCATATCAGAAGGTTTTTTAGTAACATCTGTTGGCCTAATAGCTTCATGGGCTTCTTGAGCATTCTTTGCTTTTTTTCCTGTATAACTATTAGGATTCTCTGGAAGATATTCTTTCCCATGTTCTTTGTTTATAAAACTTCTAAAATCAGAAATAGCTTCGTTAGAAATTTGAGTTCCGTCTGTTCTCATATAAGTAATGAGACCAACAGCATCTCCTTCAACATCTACTCCCTGGTAAAGTCTTTGTGCAATCTGCATTGTTCTAGATGCTCCAAAGCCAAATTTTCCAGATGCTGTTTGCTGCAAGGTTGATGTGGTAAATGGTGCTAATGGATTTCTTCGGTAAACCTTTGAAGAAACATCGTTTATCTTATAAGATTGGTTTTTAATTTCATTTAAGGTTTTTTCAGAATCTGTTTTCTTTTTAAAAGAAAACTTTTCTACCTTTTCTCCAGCAAAAATAGATAGTTTAGATTTTATAAGTTTATCATCATATTGAAAGTTACTAGCAATAGTCCAGAATTCTTCTGGTTTGAAAAGTTCAATTTCATGTTCACGTTCAGTTATCAGTCTCAGAGCAACAGATTGAACTCGTCCAGCAGATTTTGAACCCGGAAGCTTAGTCCACAAAATTGGAGATATATTAAAACCAACAAGATAATCCAAAGCTCTTCTGGCCATATAGGCGTTAACTAAGAGTGATTCAATTTTTCTAGGATTATTAATTCCATTTGTAACAGCCTTTTTTGTAATTTCATTGAAGACAACTCTTTCTACTTTTTTTCCTTTTAAAAGTTTTTTGCTTTCAAGTATTTCTCTAACATGCCAGGCAATAGCTTCTCCTTCTCTATCGGGGTCAGTTGCTAATATAATTCTTTCTGAATCAGCAGCTGCGTCAGTTATTTCTTTAACGTACTTTTTAGAAAAAGAATCTAATTCCCACTCCATTTTAAAATTATTTTCAGGATCAACAGATCCATTTTTGGAAGGAAGATCTCTAACATGACCATAACTTGCCAAAACTTTATAATCTTTGCCCAAATATTTGTTTATGGTTTTTGCTTTTGCTGGACTTTCTACTATGACAAGATTCATTATAATTGACCTTACTGTCAAAAATAAACCTATTTGTCAAACTAAAGTAAAATAAGTGTTGATTTTAAAGTTTAATTTTATCTTCAGTTTTGTTTTTTAACCTAACTATATTGTGTTTGTGTGTGTATAAAATTATTACAAAAGTAATAAATAAATATGAATTTAATTCAAAGCTATTTTCCAAGAAAGAAATTAAAAAAATAATTAGCGTTGAGATAATAGAAGATAAAGAGGAATACTTTGTTATCAAGGCTATTAAAATCCAAGATACACAAAAGAACAATCCAAGTTTTAAAGATATAGCAAAGACTATTCCCAAATAAGTCGCAATACCTTTTCCTCCTTTAAATTTTAGCCAGATAGGAAATATATGTCCAAGAAACGCCATAAGGCCTGATAAATAAATTAAATTTGGAAAATAATGGTTTGTAATTAGAACTGGAGTCATACCTTTCAAAATATCCAGGAATAAAGTTAAAACTGCAGCAAATTTATTCCCAGTCCTTAATACATTTGTGGCACCAATGCTTTTCGAACCAACTTCTCTTATATCTTTATTTAAAAAGAATTTAGTTAAAATTAATCCAAAAGGTATTGACCCTGATATATATGAAAGAAAAAAAACTAAAAATATTTCAAAAGTCACTGTAAATTAAAAACACTTTCTCCTTTTAAGTAAGTCATGAGAACCTTTCCTTGAAGTTTTCTATTCTCTATTGCAGCATTTTTAGATTTAGATTTTAATTTTAAAACATCTACTTTCCAGGGCTGATCAAGATCAAAAATACACAAATCAGCATCAGATCCTTTTTTTAAAGTACCTTTGTTGATTTTTAATATTTTAGCTGGGTTGCAAGTAATGCTTTCAATTATTTTTTTTAAGGGCAAAGAACCGTTATGATATAACTCTAGCGCGAGAGAAAGAAGAGTTTCAATTCCAATTGAACCTTCAGCAGCTTGTGCAAAAGGAAGCCTTTTACTTTCTTCATCTTCTGGCTTGTGATCAGATACAATTACGTCTATCAGGCCATCCTTAATTCCTTGGATTAAAGCTTTTCTGTCTTCTTCTTTCCTTAAAGGAGGAGAAATTTTCATGAAAGTTTTAAAATCCCCTATATCATTTTCATTAAGAGAAAGATTGTTAATAGACACTCCAGCTGAAAACTTTAAGCCATTTTTTTTATATTTCTTTATTACATCTACAGACTTTGCAGATGACAATTGTGATATATGATATCTACACGGATATTCTTCCAGAAGAGATAAGTCTCTTTCGATAATAATTTTTTCAGCAATATATGGTATTCCTTTTAAACCAAGCCTAGTTGAAACTTCGCCTTCGTTAATACATCTATTTTTTGAAAGTTCATAATCTTCAGGATGTTGCATAACAAGAACATTGAGATCGGAAGCATAATTCATAATTCTAGACATCATTTCAGGATTTTGAACAGTTTTTGTTGCATCAGTAAAAGCAATTATTCCTTTTTTGGATAGTAAACCAAACTCGGTCATAAGTTTTCCATCCATATTTCTTGTCAAAGTTGCTGATGGAAAAATATTTATACCTGCTTTATCTCTTCCTCTCCTAAGTATAAAATCTACCATAGACACATTGTCTATTACTGGACTTGTATTAGGCATTGATACTACTGATGTAACACCACCAGACAGTGCAGCACTACTTAAACTTCTGAAATTTTCTTTGTATTCAAAACCAGGCTCTCCGATAAATACTTTCATGTCAATAATTCCTGGTATTAAAACTTTTCCTTTTAAATCAATCTTTTTTGCTTTTGATGGGGTATTTCCTTTTTTAACACTCTTACCTACCGCTTTAATTTTACCCTCGGAATCAACTGCTAATCCACCAACCTCATCAAGATTTTGTGATGGGTCAATTATTCTTGCGTTTACAAAATATTTTTCTTCCATTATTTACAGTATAGTTTTAAGCATGCCATTCTCACAGCCACTCCTAGTTCTACTTGTTCCTTAACCAAACTAACGTTGATATCGTCAGCAAGTTTTGTGTCTATTTCAACACCTCTATTCATTGGTCCAGGATGCATTATTAAAGCATCTTTTTTTGCAAATTTTAATTTATCAGGTGTTAATCCAAAATATTCATAATACTCTCTTTTTGAGGGTAAGAAAGATCCTGACATTCTTTCGTTTTGTAATCTTAGCATCATGACAATATCACAGGACCTCAAGCCTTCTTTCATATTTGTAAATCCCTTAACACCAAGTTTGTTTAATGAAGTGGGCATTAAGGTTTTGGGAGCAATAACATTAACTTCTGCTCCGAGCATGTTTAGTAAGTAAATATTTGATCTTGCCACTCGAGAGTGAAGTATGTCTCCACAGATAGCAATTTTTAATCCTTCAATTCCCCCTTTTCTATTGATTATTGTTAAGGCGTCTAAAAGTGCCTGGGTAGGATGTTCTCTCAAACCATCTCCTGCATTAATTACCGCACAATTAACTTTTTGGGATAAAAGGTTAGGGGCCCCAGAATCTTGATGTCTAACCACAATAATATCTGGATGCATTGCATTAAGGGACATCGCTGTATCCAGTATAGTCTCACCTTTTTTTAACGAAGAATTTACCATGTTCATTGTCATTACATCAGCACCTAATCTTTTACCAGCCAACTCAAACGAACTTTGTGTTCGAGTGGAAGGTTCAAAAAACAAATTAATTTGGGTTTTTCCTCTTAACAGATCTAGCTTTTTAGATGCGCTTCTGTTTAATTTTATAAAGTTCTTCGCTTCATCTAAGATAAGATTTGCTTCTTGAATAGATAAATTTTGGATTCCTAAAAGATGTTTTTGGATTTTTTTAACAGCTGAAAATTTTTTTATAACCGCCATTAAAATTAACTCTATAGGCCTTTTGTACTATCATAGCAAGTTATTTATCGTCTTATATAATCAATAGCTCCTTGCAATATAAATGAAGCTGCATTTTGGTCTAATTTTTTAACTTTTTTGGATGTATTTACGTCCAAATTGCTTGATAAATTAAAAGCCCCCTCACTTGACAATCTTTCATCCCACATAGTGATAGGTATTGAAACATTATTTGATAGGTATTTGGCAAAATCCTTTGCAGATTGTGCAGAAGGACCCTTTGAACCGTCCATATTAATAGGATTTCCAATGATGATTCCTTTTATACTATTTTCATCAATTATTTCTTTTATTTCGTTTATAAAAGAAGAATTGTTTTTTTTAACAATAGTTTTAAAAGGCGTTGAAACAAGTTTATCCTCATCAGATATTGCTAAACCAACTCGATTTTTACCAGGGTCAATGCCCAATAATCTAGACTTCTTTCCTATTGATTTCTTAAAATCTTCAATATCTATCATGAATATGTTATATTTTACTTCGTTTTCTAATCAAGCTAAAACATAGTTTATAGATGTCTATAGATAAAAACCAAGTTAAAAAAGTTGCAAAATTATCTAAAATTTCTCTTAATGATAGTAAGTTGGAATCTCTATCTAAAGATTTAGCTTCAATATTAAATTTTGTAGAACAACTTAACAAACTAGACACAAAGAAAACAGAACCTCTAACTTCTATAGTTGATAAGACACTAGAGTCTAGAAATGACAAAATAAATGATGGCAAAATCAAAGATCAAATACTAAAAAATTCTCCTGATAAAAATGAAGAATTTTTTATCGTTCCAAAAGTAGTTGAATAAAAATGTCAGATTTTAATAAAAATTCACTTTCAGAAATTGTAAATCTAATTAAAACAAAAAAAGTATCTTCTTTAGAAATAACAAACCATTTTATTAAAAACATTGAAAAGAGTAAAAAATTAAACAATTTTATTACCACTTGTTTTGAGGAAAGTGTAAAGAATGCAAAAAACTTTGATTCCCAAAAAAATTTTGATGGTTTACTTTCAGGAGTACCGTTGGCTATTAAAGATTTATTTTGTACTAAAAATGTAAAAACTACAGCAGGAAGTAAGATACTAGAAAATTTTATTCCAACATATGAATCTACAGTGACTAATAACTTATGGTCTGAAGGAGCTATTTTACTTGGAAAACTCAACTGTGATGAATTTGCAATGGGATCATCCAATGAAACAAGTTATTTTGGCAATGCAATTAATCCAGTCGGCAAGGATTTGGTTCCAGGAGGATCCTCAGGAGGTTCAGCAAGTGCTTTGGCAGCAAACCTTACTCCCGCAACAATAGGTACAGACACCGGTGGTTCAATTAGACAACCAGCCTCTTTCACTGGAACCGTAGGATTAAAACCAACTTATGGATTATGTTCTAGATGGGGAATAGTTGCTTTTGCTTCATCGTTGGACCAGGCTGGCCCAATGACAAAAAATGTTGAAGATTGTGCTTTGCTATTAGAAGCAATGTCAGGACATGATGAAAAAGATTCCACTTCTATAAATAAAAAAAAGGAACATTATTCAAAAAATTTAAGTGAAAAGATAAAAGGATTAAAAATCGGAATACCAAAAGAATATAGGGTAGAAAATATGCCAAAGGAAATAGACAGTCTTTGGAAAAAAGGAATAGATATTTTAAAAAAATCCGGAGCTAAGATTGTTGATATATCACTCCCTCATACAAAATATGCGTTGCCAACCTATTATATAGTTGCACCTGCGGAAGCTTCTTCGAATTTGGCACGTTATGATGGTGTAAAATATGGATATAGATCCAAAAAGGGAAAAAATCTTATCGAAATGTATGAAAATACCAGAGGAGAAGGATTTGGAGATGAGGTAAAAAGAAGAATTCTTATTGGAACTTATGTTTTATCATCAGGTTACTATGACGCTTACTATCTTAAGGCACAAAAGGTTAGAAGATTGATTAAAAATGATTTTGACAAATGTTTTACAAGTGTTGACGCTATTTTAACCCCATCCACACCAAGTTCTGCTTTTAAAATTGGAGAAAAAACTAATGATCCAATATCTATGTACTTAAACGATATATTTACAGTTCCAGTTAACTTGGCTGGGATTCCTGCAATTTCAATCCCCGCAGGACAAGATAACAAAGGGAATCCCTTGGGACTCCAACTGATATCTAAAGCATTAGATGAGCAAAAAATTTTAAACATAGCCTTTGCCATGGAAAAGAATATTGCCTTCAAACAATCTTTGAGCAGATGGTGGGAGTGATTTATGGAAAAAGAAAAATTTGATTATTATATAAAAACTGAGAAAAATAGCTGGGAGGTAGTAATTGGCCTTGAGGTGCATGCCCAAGTAATTTCAGATTCAAAACTATTTTCTGGTTCATCTACAAAATTTGGCGCAAAACCAAATACTCAAGTCAGTTTAGTTGATTCAGCATTTCCAGGAATGCTTCCGGTTATAAATCAATATTGTATAGAACAAGCTGTTAAAACTGGTTTGGGTTTGAATGCTAAAATCAATTTACTCTCTATATTTGATAGAAAAAATTATTTTTATGCCGATCTACCAGCTGGTTACCAAATATCTCAGTACAAAAATCCAATTGTTGGAGAGGGATCAGTTACTCTTGATATGCCTTATGGAAGTAAAAAAGTTGGGATTGAGAGATTACATTTAGAACAAGATGCTGGAAAAAGTATTCATGATTTGAGCCCAGATAGTACTTTTGTTGATTTGAACAGATCAGGAGTTGCTTTAATGGAAATTGTGAGCAAGCCAGATTTAAGATCTCCAAAAGAAGTAAATTCATATGTTAAAAAACTAAGAACAATAATGAGATATCTCGGCACTTGCGATGGAAACATGCAAGAAGGTTCTTTAAGGGCTGACGTAAATGTTTCTGTTAGAAAAAAAGGGGAAAAAAAATTTGGAATCAGGTGTGAAATAAAAAATGTAAATTCGATCAAATTCATGGAAATGGCTATCGATTCAGAGGCAAAAAGACAAGTTGAACTACTTGAATCAGGTAAGACAATAGAACAAGAAACTAGACTTTTTGATACAAAAAAAAATGAAACTAGATCAATGAGATCAAAAGAAGAAGCGCATGATTATAGATACTTTCCTGATCCAGATCTTTTGCCTCTGAAAATCAAACAAAGCTTTATTAACGATTTGAGAAAAAAATTACCAGAACTACCTGATCAAAAGAAAGACAGGTTTATTAAAAAATTTAAACTAACACCTTACGAAGCAAATGTTTTGGTTTCAGAATCTGATATTTCAAAATATTTTGAAGAAGTAATAAAAAGCGCAGATATAAAACTTGCGAAAAATTGGATAATCGTTGAACTTTTTGCTGTTTTAAATGATAAAAATCTAGATATAAAAAATTCACCAGTGTCACCAAAAAATCTAGCATCATTAATTAACACAATCAGTTCTGGAGAAATTTCAGGAAAAATAGCAAAGAAAGTATTTGAATTAATGGTTGAAAGCGGGGAGGAACCATCAAAAATTATAAAAGCAAAAGACCTGAAGCAACAAAGCAACCCTAAAGAGTTGGAAAAAATTATAATTAAAGTTTTAGAAAATAATTCAGACAAAGTTTCAGAGTACAAGTCTGGTAAAGAAAAACTCTACGGGTTCTTCGTTGGTGAAATAATGAAGGCTTCATCTGGAAAAGCCAATCCTAAATTAGTCAATGACATTTTAAAAAAAAAATTAAAAAATGACTAAGAGTCTAGAAATTAATGAGAAATTGGAAAAATATATTTCTGATCATAGTTACGATCTACATCCTGTTCAAAAAGAAATACTGAGTCATAATGACGGCTTAGGTCTCAGTAAAAGAATGCAAATTTCAGTAACCCAGGCTTATTTTTTCCAATTTTTTATTAAGACAAACAATATAAAAAATATTTTAGAAATTGGAACTTTTACAGGTTATAGCGCTTTATCTATGGGTCTTTCTATACCAAAAGATGGGAGAATTATCTGTTTGGATATTAACAAGGAAACTTCAGAGTGGGCTAAAATTTTTTTTAAAAAAGCTAATTTAGATAAAAAAATAAAAATTATTTTAGCACCTGCAATAGAAAGCCTTAAGAAATTAAAAAATAAAAAAAAAATGTTTGATATGATTTTTATTGATGCGGATAAAGAGAATTATAAGAATTATTACAATTTATCCTTAGAGCTTGTTAAAAATAATGGATTTATACTTATAGACAATGTTTTGTGGAAGGGAGATGTTGCCGATCCTAATAAAAACGATCGTTTAACCAACGCAATTAGAGAATTTAATTCTTTTATTAAACAGGATGATAGGATAGAAAAAACAATTTTGCCATTAGGTGACGGAATAACAATTTGTAGGAAAATTTAAATGTTTCATATTTTTGGTTTTTATAAATTTAAAAGATTGTCTGGCCTCAAAAGTCTTAAGAAGACTTTTCAAGAAAAGTTAATAAAAAATCATGTAAGAGGTACAATAATTTTTTCAAAAGAAGGAATGAACGGTACTATTTCTGGAAAAAAAAATAACATCCAAAAAGTCAAAAGAGAGTTAAAAAATATTTGTAAAATTAAATATTTTGATTCTGAAAATAATTCTAAAAATAGTTTTCAACCTTTTCACAGAGGAAAAACAAAAATTAAAAAAGAAGTTGTTCCGATAGGAATTCAGATTTTCTCATCACAAAAACTCAATAATTCTATCGATCCTAAAAAATGGAATTTATTGTTAAAAGAAAAAGGTATAAAAATAATAGACGCAAGAAAACCTTTTGAATATGAAGTTGGAACATTTGAAGGGGCAGAAAATCCTAATATAAATCATTTCAGAGATTTTCCAAAATATTTAAAAAAATTTAATAAAAAAAATAAAATCGCAATGTTTTGCACCGGGGGAATTAGATGTGAAAAAGCTTCTGTTTACCTAAAAAGAAAAGGATTTAAAAATATATTCCAATTAAAGGGCGGAATATTAAATTACCTAAAAAAAATTAATAAAAAACAAAGCTTATGGAAAGGGGAGTGCTACGTTTTTGATAATAGAGTTTCAGTTAAACATAAGCTAAAAAACGGAACTTATTCAATGTGTAGCGGCTGCAGAAAACCAGTATCAATTCAAGAAAAAAAATCTAAGAAATATGTAGAAGGTGTCTCGTGCCCAAAATGTTACGATTATTTAACGGAGTCACAAAAAGATAGATTTACTATGAGACAAAAACAAATCTTAATTGCAAAAAAAATGGGAAAAAAACATATTTTCCAAAAAGAATTTAGCTGAGGTACAAATTGGAACAAAAATTAAATTTAACCTCTGCTCCTGTTATAAAATTATTAAGACATATTGCAATCCCGTCTATGACAGGAAGTTTGTTTCAAACTTTATTTAATTTAGTAGATACTTTTTATGCTGGAAGAATTTCTTCGGAAGCTTTAGCTGCTTTAGCAAAGTCTTTTCCTTTGTATTTTATTATAATTTCAGCAGGAATTGGGATAGTAGCTGGCTGTAATTCTTTAATAGCCAATTCTTTAGGGGCAAAGAATAGAGTAGCAGCTTCTATTTATACTTATCACTCATTGATATATGCATTTTTACTTTCAATTCTAATAACTTTGATAGGGATATTTTTTTCCTATGATTTATTAAAGATAATGGGGAGCACAGAGAAAAGTATAGCCTTAGCAAAAGAATATACCGATATTATTTTTTTGGGGACGATTGTTTTTCTAGTTTTGACCGCTTTTAATTCAACACTGTATGCTCAAGGAGATACAAAAACTTACAGAAATGTTTTAATTGTTGGAGTAATATTTAATATTATACTAAATCCTATTTTTATTTTTGGTTTATATTTTATACCAGCATTTGGTATAGCTGGTTTAGCAATATCAACTATCTTAATTCAATTTAGTGCTTGTATTTATTTGTACTTAAAAGTTAATAAAACTGAACTAAAAATAATACCCGCTATATCAAATTTTATTATAAGAAGAAATTTCTTAATAAATATTTTTAATCAAAGTATGCCAATTACTATTGCTCTTTTTTTGGTTGCTACAGGCAGTTATTTGTTATTGTCTTTTATAGGTTTTTTTGGAGAAGAAGCAGTTGCGGGTTATGGTGCAGCAGTAAGATTTGAACATTTATTTTCTTTGCCTGTGATAGGTTTAAATACAGCAGTCATAACTATAGCTGGACAAAATTTTGGCGCTAGAAGATACGATAGAATTAAGGAAGTTTACTCAAAAGCAGTCTTCATTGGTATAGTGATTATGTGTATTGCCGGTGTAATAATTTATATTTTGTCAGAACCAATAATTCGTATTTTTTCAAACGATTTAGAGGTTATAAAATATGGATCAAGCTATTTAAAAATTGCAGCTTTTATAGGACCCATTTACCCTATTTTTTTTATTTCTCACGCTTTATTTGCAGCACTTAAAAAAACTTTTTTAATATTTTATTCAAACCTTTTTAGAATGGTTATATTTCCGTTTACTATTGTTTGGGTAATATTAAATGTTATGGATGGTTACTTTAACGATATATTTTACGGGTTATTAATCATGAATTGGATTTTGGGAATTTTAATGCTGGTCATAGCTAGAGGTCTGATGATTAAAACTTTTAAAGAAGAGAAAAAAGTTTTCTTTATATTTTGAAAATGTTATAAACCAGACTTCGGGTGAGGTGGGTGAGCTGGTTTAAACCAGAAGTTTGCTAAATTTCCGTAGGTGTAACAATCTACCGTGGGTTCGAATCCCACCCTCACCGCCATTTTATTTATTGTTTGAAATAATATTCTATTTTTATAGGTTTTCCGCTAAGCATGTATTTGTATACATTTGCGTTTTCTAAAACTCTCTGAACATAGTTTCTAGTTTCTTTGAATTTTATTAATTCGATCCAGTTAACATAATCAATTTTATTTTTACTTGGATCGCCATTGATTTTTCTCCAATATCTAACTCTTTTTGGACCAGCGTTGTATGCTGCAATAGCAAAAGGAAACACCTCTTGATATTCATTTAGCAGAGAATTAAAATAATATGTTCCCAATTTAATATTATATTCTGGATCCGAAGTTAATTTATTTTTGCTATAACCGACTTTCATCTGTTTAGACACAAGTTTTGCAGTGTAAGTCATGAGTTGCATCATACCTTTTGCGCCAGCATAACTATTTGCCTTTGGATCAAACTCACTTTCTTGTCTTGTAATAGCTAGTATTATCTCTTGAGAAGGCATTGTTTGCCCATTAATTAACTCGGGAGTATTTATAATTGGGTAATTAAATTTGTTATAAAATCTTTTTTCATAGGATGCTTTCTTGGATATTTGTATTGCATAATCATATCTACCAATACTAGTAGCAAGTTTCGCTGCAAGAACTTCGCTTCCTTTTTCAATATTTAAATTAGCCAAGTGTTTTAATATATCTTTGCTTAAACTTGTTTTGTTTAGTTCTTTTAAAAGCAAAACATGCTTTACCAGTGGATTTTTATTAAATTCTTTTTTGTATTCTTCCGAATATTTAGAGTCATCTATTAACTCAAATTCTTCAAAAGGAGTAATTTTTTGATACGCAAGCTGTCCATAGAATGTTGTTAAATATTTTGAAGCTTCTTTAAAATATTTTTTTGACAATTTATCATTTCCCATTTTTTCATATGCAAGTCCTAACCAATAACCACCTCTTGCTAAGCTGATAGGATAGCCGACGTTTTTATAAAAATTATGAAAATGTTGAGATGCTAATTTAGGTTCATTTAAAAAAGACAAAGCTATCCATCCTGACATCCATTCAGCTTCAGCAAAAGCTGAACTTTCATTTTCTTTTTCCTTATTTAAAGAATGATTCTTAGCAACCTTGTACGCTAACTGATATTTTTTTTTATATATTAAGGATCTAGATATAATTCGCCTTTCTTCCCACCACAAGTCTGCTCTAACTAAGGAATTGTTATCATTAGGAGCAGTATTTATTATTTCTAAAGAAGACTCGACTCTACCTCTTCGTCTTCTCCATTTTAATCTATTGTATCTTAATCCTATGTCAGATTTAAAATTTTCAGGGACATTTGAAATTGCTTTATCTACCCCATAGGAACTACTCATTAAAATTTGTCTTGCATTGTATAAAGCCCTGTAATCTTTTGGTAGGTATCGCAAGATTCTTTTTAAATCCCAATATTTATTTTCCCAGGCCATATACTCTGCTCTTTTGATATGATCAGAAGAGTTAATTATTTTTTTGTATTTTCTACCCAAGTATCTTAAATCTTTTGAACTTAGTGAGGCAGTTATCCATCCTTCTTTAATAAATTTAGATCCTTCATCAATTTTTCCTTTCTTTAGATAAGATTCACCAAGTTTAATTTTGCCAAAACCACTTAATGGAGGTTCTGAGTTAAACCAACCAATAACTGTACTTGCGGAACTGCTTTCTAGATTAATTTTATGTTCAGCGAGATATTTTAATCTATTAATTCTAGGGTAGTTGTTATTTGATTCTATAAAACCTGTATAATCATTAAAGGATGCGGAATTCCTTCTCTCCTTAAGATGAAGCCAGGTAATTAAATTCCTAAATTCTTTATCTTTAACTCTTTTTGACGATTTAAGTGCAGATTTCCATTTTTTTTGCTTAATCAAAGAAAAAACTTCTTTTGCGATTGCATAATCTCTTTTAGATAAAATTTCAGATTTTACAGACTGTTTTTGAATTACTTTTTTATATGTAATCGGTTTTTTTTCGGGTAATAAAAAAGGTTCTTGAATATTTTTTTCTATTTTATTCTCAATTACTTTGCTTAATTGTTTTTTAGGTTTTTCTTTCGGAGTAATTTGATTAGAAGATTCTATTTTTTCTTTAATTACAATTTTTTTTGTTTTTTTAGTTATAGGTTTATTTTTTGGCAATATAATATTTTTTTTTGAAGTTTTATTTTTAATAAAATATGGTTTTTTTTTGGGCAAAACAGTATCACTTTTTTCTTTGATGAAATTTAATATTCTTTTTGGCTTTGGCTGAGGTAATATTTTGGTATTACTATCAGCATAAATAGGCTTATAAAAGACAACTGTTAATAAAAAAACTAGACTAATTAAATGTTTAAGCATAAAATTTAAAGAATAGAATAAATACTATATAAATAATTATGTTCAAAGGTTCAATCGTTGCATTAATTACCCCATTTAAAAACAATGTGATGGATGAGGATAAATATGTCTCTCTTATTCATCACCATATTAAAAATGGTACCAAAGGGGTGGTTCCTGCTGGTACAACGGGAGAATCCCCAACACTTAATCATGATGAGCACAAAAAAGTAATTGAAATTGCTGTAAGAGAATGCAAAGGAAAAATTCCAGTTATAGCAGGTACCGGTTCTAATTCCACAGAGGAAGCAGTTGAATTATCAAAGCATGCTGAAAGAAGCGGAGCAGATGCGCTATT
>Ga0310344_10002557_pt1 | contig 13704 bp, 14 predicted proteins | sample HC15DNA20200_MG_FD_203801 | JGI IMG/M metagenome (GOLD analysis project Ga0310344, IMG submission 203801) | Marine microbial communities from station ALOHA, North Pacific Subtropical Gyre - HC15-DNA-20-200_MG | ecosystem: Environmental > Aquatic > Marine > Oceanic | place: Pacific Ocean: North... | reverse complement strand
CATCTCCTACGGTTGCCTCAGTGGCCTTTAGTTTTTTCCCAAGCTGAATTTCACGAACGCTCCAAAGGCTAACTACAAACGTCTGTTCATCTCCTATATACGCCTGAGAAATCGTTACTCTTTTTGAATAATCAAGGTGACGGCGGGGAAATAGGAAAAGAAGATCTCTGACAATTTCAACCCCAATCCTATTAAGCCTTGATGCATTATTACGCGTAACAGATCTTAAATCAGTGATAGGGGAATCTATAGAAACTATTATTTCCCTGCGTTTTACGTTGTTTTTTTGAGAAGCACGCGACTTAAGTGGTTTTTGCAAAACCTGAACGTATGGCGCAAGAATCCTAGCAACTTCCTGTCCCCACCTTTCACGATTTGATCTATCTAACTCTGCATATTCAATATCAAGCATGCCTTTTTCAATCAACAGCCTAACGGCAGGGTGAGCTTTTTCTTTTTTCATTGATCTAAGGAAAAGGTCCAGCCCGCCTGAAACCGCCCGATTAGGGAAACCATTACTCGATTCCATTGATATAATGTTCTTCAGCGCTTTAAGACGCATCACTGGACTTTGTGTGGCCATTGAGGAAGACTAAACCAGATTGGGCCTATTTAGCACGTGAGTCATGGCAGAGTTCTAGCAGTATTACAACTACACGGAGGGATGGCAGAGTGGACGAATGCGACGGTCTTGAAAACCGTTATAGGGGCAACTCTATCGTGGGTTCGAATCCCACTCCCTCCGCCAGATTTACAGCTAAATAAAGCATTATTCGTCCATGCTTTGTTATCGCCATTGGCTGTATCCCTAGAAATTATCACCATTTGGTTTTTACTATATTAATCATTAGGTGCACCGATAGCGATCCGCCCACCCCTACTTCGTATATATTAGGTCGCACTGGTGATTAAAAGAGATGTCAATGAACCTAATCCATAAGATATTGAAGAAGCTATTGAGGGAGAACTGACCTTTGAAGAAGCTCAGAGTGTAACTCTGTTGACCGTTTTATTGACTACGAGCGCAGGGGGTATTTAGTAGCAAAGTAATGTCCCGTCCATACTTTTTATTATGAGTACCATTATCGAGCAGGTATGTTTTAGGCCTAACAGGCCACAATTTAGCTTTACAATCTTTGAAATTATGGTATCTTATAAGCATGTCATGCTTCTGTTGTAACCCCTGCTGTTGTATCAGCTCACTTAATGAGCAGGGGGCTAAGCACGTACTCGCCTAACGGTTAATACCGAAATCCACGAGACTAGTGAAAACGAACTGCTTGAGCAGTTCTTTTTTTTTGCTAGGTATGTACAAAGGAGGTAGTCCATTGGGACTCCGTGCAGTAATTCGAAAGCCGATCAAAAAAGCTCACCTTCTCATCAGGGGAAAGTTAGTGAAGGAGCAAGTTAGTGGCTATGCCCAAATCTGAAAACTTAAGTAGAGAGAAAATTCAGGATTTGAATGATGCGTTTGAATATTCGACTCCTTCAGAGATTCTTTTATGGGTAACGGAGCAGTTTGGTCAAAAGGCCGTGCAAATCTCTAGTTTCGGGCTTGAAGACGTCGCCTTATTTGATATGTATTGGCAGATTAATTCTGGGGCACGCCTCGCCACACTTGATACATGGCGGTTACCTACCGAAACCTATACCGTTATAGATCAAACAAAGATTCGATACAACGTAAACGTCGAGATCCATCAGCCCAATAAAGATGCTGTTTTAGAAATGGTCACCGATCATGGTTTCAATCTTTTTTACCGGGGTCGTGAGAATCGTATCCGTTGTTGCAATGTACGAAAAGTTGAGCCTCTTAAGAAAGCGCTTGCGTCTGTTGATGCTTGGATAACGGGTCTACGTCGCGACCAAGGTATGGATCGTGGCAACATTGCAATCATCGAGTGGGATGAGGCTCATAGTAATTACAAAATTAACCCACTTGCCAATTGGAGCTTTGAACAAGTCCGCAAATATGTAGACGATAATTCAGTGCCCTATAACGAATTGCATGATTACAACTACCCTTCCATTGGCTGTGCACCTTGTACTCGTGCAGTAAAACCTGGTGAAAGCCCAAGAGCTGGACGTTGGTGGTGGGAAGGTGACCCAGATGCCAAAGAATGTGGGTTGCACGTGATTTCTACAATTGAGAGGCGTCAGTGATTAACCCTACAGCAAATTCCCAAGTACGGCCAAGATCTAAACACCTACGTGATCTCGAGTCTGAGTCGCTCCACATAATTCGTGAGGTTATCGCTGAATTTGATCGACCTGCTTTGCTATTTTCTGGGGGCAAAGATTCGGCAGTTCTTTTGCACCTCGCACAGAAAGCAGTCTCTCCTGCACAGTTACCATTCCCAGTTGTGCATATTGATACAGGGCACAATTTTTCTGAGGTGCTTGATTTTCGTGACAGAACCATTGCGAATTTTGGACTAGAACTGATGGTTGGTTCTGTAGATGATGCTATAGTCAGCGGGCGCATCTCCGAACCTGGCGGTTCCGACCTATCACGCAATCGGCTCCAAACCCCTGTATTACTGGAAACTATTCAGCGAGGTAAATTTACTGCTGTTTTTGGTGGTGCCCGGCGCGATGAAGAAAGAGCGCGCGCTAAGGAACGAGTATTTTCCTTACGAGATGAATTTGGTCAGTGGGATCCGCGAAACCAGCGGCCAGAAGTGTGGAATCTCTACAATGGGCATATTAACCCTGGCCAGCATATGCGTGTTTTCCCAATCTCCAACTGGACTGAAATTGACATCTGGCACTACATAGCTGACGAGGAAATAGAACTACCAACAATTTATTATGCCCACGAACGTGAGGTTTTTGAACGTGATGGCATGTTTATGGCTCACTCATCTCTTATGCCTCTCCGTGAAGGCGAGAAGGTCTTCAATACAACTGTGCGTTACCGGACAGTTGGGGATATGACGTCAACAGCTGCAACACAATCTACCGCATCCACCCCAGAGCAGGTTATAGCTGAAACCCTCGCTTCCCGAATCTCCGAGCGAGGCGCTACGCGTGCTGACGATCGCACTACAGATGCGGCTATGGAAGATCGAAAACGCGAGGGCTATTTTTAGTATGGATCTTATCCGGATAGCTACTGCAGGCTCTGTAGATGATGGCAAAAGTACCCTTATAGGACGTCTTTTGCTCGACTCAAATTCACTTAATGATGACACCCTAGCTGCTGTTGAAGATGTTAGCCAAAGACAGCGTGGGGATTACGTCAATCTCGCTTTGATCACTGATGGCCTTAGAGCTGAACGAGAGCAGGGTATAACGATTGATGTTGCTTATCGCTACTTCTCTACCAATACACGGAAATTCATACTTGCTGACACACCTGGCCATGTACAGTACACGCGCAACATGGTAACTGGAGCATCAACCGCAGAGGTTGCATTGATTATGATTGATGCTCGTAACGGCTTGGTCGAGCAATCACGCCGTCACTATGTCATCGCATCTTTGTTGGGAATCACCCACATAATTGTATGCGTAAATAAAATGGATCTAGTTGGTTACAACGAAGAAATCTTTAACCAAATCAGGGCCGACTTTGATGAATTTTTAACCAAAAGTATCGCATCAAATATTGTTTTTATTCCCATGTCTGCGCTCAACGGCGACAATGTAGTAGATCCTTCAATCAATATGCCCTGGTACCACGGCGATCCTCTGCTTAATGTACTTGAGCAAATTCCCGTTCGCCAAGATCTTGGCACTTTGCCTCTGCGTATGCCTGTTCAATACGTAATTCGACCAATGCTCAACAAATACCAAGACTATCGCGCTTATGCGGGAAGCATTGCCTCAGGGACTTTGTACGTAGGGCAACGTGTTCGGATTTTGCCTTCAGGGCAAGAAAGTGTAATCACCAATATCGATGCACCATGGGGAGCCGTAGAAGAAGCATCAGCACCTGATTCCATTACGGTGCGAATTTCCGATGACTTCGATATCCCACGAGGCGAAACTATTTGTGATGCCGAGAAACTACCACAGATGAGACATAATATTGCAGCCGTCATTTGTTGGATGGATGACCGGAGTTCTTTAAGCCAAGGCGACATTTACCGAATTAAACACGGCACTCGGTCATCTAAGGCAATTGTCACTGAAGTGAACGCTCGCTTTAGCATATCTTCTTTAGATAAAGAATTAGATGCCAATGAATTGAAACTCAACGAGATGGGCCATGTAAGTCTGAAAATCAGTGATCCGTTGGTTTGTGATGATTATTCTGTCAACAGAGCTACAGGGAATTTCATTTTAATAAACGAATCTACTAATGCCACTGTAGCGGCCGGCATGATAGGTGATCCTAAAATTATTGCATAAACTAGGGGGGAAGTTTGGATCAGAATGCGCTAAATGCTATTCAGAAAGATAGGTTGATAGACATCACCACTATCGGTCGTAGGAGCGGAAAATCATACAGAAAAGAAGTTTTGCTGCGCCAGTTAGACGGCCAACCCTATCTTTCACACACAGCTGGTCTTCGAGATTGGGCAGCAAATCTACTGGCAAACCCCAACTTTACCTATCATTTAAAGGAAAGCATCAATCTTGATCTTCCAGCTCGTGCGACCGAAATCACCGATATCGATCAAAAGCGAATAATTATCAAATCCTTGCTTGAGAAAGAAGTGAGTGAACCTTTAGTAGAAGATGCACTAGGGCAAATAGATGCCCGTGTTACAGGAAGCCATTTATTTCACGTTGAAATTCTTTAGATTCTGGTATTACTCATGAACATCCATGAAATCGCCGTGCGTTTATTAGATGAGTATGACAATAACAAATCAGAATCTATTTGGGATGATCCGAAGTCCAACCTAAGCCTTCCCGATGCGTACGATGTGCAATTTGAAATTGCCAATATGCGTCAGTTAAGAGGTGAACAGATAGCGGGGTACAAAATTGGCTGCATTAGCAAAACGATGCAAGCCCAACTTGGAGTGGATCATCCTGTATTCGGTCATGTTTGGGATACAGAAATCCATAGATCTGGCGTGGGGCTAGATTTGGAAAGTTTTGATTGTTTAGCAATTGAGGGTGAATTTGCTATTCGCCTTCGAGATGATGTGCCTTCTTCTACATGGCTCCAGAACAACAGAGAAGTACTCACTGAGCCCAATCTTGTTATTGAATTACATAATTATAAATTTAAAGGGAACAAATCAAATATAGCTGCTGAGTTAATATCAAAAAATACTATTCACGCGGGGATAGTTATTGCTGGTGATGAAATTGGACTAAAACGTTCCAAAAATAAACCAAGGTTAAGCGTATACCGTAATTCGATTTGTCTGGGAGAAAGCATTGCTGAGCACATTCAAGAGGGTGCCCTAAGTATTGTTGCAGCGTTATCTGAGCATCTAGAGAGTCGCGGACTGAACTTGAAAAAAAATCAGCTTATTCTTACAGGCTCTCCCCTGCCTCTGTGGGAAGTCGAGGCAGGGGATGAAATTTCTGTGCTCTCCGATGGTCTACCAAATGTCACTTGTACAATCAACAAGTAACCAACAAGTAAACGAAGCATGGTTATTTAGAAGTTCATTCACGCATTATTTTTTGCAAACCGATTACGGCCAGAACAACTAAACCCAAGCCAAAACCAATCATCCATAAAAACCAACTAACAAAGCTGCCGGCACTTGCGATAAGCCCTAGCAAAGCAAGTAAACCATTCAAAGCAGGAGTGCCTACTTTGTTCAAGTAGGCTTTGATGCCAACAAGGAGAAAACTCACACCGTAAGCCGCTCCTCCGAACCAAAAACTCATATTGCTAAATTTCACTAGTGCGTGAGCTGCGCTTGCTGGTTCCGTACTATCTGAAGCAGTATCAAAACCCGCCAACTGAGAGACGAATCCTACCCACATAAGAATCAAAGCTGCCAAAGCGAAGTGCGCACCTATGCTTATTACGCTATTCGATTCGCTAATACTGCGAGCTAAGGAAACAAAGCCAACAGTAAACACAAGCATTAACATAATGGTAACCATTCGCATAGGCATGACAGTTTGCCAATCGTTACTGGACGCTGCCCAAGCTACAGCACCAGCTGTGCCGTCTGTATCACCTTGCATAGTTTGAGAAATGAACATAACAACGAATGCAATAATGCCCATTATGAGCATCCACCCCGTAGACTTTGAACTTAACATAATCTCTCCTAATCCCTTATTACTGCATAGAACACTAAAAAAAGTAAGCCGTACCTAAACTGCTGTCAATTAAGTTAGACCTCAGCCATTAATATATTGAGTAATCCTGGAAGGTACCATGAGGTGAAAATTTATATCCATCCTCATAACCATTTTTATACTGGTATTATTGAAGTCCTTTTAAAATCGGAGGGTAAAGTTGGACTGGTTTTATGTTTCGCTTTTTGCTGTATTTGGCCTTGCAATTGCTTCTTTAATTGAAAAGCCACTTGCGAGTCATCTATTTCCCAGTCCTAGAATACTGAATATCGCTTTTGGGTTGATTTCTATCGTACGAGCTGTGTCATACTTGGTTCCGGTAGCTTTCACCGTAGGATTCCAGGGAGGGTTCGGAATTATATGGGCGATAAGTGGAGGGGTATTTTTTGGATTAGGGATTAGCCTCTACTTCCATGGGTTAAAAACCGAGGAGGTATCACGTGCAGTAAACATCACCTCAATTTCACCAGCCTTTATAGTTCTACTTGCAGTTGGGATTTTGGGTGAATCAGTCACGATACCTCAATTAATAGCAATAGGCTCAGTAATAGTAGGAGTAGCTTTAATAGGTTTCAAACCTAGCTCAGGGAAAATTTCACTTATTGATAAGAAAACTTATTCGATTTTAATCTTATCTGCATTCTCCATTGCATTAGCCTTCATCTTTATTGATGAAGCGACAAACCAAATGAACATTTACGCTACCGAGGGATTTCGTTGCCTGGGTATGAGTATTGGTGTTCTAATTACACATTGGACTCCAAAACATTCAAAACCGCTAATTAAGGCGATGAAAAAACCGAAGGTTTTGCTTCTTACATTGCTATCTGAAGGACTCCTCACAAATGTCAGCGCCCTGACACTTGTATACGCATTATCGATCGGCCCAGTAGCACTAGTCGGCGCAACTTTTGCAATTTGGCCTTTTGTAGTGTTAGTACTTAGCGCAGCACTAAGTACTAGGTATTTAAATTTACTAAACGAGCCAATTGATAAAGGTACGCTTGGTTTTAAGCTTATTGCTACCTTGCTTGTAGTCTTGGGAGTAGCGGTGCTACGGTTATAATGTAATTATTGCTAACAAAAATAAGCAAAACGTAATATTACGCAAAGGTCCCTATGAGTGAACTTAAAATCACAAAGTTGGAATTGATAACTTATAAACACCAAGTCGAACATCTGGGTACCGATTACGCTGGGTTTAACACAATATATGAACCTAACGCAGTATTCACCACACATCCATCTATTTTCAGGGTACACACTAACCAAGGCCTCATAGGTGAATATCCAACTGTGCCAGGGATGCGGCCAAGAGATTACCTTGATTCAGTAGCTAACTATTTGATCGGTAAAAATCCCTTAGAAAGAGAGCTGATTTACAACGACTTAAAAAGAGGGCTCAGGCACTCAGATAGGACTGCTATTTCAATGGTTGATGTCGCTCTTTGGGATTTGGCAGGCAAGTTTTACAATGCTCCTATTTATCAATTATTAGGCGGATATAAAGCTACTCTCCCTGCATACGCAAGTACATATCACGGGGATGAAAATGGTGGCCTTGATAGCCCTGAAGCCTACGCAGAATTTGCCTTACAGTGTCAATCGATGGGATATCCAGCATTTAAAATACACGGATGGGGAAAAGGGTTTGTACCAAGGGAAATAGCCACAATTCAGGAAACAAGGCGCAGAGTCGGAGATTCAATGGATTTGATGATTGACCCGGCTTGCGAGTTGAATACGTGGGCAGATGCGCTAAAAGTTGGTAGAGCCTGTGATGATGCTCAGTTTTTCTGGCTAGAAGATCCCTACAAAGATGGAGGGGTGTCGATTTTTGGACACAAAAAGCTCCGGGAATTGATTCGAACTCCTTTATTGCAAACTGAACATGTATTTGGGTTAGAACAACATGTTGATTTTATAGTTAATGGTGGGACAGATTTTGTTCGTACTGGTGTATTCGAAGACGGAGGAATTACTGGGGCTATGAAAGTTGCTCACGCAGCAGAAGGTTTTGGCCTAGATGTTGAATTTCATGTCGGAGGACTCGCACATAGACATTGTATTTCTGCAGTTAGGAATACGAATTACTACGAACTTGGCCTCTTAAACCCTAAGGTTCCCAAAACAAAGCCTCCTATATATGAGTCAATTTTCCTTGACGAACTTGAGTCGGTTGATGAAAGAGGGCATGTCCAAGTACCTCAAGGACCTGGCTTAGGAGCGGAATTGGACTGGGAATTCATTGAACATCAACGAGTAGATTCAATTATTCGCGAATAACTTGTTAATCAGGGATTTCCAAACCACTGATTCAAAGCTAAATATGGAGGTATCAGATGGAAGCTGCCCAAGTCGTAGCTCAAGCTTTAAAAAGACTTGAAATCGTCGTCGAGGAATCTGTCACTGGGCTTTCTCCTGATCAGTTATCTGAGCAGATACACCCAGAGAGCAACCCAATAGGTTGGCTTTGTTGGCATTTAACTCGAATTCAGGATGATCATGTTTCCAATTTAGCTGAGACAGAACAAACGTGGATTGCTGATGGTTGGCATACCAAGTTCAATATGCCCGCGGATCCCTCAGACTACGGGACTGGAGATTCGATTGAAAAAGTTCGTTCTTTCAAAGCTCCAAATGCTGAGATTCTGCTTGGTTATTACAAAGCTGTAAGTGCAAAAACACAAACTTTCCTAAAAGCTCTCACACCAAAGCAAATGGAAATACCCGTAAAAGATGATAGGTGGTTACCACCTCCTTCAGTAGGCGTCAGGCTAGTTAGTATCATAGGTGACAATACGCAACATGTAGGCCAGATAGCATTTTTACGAGGACTGATGTCAGGGTTCGGTTGGCGGGAACAAAGCGGCAAGGCACCCACAGGACTTGAATAATCAATCGCTAAAAATTGGCACCTCCGGTCCATTTAGGTCTTTAGATAATCCTGATTGGAAAAAACTTTGGATGGTTGGTCATTTTCTGAATGTTTCGTTTTGGCTTGAATTTATTGTCCTTACATGGCTGACCTTGCAAATAACCAACTCGCCTTTCGCAGTCGGCCTAGTTGGCACCATACGGTTTCTCCCAGAACCCATCCTTGGATTAATTAGTGGTGCGCAAGCCGACCGTTTCCCCAAAAAAAGAATTCTACAGTTAGCGCAACTTTTAAATCTTCTCTCTGTCAGCATCATGCTAATAGCCGCAATTACAAACTCTATAAATATGCCCCTGATATACATGGCATCACTACTTACGGGCTGTGCATGGGCTATAGATTTTCCTGTAAGGCGTGCTTATATACGAGACTTAGTCCCTGACCATCATGTCCAAAATGCAATGGCACTTGATAGTTCATCACTGACATTAAGCCTAATGCTAGGACGATGGGGAGCTGGGGCAATATTAGCTATTCAGGGGCCCTTACTCGCATATTCTGTGTTGTTAATTATGTATTCCATAGGATTCTTACAACTGTTACGTGTGATCTCGTTGAAACCAGTTGCAACTGAAAGTCGCACTTCTTTTGTTCGAACCCTTATTCAAGGTTGGCAGCTGGTCTGGGGTACCCCCTTGTTACGAGGCATTTTCTTAATTACATTCACGGTCAATTTCTTCGTCTTTCCTTACTTTTCTTTTGCTCCTGTTTTTGCACGTGACGTCTTCAAGGTTGGAGAGGGTTGGCTAGGAATAATGAGCGGCATGGACGGATTCGGTGCTTTGGTTGGTACCAGTATCATTGCTGTAGTAACTATAAAACGTAGGGGATTTTTTCACGTATTCGGTGCAGCTTGGTTAAGCATAGGAGTTTTCTTTTATGCTTTTTCTCCTAATTTTTGGTCCGCATTACCACTTCTATTCATTTCAGGAATAGGAATGTCTCTTTTCGCAACGATGCAAAACACACTAGTCTTGACTAATGTCAATGCTGAAATGAGAGGTAGAGCGCTGGGTATCATGATGCTAAGCCTAGGCGTACTTTCCCCAGGACTAGTCTGGGTGGGAGCTATGGTAAGGGTATTTGGAATTCGTCAGGCTGTTGGTCTAAACGCACTACTCGCTTGCATAATAGTGATCTTGATCGGCATCGCGATTAAGGATCTTCGAAGATCATAAATCAACAATATCGTAATTTGCGTGACCCATCACCCTAAAATCTTTAGACTAGGCCCATGTGGAAAAACAATATACTGAGATTCGCAATTGTGTTTTTCTTGATTATTGCCGCTATAACTATTTGGCTGAGTATTTCTAACTCCAGTAAACACGCACAAGAGGTAACTCCACAACAATCTTTTGCAATTAATACAAAAAAAATTGCGCTTGCAAGCGGGTCTCAGGTAATAAATAAAATTACCGAGCTAAGACCTACACCCACACCTTTACCGCGAGCACGCTTTGTTCCGCTGGATAACCCTAAATTTATCAAAGGTACAGATGCGGATTTGGCGATAGATGACCTTGTCCTAGGTTATTATTCTAAGGAAGGAACACGAGCTTATCCCGTATCAATGATGGCATACCACCATATAGCTAATGACAGGATCGTATTTGATCCTTTGTTGGTTACTTATTGAATTAAATGTTCCTCGGGGGTCGGGTTCGATCCCTTTATAAATGGCAAACGGCTAAACTTCAATGTTATGGGTTTGGATCGGGGGGTGTTAATCATGTCCGACAGAGAAACAAATTCCACTTGGGAACATTTGACAGGCAAAGCCATTAACGGACCACTAAAAGGCACACGTTTACCAATAGTGCCATTACCTCAACTTTCTTGGGGAGAATGGGTAAATTTACACCCAGAAACTTTAGTGCTTGATCCAAAGACAAATTTTGCTCACAGGTATCGGAAAGTTCAAATAGGACAAGCACACCCCAGTGAATCTGTTTTCGGAGATGATCGTCTTGCCCCGAATTCGCTAGTAGTTGGAGTGGAAAAAAACAATATGTATGCCGGATTCTCTCTGGCTGCTCTCAAGCTTGCTGGGGGGGTTGTTAACGTAGAAATAGGAGGCCATCCCGTTGTGGTGGTTTATGACGAAAATTCGAACTTAGGCATGGCTTATTCCTCATACCTATCAGGGAGGCTACTAAGCTTTAAAAGTGCCATTAGAAATGGATCCCTGGTTTTATTGGACTCTACTGGTAACACTTGGTCTGTCAATGGATTAGCTTTATCAGGCTTACTTGAAGGAAGTCGTTTAAAATTCATCCCATCATTTGTTACTGAATGGTATGGCTGGTCAGCGTATCATCCAGATACGTTGCTATTCGATGATTTCCCTGCGCAATAATGGCGAGGTTGTCAACTAAAAGCTATGCTTGTAGTGATTCGTAAATTTCAGCAACTAGGTCACATTATGGAAGAGTCAACAATTAAACAACAAGACTTCAATGATGAAGACGTAATCATGATGGGACCTCCATCAAATGCCAGTGATGCCAAAACTCGAATCAAATGGTACCGGCCTTCTATAGATCGTGATCAGTTAGCTGAGTTGAACCAAAGAAGCAATTTAAAGGGTGCAATTCAAACTTTTGGTTTCTTATTTGTTCTAATTGTTTCCTCGGGATTGGCTGTTTATTCTTCTATAAAATGGCCATGGTATTTCACATTATTATTGATTCTTGTTAATGGTCACTTTTGGCAATTCTTGATTAATGGATTTCACGAACTACTGCATGACGCAGTGTTTAAAACTAAATGGCTTAATCAAGTATTTTTAAGAATTTTTGGCTTTTTAGGATGGCATAACCCTCACTTGTTTTGGGCAAGTCACACCGAACATCACAAGTACACTCTCTCTCCTCCTGATGACGGAGAGGTTGTATTGCCTCTTCCCTTTGATTTTAGGCGATTTTGGTTACATTCCATTATCAACTTCCGATTCCCTTACGTCGTATTAAAAGCTAAAGCCCGCACCCTATTCGGTGGGTTACATTCAGATGAAAGATACCCTTGGAATGATGAGTGGGTTCAGTCACTATTTCCAATTAGTGACGCTAAGAGGGCTCGCGCATTTACTAACTTTGAAAGGGTGATCCTGCTGGGACACCTCGCGATTTTAGTTACTGCCCTCATTAATGGACAATGGGCAATCCCCTTAATCATAACTTTCCCACAAATGTTCGGAGGTTGGTTACAAAATCTCTGCAATACGGCACAGCACATTGGACTAAGAGATAAGGTCACTGATTTCAGGTTGTGTTGCAGGACAATTTATCTAAATCCAGTATTGCAGTTTTTATATTGGCACATGAATTACCACACAGAACATCACATGTTTGCTGCTGTTCCCTGTTATAAGTTAAAAAGGTTGCATAACCTAATCAAAAATGAGATGCCCTATTGTCCAAACGGGTTACTAGAAACTTGGAGACATATTTCTGAGATTCTACAAACGCAAAAAAGAGATCCAGAGTTTCAATACGAACCAATTTTGCCAAGTATGCATTAGTAATTTAATGCAAAAAATGGTTTGAAATCTTCTGAAAATTTACCTATCCTTTCCGTCATTTCAGTTTCTGATTGTGCGGACAAATCAATGATTATCTTCTGAAACCCAATGCTGTTCATCATCTCTAAGTCTTGAGCGATTAAACCTGTATCCCCTGTGAATATTTTCCTTGTACCTGATTCATAAATAGGTTTCGTAGAGTACCAGTTAACATGATATGCATACTCAATTTCTGAAGGGTCTCGATTCACTCTTTCAGCGTTTTGCATAATGGTTTCTTTGGCTTTTCCTAGACGTTCGATTGAATCCATTGGAAAGCGTGGGTTTGCGCCAATTGGGTACCACCCATCCCCATGCAAAGCAACTCGCCGTAAAGCTGCGGGGCTTTCGCCCCCTACCCAAATTGGGGGCATGTTTCGAGATTCTGTGTCATTTGGCTTTGGTGAAAACAAAACATCGGAGAATTGGACATACTTACCCTGAAAATTGGCAACTTCTGCTGCCCAAAGCTCTCTAAATGCCTCTATGTACTCATCTGTCACTTTTCCTCTTTCTTCAAAGGGAGGCAATTGAAGAGCTTCGAATTCTTCTCTTAACCAGCCCGAACCAACACCTAATATAAATCTGCTATTGGAAAGGAATGAAATAGTAGAGATCATCTTTGCGGCTAAAACTGCTGGCCTATGTGGCACAACCATTACAGAAGTGAGTAATTTTACACTTTGTGTTTGGCCTGCAATGTAAGTCAACAAAATCAAAGGATCAAGAATTTCGCCATTACCTAGACGAGATATATGGCCTGATTCACTATAAGGGTACGTTGAATCTATATTTGTGGGGAAAACTACATGGTCACTTGCCCCAAGTATGCTAAATCCAGCAGATTCCCCATACTTGGCCAGGCGAGAAACCACATCCGGTTTAGCAAGTGATCCACGCGAGGGCACGGTATACCCAAATTCCATAACTACCTACTTTCTACTAATTCGAGTGCCAGGTCATTGTTCTGAAAAACTTT
>Ga0310344_10002556_pt1 | contig 13709 bp, 14 predicted proteins | sample HC15DNA20200_MG_FD_203801 | JGI IMG/M metagenome (GOLD analysis project Ga0310344, IMG submission 203801) | Marine microbial communities from station ALOHA, North Pacific Subtropical Gyre - HC15-DNA-20-200_MG | ecosystem: Environmental > Aquatic > Marine > Oceanic | place: Pacific Ocean: North... | reverse complement strand
TGAACAATAATAGGCACCTTTGATTGCGAGTCCGCTTGAAGAGCGAACAACGTCAACAAACCGAGGGCTGATACCAGTGTCCATATTGCTCGCTTGATCACCTTCTTTTCACCCCCTGGCAACTCAACAGTTTCGCTAATTAAATCAACCAACTGATCTTAAAGTCCGAAACCATGAAAATCAGTTTACAAATCTTCGGGTCGGAAAATAAAAATCCAACGCCCGGCATTTTGAGGAGCGGGCAAAGGATCGGACTTCCTAACAGCACGTTCGACACTTTCATCAAACCATGGGTTCCCCGAGCGTCTAACAATATCGACCTCCGATAACCGACCCGATTCCTCTAGATTCAAGAGAGCATGAGCTTCTAAACGCTCGCCTTTCAAACCAGGCTGGAGCACCCAATTCCTGGTCACGTGATTTTTAACTCTTCTTCGCCATTCCGCTTCACGCGGCGAGATCGTAACTCCTCGGCGCGATCCTTCGGCAGCGTTCTCAACTCGTTCTAACGGAGTTCTCAAGGCGGATGAGTTCTTAATACTTTCTTCTTTACGAAGATCCGACAAGACATCAGCCAAGTCTGGTTGAGGCGGCGGTTTGGGTTTGGGTTTGGGTTTGGGTTTGGGTTTGGGTTTGGGTTTGGGTTTGGGTTTGGGTTTGGGTTTGGGTTTTTGTTGAAGATCCTTCGTCGGGAGGACTTTTTTCTTCACCGTTTTTCGAGGGGATTTTGGTTTTACGTCCCTCGAAGACGACCTGGGCTCAACCAAGTCGACGACCACAACCGCTGGAGGTAAAACTCCTGATTTAACGTTGGGCGTCCAAAGAAATACAGCAACCAAAAAAAAGTGGAGACATAAGGAAACCGTCAATTCCGACCGCGAAAGCGGTGGCGCGACGCCACCTAGCTTAGTTCCGAGGTGATCCCTACCCTCGAAAGTGCGTTCTTTGCCCCTCCAAAGAGCGAGCCATCGCCTAGCGAAGTTCAATCGGGTTCCGTTACGATGCCGAGCTTCTTTGCACCCGCTAAACGAGTAGCAGCCATTGCTTTAACCACGATTCCATACGGCACCTTTTTGTCCGCGCGAAGGAAAACCTGCTTGCCTTCTACTCCCTCGAGTATCGCCTTGAGCTTGCTTTCAAGCTCCTCAAGAGAGACCTCAATGTCCGCAAGTCGTATCTTCCCGTCCTTCAATACCGTCAGAACAAGAGTATCATCACGAATACGGAGTGGTTGAGTGGTCGTTTCGGGCAAATCAACGTCCAATCCCTGTTGAAGCATTGGAGCCGTTACCATAAAAATTATGAGCAACACAAGCATCACGTCCACGAAGGGAGTCACGTTAATCTCCGCGACTGCGCGGTGCGAATGTCTCAGTCGTACTCCTGGCAAACCTCAGGCCTCCTCGGAATAACTGGGAGGCATAGGAGCTCTCGCTAGATCTTCACAAACCTCAATTGAAAAAATATCAACCGCCTCCTGCAAGACCTTAAGCCGACCCACGAAGATGTTGTAGAAAATAGTTGCCGGAATCGCAGCGAAAAGACCCAGGGCAGTTGCAATAAGTGCCTCAGCAATTCCGGGCGCTACGACAGCGAGACTTGCACTCCCTGCGACCCCTATCCCGCCAAAAGCATTGATAATGCCTACCACTGTTCCAAATAGGCCAATAAAGGGTGTCGCACTGGCAGTAGTAGCGAGGAAAGTAAGACGGGCCTCAAGCCGGTGCAATTCCGCCTGAGCCGACCAAGTGATGTGACTCCTCAGAAGCTCCTTCGCTTCCGGATCCAGAGGCAAACTGCCGCCAATTTCGAGACGACGTCGGTAAGCCGTCAAAAAAAGCCTTGCCAAAGGACTCGACTTCATTCCAAACGCGAGCTCTTCAAGAGCTTGTCCGGATCTCTCGCGATAAGAGTCCATAAAATCTTCACTTGTCCTAGTAGCTACCTTTAATTCCCGAAATTTTGAAAAAATTGCCGCCCAGGAGACCACTGAGAAAAAGACCAACAAAAGAATCACCCATTGTACGAGCCAAGATGCTTCCCAAATAAGCTCGAGTGGGTCAAATCCGACCATAAACCCCCCTTTTTTATGACGCCGACCTCTTCGCAACCTCCCCACGAGATACTAATCGGCAGTCCTTTGGCATTTACTCGTCCATGAAAGCCCCGTTGGAGCTAGAGTTTCCTTAGACTACAGCTAAGACGCAAGCTAGTTTTTACAATAGAAGGTAGTTAAAAAAACGGCAGACCCGAGACAAACCGGTGACGCCACAATGAATTTAAGGCTCGGACTTTCAAACGGCTGGTTTAGTAATCGTTTGGGCGAGTCGAAAAGGAGAACCCATGCAGGTTTCTGTTGAAAAGAGGGCTAGCGTAAACTCCGAGACAGATCTCTTTGCTGTCCTAACCACCTCTATCAATTCGGAGAACTGGAGACTCCCCCCACGCTGGGCAGAAATCGACGGCTGGGTAGATGGGAATCTCAAAAGGGTGGTCGACTTGGGGGATTTCAGCGGAAAAGCTGGGCAGACGGTCCGACTTTACAGCAAAGATGGCACCTCTCCTAAAAGAATTATTTTAGTCGGAATAGGAAATTCCAAAGAAGTAGGGCCTAAAGAATTGAGGAATGCCTGCTCCATAGTGATTGAGGAAGCTACAAAACTCGAAAGCAGGAGAGTCGCCGTCCTGCCCCCTCTCGAACGACGGCTCAGCTCCTCAGCTTGCCTACAAGCGATGTCAGAGGGGTTCGTTTTGGGGGGTTATCGCTATGATCAATACCAGACGGCAAAAGGTAAGCCAAAATCCGTTGCTCACGCAGCCATCTTAATCGAGACAGCCAACTTAAGAACTGCTAGGCGGGCCAGTGGCGCAGGAATTGCCATTGCAGAATCTCAAAACCTGGCGAGAGATCTATCCAATCAACCTCCTTGCGACCTTAATCCCGTAACCCTTGCGGAAGCAGCAAAAGAAATGGCCAAAGCAACTGGACTACGCTGCAAGATTGAAGATCTTCAGGGCCTAAAAAAACTCAAGATGGGCGCAATGCTCGCTGTAGCGCAAGGAAGCAGCAACCCCCCTCGACTCATTACCCTTGAGCACAACGCACCCAAGCCTGGTCAAAAATCACGCAGACCCACTGTTTGCTTGATTGGAAAAGGCGTCACCTTCGATTCTGGAGGCCTATCTCTCAAACCCAGCGGAAGCATGGTAACGATGAAGCACGATATGTCCGGGGGTGCGACGGTAATAGGCGCAATGCGGGCATGTGCACTCCTGCGACTTCCCATTCATGTGGTTGGTATCGTAGGAGCTGTAGAAAATATGCCTAGTGGAACGGCATATCGACCCGACGACGTCGTAACATCGGCATCAGGAAAAACTATCGAGATAGGCAATACCGATGCCGAAGGTAGACTCGTCCTTGCAGATGCCCTCCATTACGCGAGAACCACATTTGAGCCGGACGCATTGATTGATCTTGCGACTCTGACAGGCGCGTGTGTAATTGCACTGGGAAAGTGGTGCGCAGGAGTACTCGCCAATAACGAAGCTCTTGCTTCGCGAATTCAAGTCGCCGGCGAGACAACTTCCGAACGGTTCTGGCAACTTCCTCTTTGGGAGGACCATCGAAAATTTATAAAGAGTCATATCGCGGATGTTAAACAAGTTGGAGGTCGCGAGGCTGGCACAATTACCGCGGCAGCATTTCTCTCCCACTTTGTTGAAGACACGCCATGGGCGCACCTGGATATCGCGGGAGTTGCTAATACGGACCAAGCCTCCACCGGCCAACCTCGTGGAGCCACAGGTTTCGGGGTCCGGGCACTTATCGAATTGCTTCAAAATTGGAAAAAACTGTAGCTCTAGGACAACTCTAAAGAGATTAAGATATATATCGACCCCCACCCCACGACTTGGAGAGATCTCATCGTTACCTTGATCCCGTGAGCGTTAAACCAACAGAGCAAGACAATCCAGTGCCTACCGAAGTCTCAGTAGCTGACCTTGACCTGTCGGAAGAGTCAACCAACGACTCTTTAGTTGACGAAATCCACGAAAACCCTTCTCGGCACAAGTCTGAGGAACAGCCTAACGCTTTGCCCGTTACTCCAGAACGAGGCTTACAGCCAACTGACCCTTTAGGCCAGTACATGGCAGAGCTGCGAAAACATTCACCCATAACGAGAGAGGAAGAGCACAGTCTTGCAGTCAGATGGATTGAGCACGGCGATCGGGACGCTGGCCGTCAGCTGGTTTTGGCCAACCTGCGCTTAGTCGTAAAAATCGCGATGGAGTATAGGAGAAATTGGGCGAGCGTTCTCGATCTCATACAAGAAGGAAACCTTGGCCTTGTCCAAGCTGTTCAGCGATTTGACCCATACCAAGGTACGAAATTGTCCTCTTACGCTGTCTATTGGATACGTGCCTACATTCTTAAATATCTGATCGACAATATCAGACTGGTTAGAATGGGCAGTTCGCGTGCAGAGCGCAAACTATTCTTCAGGCTCAACAAGGAAAAGCGCGAGCTCGAGAGAAGGGGCTTTGAAGTTGAACCAAAACTTTTAGCTGAGCGGCTCGATGTAACTGAGGACGACGTAACCCACATGGAGCAGAGGCTATCCGAAGGAGAAATCTCCTTTGAAACTCCGGTCTCTCAGGCCGAGGACGGAGCAGTATTTGGAGATTTTATCGAAGGAGAAATTCAAGACTCTGAAGCAAAAGTTGCAAATGCGGAACTCCAACACTCCTTCATGGAGCATGTCAAAATCTTTGCTGAAGGTCTCAAGGAACGAGAGCAAGAGATTGTTAACAGACGAATCCTCGCCGATGACCCTGAAACACTTCAGGACCTGGGCCAGGAATTTGGAGTTTCCCGGGAGCGGATTCGCCAACTTGAAAACAAGATAGTCAGCGATCTTCGCGAATACCTCCGGGAAAAGGTCGTCGACTTCGATTACTACTTAGAGGAAGACTAAGCAGATTCTTTCAAAGCTTTATCCAGCCGACGATTTAGTCGAGAAAACGAACTAGCCAAAGGCCCGAACGCACTACGTTCGAAGCGAGCTAACCAAACCTTCCTCTCTGCTCTCGGCCTTGATGAAAATCGTTTGCGCGAAAGAAAGGAAAACATCGGAATCAACTCTACAAAATGCAGGACTAGCCAGTTAACTCGAGCCGCTGAAGGTCCCTCTTCTTTCAAGAGTTTTTCGTATTTCGGCATAAAGTCATGAGAGATTTTGGAACATGACCCTAGTCTTGCATCCGCAACATTGTATAAGATTCGTGCAGCTTTCTTCGAAATCGGTCTTGAGAAGGCATCCATATACCAGGAGATCGCATCCTTGAGACAAAACTGCAAGAGTCTTTCCCTACTTGGATTATCTTTCGCCCTTCTGTCCACAATCACGTCTGCAGAAGGACCCAATCACCCCCCCCAAAATACGAAGGATGTTTCGTTAGAGGGCACCATAATACGTTGCCGGGTTGCAGATGAACCCCACAGCCGCTCAAGAGGCCTTTCTGGCCGAGAGCCGCTCCCCTTAGGAGAAGGAATGCTCTTCGAGTTCGATTACCGAGATCATCACGGATTTTGGATGAAGGATATGACTTTTCCTATTGACATCATATGGTTCGATCAAGGCGAAATCGTTCACATGGTAAGTGCCGAGCTTCCGAAACCCGATGAGGGTCTAAAAATTTACGCCCCTAAACGGCCATCTCGATACGTTCTAGAAGTAGCAGCGGGAACCTTTGCTGCCAATGGCTGGGCCCTCGGAACCAAAGTGATCATCCTCGGTGAAGATTAGAAAAAGCACGCAATTAACACCTATCACTCAGCAAAATGTTCTACCAAAAACTGTCACTTTCGCGAGACAGTTGCACGTACACAAGCAGTGCTACCTTTTAACGGCTTCGCCGACGAGGTGTCCAAGCTCAGGCACAACTAGTCTTTCCATAGCAAGCCCAATAGCACCTTTAGAGCCGGGCAGTGCAACTATTACTTTTTCTCGTCGAATTCCCGCGATTGCTCGAGAAAGCATTGATGCCGATCCTATCTCTGAATAGGACAACATTCTAAAGATTTCTCCAAACCCCGGCACTTCTCGATCGAAGAGAGGCTTGATTGTCTCCGGCGTCACATCTCTGGGCGCTATGCCGGTACCCCCAGTGGTTATAACGGCTCTTGTCAGTTCTTCTTCTAATGCGTCAAGAATAACGGCATGAATGTTTTCTGGATTATCTGGAACTACTTCTCGACGCGTCGTTCGGTGACCGGCTTTTCTGAGCAGGCTCGACACAAGCGCGCCTCCGGAGTCGCTGCTTAGGGTACGAGTATCACTAATAGTAATCACAGCGGTTGGCACCTCACTCGGCGCGTTACCTCTATGGGAATGAACACTCAATTTTGTAACCGAGGGCATGGGGTATTTCGGCTTAACATACTTAGAGCGGCTCCATCATTTCTCATGGCGTATCCTCAATCCAATATGCGCCATCCTTGGCAAATTCCTTCTTCCATATCGGCACCCGATTTTTCAACTCATCGATCGACCACCTAGCCGCTTCGAATGCCTCTGCACGATGTGGAGCCGAGGCAGCTACTAGAACCGCTACCTCTCCAATTTTTAGCTCGCCCACGCGATGGGCAAGAGAAACCACAACCCCTGGCCACCGTTCTTCGGCCTCCACAATAATGCCATCCATCTCCGACAGAGCCATTGGTGTATAAGCCTCGTATTCCAAATAACGGATCTCGTGTCCTCTAGAAAAATCGCGTACTGCACCCGTAAATGTGACAATACCTCCCAAGCCCGGACCCGAGACTTTGTCTACAACATCCTGCAAAATTAAAGGCTTGCTGGTAATCATCGACCTACTAGTCCCTGAGCCGCCAGAGACAGGTGGTAGTAACGCCAATTCGTCGCCGTCACTAAGAGTCGCTGATTCCTCAACCAATTCATAATTAACCGAGATTCTTAATCGAGTTCCGAGTCTTTCCAAAGAAGCAATATCACCGTGAAGAGACGTCCGTAAATCACCTACGGTTGAACCATCGGCTATTTCTACGGATAGTTCTTTGAGACCAACTTCATCTCGAACAGACCCAAAAAGACGTACCGTTACATGCATTATCCCATAGTAGCGAGCGTTGACGAAAACCCCCGAATCCTGTCATCTTAATACGACGAGTTCTTCTAGAATATTCTAGTTGGCTCAGAAATCTTTAGCGATAAACTTTAAGGTGTGAATTCTAATCCAGATGACACCTTACTAGAACCACCTGAACTGTGCCTAAGAGCGCTGGCTACGCAACGCATTCACTCGGGCTACATCATTCAAGGACCCTCTGAAGAATCCCGGCAAGTTTCTCGTTGGTTTGCTCGAGCCCTTGCGTGCGAGAATATCCCAGAGGCTCCCTGCGAGGCTTGTAACTCGTGCAGACGATCTACCGCCCGTGAAGAGCCTGAACTAGATGGGAGCGGCAAAAAAGGCGCTCTTTACAGGCACATCGGCGACCATCCGGATCTTTTTTGGATCGAGCGAGGATCGGGCGATACCAGAGTTCGCATCGGCCAGCTCAGAGCCGTTCAAAAGCAGCTCTATCTCCAGAGTTCTGGACGACAAGTTCTCGTGGTGTCAGATGCATCCTGGCTAAACGTCGAGGCACAAAACTGCATCCTCAGATTGCTCGAAGAACCGCCCGTAGCCACACACATTTTATTACTAACAGAGAATCCTGCATCACTTTTGGCCACGGTTAGATCGCGTTGTCAGAGAATTATTCTTTCTCCCTCAATCCGCGATGAACCTTCACCTGAGATTTCTGAGCTCCTAGAAGAAATAAATGCTCTAGTAGGATCAACTGATATAGATGTACTCAACTGGGCCGAGACCTATCGAGGACCTCGGGTCCAGGCCGCGGCAGGAGTAGACAACCTTCTGCAGGCCGGTTGTTTATGGATTCATACCGAAGCTACGGAACGACGAGCATCCCTAGGAGGACCTTTTTCCGATCTATTAGATACCTGGTACGTTCTTAGGCAGTGCCGAAAGGCTTTAGTACAACGAAACGCAAACCCTCAAATGATTGCCGAAAGAGCCCTCAGAGCAATTAGTAGAATACATCATGGATAAACCCACAGAAAAACGTCTGAAAGTCGCCATGAAAATTGCTCGAGCGGCAGGAGACATTCAAAGAGACCGATACGAAACTCCACTAGAGATCCAAACGAAGTCAGTAGACATAGATTTAGTGACCGAAGTTGATCGGGCCTGCGAAGGATTGGCAGTAGCGAAAATAGAGGAACTGTTCCCAGAGGACTCGATTCTTGCGGAAGAAGGTGGCGGTACGGACCGAAAAAACGCGTTGTGGCGCTGGATTATCGATCCGCTTGACGGAACGACTAATTACGCACATGGCTATCCCCGCTTCTGCATCTCGATTGGCATCGAGAGAGAAAAAGAAAGAACCCTAGCTGTGATTTACGATCCGATTATGGACGAGCTTTACCATGCCATCAGAGGAGGAGGAGCTTTTAGGAATAACCTCAAAATTTCGGTCTCACAGGAATCCCTCATGGAACGCTCACTTCTTGCCACAGGCTTTGCATACGATCAAAAGCGAAGTAAGCGTGAAAATGTTGAGTACTTTGCCGCGTTCTTACAGACCGCTCGAGCAATGCGTCGCGACGGTTCTGCTGCTCTAGACCTCTGTTATGTAGCGTCAGGACGACTCGATGGATTTTGGGAACTAAAACTATCACCATGGGACGTAGCTGCGGGATACCTGTTGGTGGAAGAAGCTGGAGGACGAATCTCTAACCTAGCGGGCGGGGCTGCGTTTGGCTCGGGCCGTGAAGTTGTGGCGAGCAACGGAATAATTCATGATAGCATGTTGAAGGTAATCAGTACTGTACACGTTTAACTTATAAAAGGTTTCCAATAACCGCTTTGCGGAGTAAAACAGTTTGAGTCAACCCAGACTTAACTCATTTTGAAAACTATAGTTCTTCTCCGGAGTCGTCTTTGCTCTTTTCTTCCTCACTCTCATCACTGAATCTATTGCGAAATGCTTCGGGACTTATCGGAATATCCTCGGCCAAGTCGTAGTGCAAACGATAAACAGTTCTTTCTCCCTGAATACGTGCTGCAATGCCACGGTCGGCATCTACGACCCCAAGATCGACATGAGCAAGAATGTCTCTTTTACCTTCAGACATATCGCCCTGAATAGTTATAGATACCTTTGGTGGTAGCAAGCCTAGAGTGGATAAGGTCTCATCCGTGGCTTTTTCTGCATCAATATCGATCGCCACTACACCCGCAAGGGACGACAAGAAACGAGAGGCCTTGCCAGGAGCCATCTTAGGATCCGTGACCCAGTTGCCTTCGTCACGATTTCCAAAAACCGATAAGCTCAAAGATCCATTAGCATTATGAAAACCAAGCTCGAAGGCCTTGGCCTCGACTGCTGAAAAACGTCCGACCTCTCTAAACCTTAAAGACATAACGTCCTGGGGCAAATCATCTACTAGGTCGGAGCGTACGCTGAATAAAGTAGTCTTGCCTTCTACATTCACGAGCCGTCTATCACCGATAGCCAGACCAATTGCCAACTTATGAAATCCACCCTCTCGTTCCTTAAGGGTGATCACTGTCTCCGGCTGGGAAAAGGTATCCTGCTCAGCAACTCCAGGTTCGTCTACAAAATCCAGAGCCTTTAAAAATTGCATCTGAGATAACAGCGATTCGACTGCATTACGGTCACCACGAGCCTGCACCGGGGCTTCCATGTTCCACTCTTTATCTGAGGACTTTAAAAGTGTTGCCTCAGAATTGCCCCAGCGAACCGAAATCTCCGTAATATCGTCCCTTTCGAAGAGCAGCACACTTCGATCCCGTAACTCGTTCAAGCTTTTCTCAAATGGTGAGACTTCAAAAGTTTTTGCCGAGAATACCTTTTGTCCACCCTCACTTGACAAGTATGTGGAATCGCCCAAAGGTGTCTCATCCCCAACTGTGAAAGCATACTCTTGGCCTTTAAAACCAAATCGAACGCTCGGACTCTTATTGAGACCGTATGTCTCTAGGGTCTCGGGGTTCGTAAATTGTCGGCCAAACTTCAGCGTTGCAACCGCCCTCGTCAGCCCGTCTGAAGCAACTGAATCCGCTTTATAGCTTAACGGGCTTACCAAACTCCAACTCTCACCCTCACGCTCTATACGAGCATCCTGACCATCGCTTGTGAAGAGCTCTATCCAGTCTATATCATCGGGTGAGACGTCAGCGAAGAGGAGCTCCTTTCTTTCCTCCTCGCTGTCGCGATCTGATGCACCGCGAATTTCATAAAAGTAGACAAAAGCTCCTACTAAAGCGGTAACAATTGCCAAAAGGATCGTGCTTCTTAGGTTCATCGATTTTCTACGCCAACTCGCGACGGCGCCACCACCAGACGAACACACCAAGCCCTGCAATGATCTCTGGTAGAACGAAAAGCGACAGGACACGGAGTCTCATAAATTCCTCGGTATTTAGTGCAAGACGACTGGCGCGTGCGGTGGCAGGTCGGATTGAGATGGCATCAAAATCACTCAACAGCCAATTAACAGAGTTAAGCAAGAGGTCACGATTACGATGCTGGCCAAACAAAACATTGGTAGCGAAATCGGAATCTCCGAACACAACTACTCTAGCCGCGTCCTCCTCACCGCTAGCGCCTATCTCTCCGGCCACGGCGATTGGTACAGGACCCATAACGTCGCCTTCGTTGAAAGTAGCCTGGCCAACGCTATAAAACGTTTCCAGATCCGTTTCCCCCCATGACTCGTCACCAGTCATAACCACGCTAGTAAAGTTTCCAGTCCTAACATTGGTTGGTCTTACACTTCGTACCAAATGGAACAACGTTCTTTCGCGGATGGGTTTTGTGATTTCGTGCTCCCCGTAACGCCCAGCAAATGGGGAGACAGGGCGGCCAAACAAACCTTGCACTCGATCGACAACGATATTATCTCCCAACTTCACTCCCCAATTTTCTAACTTAGAATCAAGCCTCGCTTCCGATTGAGGGTCAATCATCACCAGGATTGCCCCACCTCTTGCAACGTAATCATCAATTGCCTGCTGTTCGGAGTCGTGAAGCGGTCTTACTGGTCCCCCAATTATCAGCACGCTTGCATCCTCAGGCACACTTCCCGTAGCCGCAAGAAGAAGCCCTTTTACCTCATAGTTCTCATTTAGCAAAGCCGCTCTAAATTGTGAAAATCCTTCAGGACCTTCCGAGTTTTCCTCCATGGCTAGTCGCTCACCGTGACCTTCAAGAAAGTACACGCGGCGGACATCATGCCTTGTTAGCTTCACTAAGGCATTTGTAATCGTTTCCTCGGTCAACTCCTGAATTTGGGTCGACTGATTTCCCAGTTGAATGTGAAGAAGGCCATCCGTCAGTCTTTCGTCCTCAATACCAAGTGCCCTGGAAGGTCCCGGATTGACCTCGGGATCAACAAATTCGACGAACACCCGTTCACTAACATAATCGAAGCGGTCTAAAAGTTGCTTGACGGATGGTTCTCTTACCGATGTGTAGAAGCCAGTAAACTTCACATCCTCCTCTAGACCCAACAGAATTTTCTCGGCCTGATTAGATAGAGTATGTTCCTTCGATTCCGACCAATCCCAGCGAGTGTGGTAACGAGTAGAAAGAAACGCAAGCAGCGTCAACAACGTAACACCAAGGGTCAAACCTAGGAGAGCGTTAGCTCCGTACTTACCGGCGCGCTTCGTTCCTCCACTTCCGAGCTTCTCTCTGAGTTTTTCGGCATTTGAGACAAGTGCAAAGAGAGAGAGAGCAAATCCCACTGCGAAATTCGCCCAGATCCATGGCAAATCCCTAGCTAAGAACAAACCACCTGTAGCCATCTGCAAGAAAAGTGAGATCAGACCAAAAACAATAGCCACCGCCCCTAGCCAACCAAGAAGTCCCGACCAACGCATTAACGCCACCTCGCAGATTCAACCGAAGTTTTTGTAAATACAAGAAAAACACCGATCATGAAGGCGAAATAAGCAAGATCCCGAGTATCTACGAGCCCCCTGACCATCTTCTCGAATCGATCGGAGGCCGAGAGGAACCTCATCACCTCCGACAAGTTGGAATCTGCACCAATAGTCCCGCCCGCGGCCCCTAAGTCAGCGACAACTGCCAGCATCCACAGTATGAGGAGCAACACCAGTGCTAAGAAGAAGGCAATGAGCTGATTCCGGGTAACGGAAGAAGCAAAAGCGCCCACGGCCACGTAACTCCACGAGAGCAAGAGGAGTCCTAAGAGTCCCGAAATGGTTCGCCAAAATTCAGGATCTCCATACAGGAATAAAATCCCCGTAAAAAAAGCAGCAACCAAGACCAAACAGGCTGAAAAAACAGCGCCGGCTATATATTTTCCCAAAACAAGTTCCCATATAGTTATGGGGCTGGTTAGTAGAAGTTCCTGAGTACCGTTGACCTTCTCTGAAGCAAAGAGACCCATCGTAATACCCGGAATAAGAAAAAGTAGAACAATCCACATAACGCCAAAAAAAGGTCCCAAGACCGCGTCGTTCAGATTAATTTTCTCTAAATAATCCGTGTATTGAAGACTCTGCGCCTCCGCAACTTGAGCGTCGAAACTCAAAACACCTGCGAGAAAGAAAAAACCCGCCAAAAGAGCGAAAAGCGTGAGGGTTACATATGCCACAGGAGAAACGAAAAGGGAGGACAGCTCTCTCCCGGCGATAGACGTTATATGTCTCATTTACCTACCTCTCGACCAAGAGCAATGCTCTCTCCTTGAGCCGCGCGAGTAAAAACATCTTCCAAACGCTGACCTTCTTCTGCCAAAGCAGTCAGCTCGGCATCTAGGACGAGAGTCCCTTCGTTGATTATTAGTACCCTGCGGCATATTGCTTCAACCTCGGCAAGAATGTGGGTCGAGAGAATTACACTCTGTCCCCCATACTCGCCGGGTTTTGCGAGGTCAGCAATAAGTTGGCGAATTTCAGATATTTGAATTGGGTCGAGCCCGACCGTAGGTTCGTCGAGGACCAGTACCGGCGGCTCATGGACAATGGCCTGAGCAAGGCCTACCCGCTGTCGATAACCCTTCGATAAAAGCCCTATCACTCGGCTCTGTACGTGCGTCAATCCACAACGCTCAAGAGCCTTGTCTACAGCCTCCTTGCGCCTAGCCCGAGGAAGATCCTTAAGCTTTGAAACATATACGAGGTAACTCCTGACACTCATTTCAGGATAAATGGGCGGCGACTCAGGCAAATACCCAACTGATCTTCGCGCCTCCAACGGGCTAGAAAACAGGTCATAGCCCGCTATCTGTGCACTTCCCTCTGTCGGTGGAATAAAGCCTGTCAAGATTCTCATCGTGGTGGTCTTACCGGCGCCGTTAGGCCCTAGGAAGCCAACAACCTCCCCCTCGCCTACGTCAAATGACACATCTTCCACTGCCGTAAAATCGCCATAACGCTTTGAAATCCCTCTCGCTTCTATGCGAGACGAGCCTGCTTTCGCCGACTCAGAACTTTCTGCTCCACCACTCATTCTGTTTTACCTCTTCAATTCAGACGCACGAGTATAGAATCCACAAGGAACCTTCCGGTTCCATTACTAGAATCTCGGGACAAGATACAACGTATCTCTTTTTAACTCCCTTTTT
>Ga0310344_10002555_pt1 | contig 13714 bp, 12 predicted proteins | sample HC15DNA20200_MG_FD_203801 | JGI IMG/M metagenome (GOLD analysis project Ga0310344, IMG submission 203801) | Marine microbial communities from station ALOHA, North Pacific Subtropical Gyre - HC15-DNA-20-200_MG | ecosystem: Environmental > Aquatic > Marine > Oceanic | place: Pacific Ocean: North... | reverse complement strand
CTGTCTTGTGAGGTCGAGCGCCAGGGTGCGGAACCCGATCGAGCTGGCCGCGACCCCGAACTCCTCCAAGAGGGCGGCGATGGCGGGCGCGAATTCCGGCTCGCCGAGTGACGAGGCGTTTACGTCTATGACGATCGGGTCGATCGGTGTGCCGGCCGCGGCCGCGGCGGCGGCGCTGACCTGCCGGGCGGCTTCCCGGGTCATTGCGGTGTCGTGGTGCAGAGTCAGGCCCGGATAGTCGCCCATGATCAGCTTGCGGCTCGCTTCCACCGCGACCCCATCGATCAGCAGCCGGCCATGCACCAGATAAATGGCTGGATCGCCGCTCGCCAGGGCGATGACCAGGTAGCGCAGGAGCTCCAGATTGCCTTCGTCCAACGCGGCAACGATGCGCACCTTGCTGATTTCGATATCGGCGACGACACCGCTCAGGCTGATCGGCCCATCGCCGCCGATCATCGAGTCCTCATCGTCGTCGTCATCTTCCAGGAACGAGCGGCGGATGTGCGACAGGGCGCCCTGCATCTGTTCCGCGTCGGCGCCTTTGTCGAGGGTGACCGCCTAGGTGCGCGCGCCAAGTTCCGCAGCGCTGACGCCGAATTCACTGGTCGCCTGTCCGACATCGACGACGATTTCGTCGGCTTCGGCATCGCCGTCCGTGACGATGGTGTAGCTGTTGTCGTCGAGGCGCCCGACCTGGCCGTTAAGCGATTTGCTGTTCAAGGTCGATTCGATGGCGGCGCGCATATCTTCCACGCCGTCCTCGCCGAGCTTTTCCGTCAGGCCGGGATCGGCCAGCGCCTCGAAACTCAGCATCATCAGCTCGATCGGTTTGTCGTCCGGTGCCTGGTCGATCAGGTAGCTGACGGAATCGAAGAAATCGACCCATATGACGGTCGGTTCGGCGGGTGGCGGCGCATCGGGTGCCGTGTCGAGAACCGTGTTGGATTCCACGAAATCTAACCACCACAGGACCGCGCCGTCCGGCTTGACGGTCAGGTGGAACAGGCTCCGTGCCGGAGGAGGTGAGAACGGCGATATCGCTGATCCGCCCCTCCCTATTGTTTGTCACGCTGTCGAGTATCTTCGAAACGAGGGTGTGGTTCGCCTCGGGAAAGAAATCGTAGATGCTGCCATTCTTGATGTCTTCGGGAAGGCGTGCCCGAATGACGCCGATATTGCCTTCCGCCCGGAACAGTTGCCCGGTCTTGTCGATCAGAACCCTGAACGCATCGGCTATCTTCCGCGCCCCCGCGTCACCCCCGCCTGGGGATGATTATGCACGGTCGCGCCGAAATATACCAACCGAAGCAGCTACATATAGAGCCGCTCGCCCTTCATATCCTTGTACAGATCGGCCACGAACTCGCCATATCCATTGAAAAGGAGAGTCGGAACGCGCTCATTCGTGCCCAGGACGCGTTCGGTCGCCTGGCTCCAGCGGGGATGGTCCACTTTGGGGCTCACATTCGCCCAAAAGCCGTATTCCTTCCCGATGAGTGTCTCCCAAAAGCTAACCGGTCTTTCGTCTGTGAAATGGAAACGGACGATCGATTTCAGTGATTTGAAACCATATTTCCATGGCACCGCCAGCCGCAGCGGCGCGCCGCTCTGTTTCGGAATTGGTTTGCCATACAGGCCGGTTGCGATGAAGGCCAATTCGTTGGTCGCTTCGGCCAGGGTCAGCCCTTCGGTATAAGGCCAGGGATACCAAGTCTGGATCAGCCCAGGCATCGTATCGGGATCGGCTTGCGTTTCCACGCGGAGATACTTCGCCGAACCCAACGGTTTTGCGAAATCAACCAGCGCCTTCAGCGCAAAGCCGCTCCAGGGTACCGCCATCGACCAGGCTTCCACGCAGCGATGCCGGTAGACACGCTCCTCCAACGGCATGCGCCGGATCAGGTCGTCGAATCCGACCGTCATCTCCTTCTCGACCATACCGTCGATTCGGACCTCCCAAGGCCGAAGCTTCAACGCTTGCGCTTCTTTGGCGATCCCTTTGTGGCTGCCGAACTCGAAGAAATTATTGTAGGTCGTGGCGTGTTTTTCGTCGGTGATCGGCCGGTCGAGACGGTAACGCAAGTTGCGCTGGACGGGATACAGGTCAGCCGTCGGGTCGAATGCAGCTCGCGCCGGCAGGGCGCCGCCCGCCAACAACATGGTTCCGGCACCCAATCCTTTCAGCAAGGTCCGGCGGCTGCGATAGATCGTCTCATCCGTCGCGGTGCTGTCCGGCAGTGCCCAAGCCTTCTTACGGATCACCTGCATCTCGATTCCTCCGTCATAACCCGATGTCGCACGACCGTCTTAACGCGGTTAAGGCACCGCGCAAAATAAACTTGCGTTGATCGAAGAGAGCGTCAAGCGGTGAAAGATACTTCGACCTGGCCGAGCGCGCCGAAATCCGCAGTCGCGGTGCTGCCCGGCGGTGCGGGGCAGATGCCCATCGTGCTGCCCGTGGTCACCCAGTCGCCGGCCTTCAGCCCCTTGCCCCGGACGCGCAGAAAGTTGGCCATCCAGACCAGCGACTGGCGCGGATCGCCCAATACTTCGCTGCCGACCCCGGTGACTTTGTGCTCGCCATTTACCGAGAGCGCCATCTTGTGGCCGGCCAGATCCAGGCGGCGCCAGTCTGTCGTGCCCTCGCCATGGATGAAGGCCGCGTTGCCGCAATGGTCGGCGATAACCGCCGGCGCGCCATGCTTCACCCGGTCCGCCAGCCGCGAGTCAACGACCTCGATCGCGGGATGTAGCGATGCTGCCGCCGCCATGACTTCTTCCGCGGTGTAGGCTTCGTTGCGCGTCGGTAAATGACCGCCCATGCGAAAGGCGAACTCGCACTCCAGTCCCAGCCCAGCCTCGACCGGCAGGTTGAGCAGTTGGGGCCTTGTCATGATATAGGGCTGAAAGAGCGGCCTGACGGCCGGCGCGTCGGTGTTCATCCGGTGCATCGCCGCCTGATTGGTGAGCGCCACTTTCTAGCCGCCGACAGCGACGCCGAACTGCGCCGCGATACTGTCGAGCACGGCTTAGCCTTCCGCGAGATCGGCCGGATAGGTGCCGCCGGGAAAGGTTTAGAGAACGGTGTAGTCGAGCCGCGCCTGAATCAGTGCCGCGGCCGCGGTGGCCGCATCGATCATTCGGCTTCCCTGCGCGCCTCGATCACCATGTCCGCTTCACGGCCGGCAAGTTCGGTCAGGTGATCGAACTCCCATTCGAATGTGCCGACGCCCTGCGACAGTGACCGCAGCTCGATGATCAAATCGTGCAGTTCCGACTGCGGCATGAAGGCGCCAACCTCGTCCCAACCGTCCCAGCCTTCCTTGGGATTGAAACCCAAAATCTGGCCGCGCCGTTTGGTGATGATCCCTTGCACATTCGCGGTGAACTCGCTTGGTACCGACAGGGTGACCTTGCAGATCGGTTCCAGCAGTACCGGGGCGCATTGCGGCAAGCCATCCTTCATCGCCAGGATGCCGGCCCGCCGGAACGCCATGTCGGAGCTATCCACCGCATGGTGCTGACCATCGAACAGGTTCACCGACAGATCGACCACCGGAAAGCCCAGCGGCCCCTCCGTCAGGTATTCCTTCACGCCGGCCTCCACCGCGGGGATGTAGTTCTTCGGCACGGACCCGCCGTGGATGGTCTCGTCGAACTGGAACCCGGAGCCGCGCGGCAGCGGCTTGATTTCGACCTGGACGTCGCCGAATTCGCCATGGCCACCGCTCTGTTTCTTGTGGCGTGCATGTTGTTTGACTGGTTTCCGGATGGTCTCCTTATAAGGCACTTCCGGCCGCGCCGTCATGACGGTGACGTTGTAGCGCTCCTTCAGCTTGTCCGCCGCGACCTGCAGGTGAATGTCGCCCTGGCCCCAAAGCAGCATTTGATGCGTGTCGTTGTCGTGCGAAATCTTGAGCGACTCATCCTCGTCGATCATCTTCGAAATCGCCGTCGACAGCTTGACTTCGTCTTCCCGTTTCTCTGAGCGAATTGCCGCGGAATAGAGCGGTGCCAGGGTTTCCGGCCAGGGCATGGCCTTGGAATTCGCGCCATTGGGGGTCAGAACGTCGCCGGTATTGACGCCATCCATCCGGCCCATCGCGACCACGTCGCCGGCGACCGCCTCATCCACTTTCTCCTGGTCGTATCCCATCAGCCGGTAGAGGCCGCTGACCCGGTGATCGCCGAAGTTTATGCCGTCCTTGACCGTACCGCTCCAGACCCGCGCGACCGACAGCTTGCCGGACCGGGGCATGTGGTAGGTCTTGAAGATTTCCGCGGCCGGTTCGCCATTGACGCCGCCGAGCCGCTCCAAGGTCGTGCCGGCCTCCGGGGCTTCGTGCCGCAACGCCTTCATCAGACGCAAGACGCCGGACACCTGCTCGGCCGCACCGATAAAGACCGGTACCACGGTGTTGTCCTGCAAATCATTGGTCAGGTAGCCGTAGATGTCCTCCTTCGGCGGCACCGCGTCTTCGAGCAGCATTTCCAACAGCGTGTCGTCATTGTTGGAGAGCTCTTCCAGCAGCTCCTGCCGGGCCATGTCGTTCTCGTCCTTCATGGCGTCGGGCGCCTCGATCAGCGACGATTTTTCACCCGGCTGATAGGCGTAGGCCCGCTCTGACACCAGGTCGACATAGCCGCTGATATTTTCGCCATCGCGGATCGGCACATGGCGCAAGACCAGCGATTGCGTGGAAACCGACTGCAGCGCCTCCATGACCTCGGCGACCGGCACGTGCGGATGATCCACCTTGTTGATGAAGATCATGTGCGGTATGCCGTTTTCCCTCAGATAGTGCAGGGTCGGCCCGACGACGAGGGCCTTGTCCGGCTCCGGATCAACGACGACGACGGCGACATCCGCGACCATCATGGCGTTGCGTGCATCCTGTAGAAATTCGATCGAGCCGGGGCAGTCGAGGAAATGCCAACGCTCGCCCAGGAACTCGGCTGACGCAACCGATACTTCCGTACTCATATTGCGCTTGCGGGCTTCCGGCGCGGCATCGCCGACCGTATTTCCTTCTTTCGCCGTGCCTCGCCGGTGGATCGCGCCGCAGGTGCTCAACAATGCCTCGAGCAACGTCGTCTTGCCACTCAGGTAAGGGCCGACGAGGGCGACACAGCGGGGGGCGGAAACCGACTTTGCAGGCATGTTGGACTCCCTTACGGATTATTCGTCATTTGTTCGGCGCTCCCTTTTTTGGTGGGGTGCCGCTCCCTGGATAGAACCAACATGAATTTTTGAAGGCTATGCGCGATGACGCAAGCAAAATCGTCCGGGACGAATTACGTGCCGTCGATATGTGGTTTCAGCGCGTCGTAGCAAAAGGCCTGCGTTGGCGTCGGCACCCCCGCGGCTGCGCCGAGACGGACCGTGGCGCCGCCCAACCGTTCCAGCTCCATCTTCTTGCCGGCGTTCAGATCGTGCAGCATGGACGCGACCATCGGATCGGGCAGCCCGTCGAGCCTTGTCACGCATTGCTCGACCGCATCGTCCGGCAGCGCCACGCCGCGCGCGCGGCCGACCGCGACCGCTTCGGCGGCGCAGCCCTGCAGCATCGCCCGCGTTCCCGGCGTTTCGCGCAAGCGGCCGATCGGTAGGCGAGTGACGCAGGTCATGTTGCTGAGGGCCGACAGCATGACGAACTTCATCCAGATATCTACATCGACATCGTCGGACAGGGTCGCGGTGGTGCCCGCCGCGTTGCAGGCCGCGACCAGTGCCTCGCCGCGCGCCGACCGCGTCCCGTCCTGTTCGCCCACGGTGATGAAATTGAACGTGCCGGTCTGGGTGATCACGCCGGGCTCGCTGATCACCGTGGCGACGCCGACCGTTCCGCCCATCACGCGCTCGCGGCCGAAGACCCCGTTCAGGATATCGACCGCCTCGACCCCGTTCTGCAGCGACACGACGGTCGTATTGGGCCCGACGATCGGCCGGCAGGTTTCGGCCACCGCTTCCGTGTCGAACAGCTTGACGGCGAAGAGCAGGTAGTCCGGCGGATCGATCGTGGCAACATCGTCGGTGGCGACCGCCGGGTTCACCAGCATGTCGCCGTCCGGCGAGCGGATGGCAAGACCATACGTTCGGATCGCCCCGAGATGCGCGCCGCGCGCGACGAAGGTCACATCGACACCGGAGAGCGCCAGCTTGGCACCGAAATAGCCGCCGACCCCGCCGGCGCCGAACGCGACGATCCGCATAGTCAGATCCCCCGTCAGGTCAGCGCGGCGCAGGCCCGCTGGATGCGCTGGCAGGCGTCCTCCAGCACGTCCGTCGACAAGGCGTAGGAAATTCGGAAGAAGGGCGACAGGCCGAACGCTTCGCCGTGCACGGCGGCGACGCCCTCGGTCTCCAGCAGATAGATGACGAAGTCCTCGTCATTCTCGATCACCTTGCTGCCCGGCGTTTTCTTGCCGATCACGCCGGCGCAGGAGGGGTAGACGTAGAACGCGCCGATCGGCGTGTTGCAGGTCAGGCCGGTCGCCTGGTTCAGCATGGAGACGACAAGGTCGCGGCGCTCCTTGAAGACTTCGTTGTTGCTGGCGATATGGCTCTGATCGCCGTTCAGCGCCTCGACCGCAGCCCACTGGCTGATCGTCGAGGTGCTGGTGATGCTTTGCGATTGCAGCATGTTCATCGCCTTGATCAGCTCGACCGGTCCGCCGGCATAGCCGACCCGCCAGCCGGTCATGCAGAAACTCTTGGACATGCCGTTCAAGGTCAGGGTGCGGTCGTAAAGCTTGGGCTCGACCTGGGCGATGGTCGCGAACTGTGCGCCGTCATACAGCAAGTGCTCGTAGATGTCGTCGCACAGGATCCAGACCTGCGGATGGCGCAGCAACACTTCCGACAGCGCCTTCAGCTCTTCCGGCGAATAGGCGGAGCCCGTCGGGTTGCAGGGGCTGTTCAGCACCAGCCATTTGGTTTTCGGCGTGATGGCTTCTTCGAGCTGCGCCGGGGTGATCTTGAAATCCGCCTCGACGGTGGACTCGACGATCACCGGCGTGCCGCCGTTCAGCAGCGCCAGATCCGGATAGGTCACCCAATAGGGCGCCGGCACGATGACCTCGTCGCCCTCATCCACCGTCGCGGTGAACGCGTTGTAGATGATCTGTTTTCCGCCGGCGCAAACCGCGATCTGGTCGATTCCGTAATCGAGACCGTTCTCGCGCTTGAACTTGGCGCTGATCGCCTCGCGCAGTTCCGGGATACCGGCTGGCGCGGCGTAGCGGGTCTTGCCCTCGCGCATCGCCTGGATCGCCGCCTCCTGGATGTGGTCCGGCGTGTCGAAGTCCGGCTCGCCGACGGCAAGACCGATGACATCCTTGCCGGCCGCTTTCATCTCCTGCGATTTAGTGTTGATGGAAACCGTGGCGGACGGGTTGATCCGGGAGAGACGCGAGGCAAAGAACGCCATGTTTCAGACTTTCGGTTGGTGAAGGTGCAGCGGTACGCAACCGCAGAATTGCGGGGCGGACCTTACGCCGAAGCTGGGTTCGGTTCAACGGTCGCAAACCGCCATGACGATTGGCATCTCCGAACGGCTGCTGCGGCGCAGCAGGTGGCTTAGCCGCTTGACCCATTCGCGGGCACGCCCCGATAATCAGCTTATGACAACATCTCTTTCCGATGCGGCCCGGCAGCATTATCGCGATCAGGGCTACTACTTTCCGCTGCGTGCGCTGAGTACGGCGCAGGCTGCGGAAAATCGCGCGAATCTTGAAGCTTTCGAAGCTAGCCAGGGCGGCCGCATTGCCGGCCGCATGCGCCAGAAGCTGCACCTTCTGCTCACTTGGATGGACGATCTGGTCCGCAACGAAGCGATCCTCGACGCGGTCGAAGGCGTGCTCGGCCCCGACATCCTGTGCTGGCAGACAAGTTTCTTCATCAAGAAGGCACAGGATCCCGGCTTTGTGACCTGGCATCAGGACTCGACCTATTGGGGGCTAAGCGAGCCCGATGTGTGCACCGCCTGGGTGGCGCTGTCGCCGGCGACCTTGGAAAGCGGCGCCATGCGCGTCATGCCGGGCACGCAAAAATGGGATCAGGTCACGCACACCGACAGTTTCGACGAGAACAATCTGCTGACCCGCGGCCAGTCGGTCGATGCGGAAATCGACGACAGCCAGGCGGTCGATCTGGTGCTTTCGCCCGGGGAGTTCTCGTTGCACCATGTCCGCCTCGTGCACGCCTCGAAACCGAACAAGACCGGCGACCGCCGCATCGGCCTCGCCATCCGCTACGTCGCGCCGCATGTGAGCCAGGCAACGGGCGTGCCGGACAGCGCGCTGCTGGTCCGCGGCGAAGACCGCTACGGCCATTTCGAGGCGGAGCGCTCGCCCGCCGCCGACATGCATCCGGACGCGGTCGCGCTGCACGCACGTATCACGGAAGCCCGCGAGGGTTTCATCTATGCCGGCACGGAAAAGCGGTCGGCGAACTAACCAAGGGATCGATCATGGACAGGCCGCCCGGCGTCGAGTTTCACACCTTCACCATCATCGGGCGCTGCGACCGCACCGGCATGTTCGGCATTGCCACCGCGACCCGGTCGCTGGCGGTGGGCGCACGCGTGCCGCACGTTAAGTCGCAGACCGGCGCAGTCGCGATTATGGCGATCGCCGATCCGCGGCTGGGAACCGCGGCGCTGCAGTTCCTGGAGCAGGGCTATAAGGCGCCGACCGTGATCGATCAGCTCGTCGCGATGGACCCCTATGCGGAGTACCGTCAGCTCGGCGTTATCGACGATGACGGTTTCGCCGCCGCCCGCACCGGCAAGATGAACCGCGATTATGCCGGCCACCATGTCGGCGACAGCCATATCGCGCTGGGCAATGTGCTGGTCGGCGAGCATGTGTTGGACGCGATCGAGGAGGGCTTCCTGGCCGACCCCAGCGATGATCTGGAGGGCAGGCTGATGCGCGCCCTGGAATCCGGCCGCGATGCCGGTGGCCAGCATGGCGGGCAGCAATCGGCGGCGCTGCTGGTCTACGACACGAAGCCCTTCCCACGCGTCGACCTGAGGGTCGACGTGCATGAGGAGCCGGTCGGCGAGCTGCGTAAGGTCTTCGACGTCTTCCGTCCGGCGATCCCGTACTACAATCTCCGCCTGGTCGACGCCCGGGTCCCACCGCTCGACAAGTGGCTCGAGGAAAAGTCCGACGAATAGACCGGTCAGGTCCGACCGGGAATCGCGAGACCGGCGAGCGCTTCGGGGACGCTTGCCGGGTTGGTCGGTGCGATCATGTGTGCGCCGGCGATACCCGGGGTTTCCGCCATTTCCAGAATCTGTTCGCGGCAGATTTCGATCCCTTCCGCCGTGGGGTCGTTGGCCTGTTCCAGACGCGCCACGATGTCATCGGGGATCAGCACGCCCCACAGATTCTCGCGCATCCAAATGGCGGAGCGCGCCGACGCCAGCGGTCCGTTGCTGATCAGTACTGAGACGGCGTCGGCGAACCCTTCCACCCTCAGCAGCTCGGCATAGCGGCGTACCACATCGAGATCGTAGCAAACCTGGGTTTGCAGGAACCGCGCGCCGGCATCGATCTTAGCGCGCAATCCGTCCCGCCAGCGGTCCGTGGCTTCCGCGGTCAGCATGTCCGCGGCGCCGACAAAGAAATTCGGCCCCCGGCGCCGACGCGTTCAGCCAGCTGCAGCAGCGTCTACCCGGTGCCGCACCCGACATCCAGGATCTGGTCGCCCGCCTGAGGGGCCAGCGCCTCGATCGCGGCCAGGCCCAGCGGGGCGAGTTGCCGGTCGATGCGCTCGTAAATTTTCGCCCAGGCTTCGGCGTGTAGAGATGCGGCATTTTCGCGGGGCATCGCGCTGCGTAACATGAACACCGAGCCTCGTCAGCGATCAAATTCACAAAGCCGCGCCCTTGCGGATGCACGGCCTCGGTTGCTGCGTTGGATTAGCCCTGAGGATTGTGTTTCCATAGGCTCTGGTTGGGAGCAATACGAAAAGGGAAAACGCAATGGCGAAAACGCCGGATTATTTCGTGGGCAAGACGATTCTGATCACCGGCGCCGGCAGCGGGATCGGCCGCGCCACGGCCCTGGTCTTCGCCCGCGAAGGCGCCAACGTGGTTTCCACGGACATCGATGCGGCTGCCGCGGAGAGGACCGCCAACGAGGTCATCCAGATCGGCGCCAAAGCGACATTTGCGAAGAGCGACGTCACCGTGCGCGCCGAAGTGGATGCCGCGGTCGAACAGGCGATCGCAGATTTCGGGCAGGTGCATTTCGTGTTGAATTCCGCCGGGGCAGCGTTGGCGCGCCGGCCGTTCCTGGAGATCGACGAGGAACTCTGGGAGCGGACCTACGCGCTGAATGTTCGGGGCACCTTCAATGGCTGCCAGGCGATCATCCCGCACATGCTGGAGACGGGAAGCGGCGTCATCGTGAATATCGCGAGTGTCGCGGCGTGGGTCGGTGGGGCCGGCAATTCCGTGCACTACGCCTCTTCCAAGGGGGCGGTGAACACCATGACCATGGGGATCGGGCGTGAATTCGCCAGCCGCAATATTCGCTGTCTTTCAATCTCGCCGGGCGTTGTCGACTCGCCGTTCCACGACACCACGCCGCAGGAGGTTCTGGACAATTACGCGGCATTGATTCCCATCGAACGCATGGCGGAACCCGACGAGATCGCCGAGACGGTGCTGTTCGCGTGCTCCGATGCGGCGTCCTATCTGACGGCAGATACGATCAAAGTGTCCGGCGGCATTCGCTAGGCGTGAGTAAACTCAGGCAGGAGAATTTCATGAAATTCGGCCAATTCGAGATCATCCGCTGGCATCAGACGATGACGCCCGAACAAAGCATCGAGGCCGTCATGGCGAAGATCGAGCTGGGCGATACGCTCGGCATCGACGAGATCTGGATCGGCGAGCATCATTTCTCCCGGCATGGGCTGGTCTCGGGCATCTTCTCCATGTTGGGCAATGTCGCGGCGCGGACCAAGAACGCGCGCATCGGGACCGCCATCGTCGTCCTGCCCTGGCGTAATCCGATCCAGACGGCGGAAGAGGCGGCGATGGTCGACGTCCTGTCGGGCGGCAGGCTGACCCTGGGCGTCGGCGCCGGCTATCAGGCGCTGGAGTTCGATGGCATGAACACGGACATCACCGAGGCCCGCGCCCGTTTCCGTGAATATGTCGACGTCATCTATGGCTGCTGGAAGGACGAACCGCTAACCTTCAAGGGCGACTTCATCGATGTTGCGGATTTGAACGTGCTGCCGAAACCGGTGCAGAAGCCGATCCCGATGCATATCGCCGTCAGCACCAGCCCGGAAAGCGTAGACTACGCGGCGTCGAAGGCGATGCCGATCATGGTCGGCGGGCCGACCGCCGTCATGGGCCAGGTGCCGCAGGTACTGGAGATGTGGCACGAACGCATGGAGCATTACGGCCACCCGCATGAGCATATCGATCTCGGCGTGGCGCAGGACGTCTATGTAGCGCCGACGATGGAGGAAGCGGAGCGCGACATCGCCGGGCTGGAGGACGTGATCAACGCAGAGTTCCACCGTATCGGCAATCCGAAGAGCGCTTCCGGAACCATCCCGGACGGCTACAAACGTTGGACCCATCGCGACAAGGACCGCGTCGTCGGTGGCGAGAAAGCCAAGGAGATCGGCATCCTGCCCCTGGTCGGCACGCCCGAAGTGGTGGGAGAGCGCATCGAGGTGCTGCGCGGGCTGGGTATCAACTCGATCCGCTGCAATTTCGGCAAGGCCGGCCTCGACTCCGGCAAGATGCAACGCTGCATGCATATGTTCGCTGAAGAGGTGATGCCGCACTTCACGTGATGGGTCTCCCGGCCCGTTCAATCGGATCATTGGCAGGGCGGCCGCTTACCAAATTTCAGTTTAAATGGTATGGTTTGGCACTCACAAGCAAGAGTCCGCACCATGTTCACCATTGCGTCGCTGTCTAAGAGTTTCGGGGCCTGCAGACGAAAGGTCTGGGGGCTCGCCTGCCTGGCCGCGCTGTCGGCCGGCGGCCTGGACATGCAGACGGCGCGCGCTGACAGCTACCGGACGCTGACAGGGCCGGAAATACAGCGCCTCTTCGGCGGGCTGGAGGAGGCCGCCTTCCCCTCCGAAGGTACGGGCGCGGAAACCGAAGATTGGGTGATCACCTTTAGCGGGGACGGTAGCTGGGAAGCGTTCACGGACGGGGCCGAAGCCCAGGGGTCCTGGGATGTGAAGGGCGACCAGCAATGTGTGGCGATCGAGTCCAGTGCTGCCGCGTCACTGTTTGACGAAAACTTTATGTTCGAGGGCTGCTTTACCGTGCTCGTTGATGCGGCGCAGGCCAAGATCGCCGGAGATTTTTACAGCCTCGGCAAGACGCAGTTCGTTCTCATGGCCGGGGCCTTTGACGCGATTGCGCGCCTGAACGCCGGACCTGCCCAAGAGAGACCCGTCGCCCGGAAGGCGCCGCCGAAACCGGCCGAAGATACCAGCCAAGCGGCCGCAGCCGAGCAGCGGTGGCTGGCTCTTGAACGCCAGCAGCGGGAGGCGGAAGCGCGCCAAAGGCAAGAAGCCGAAGCGCGGGCTGCGCCTTCCTCAATAGGAACGAATTACTGGCGGGGGCTGGCTCTTGAACGCCAGCAGCGGGAGGCGGAAGCGCGCCAAAGGCAAGAAGCTGAAGCGCGGGCTCGGCAGGAGGCGGCGGACCGTCAAAGACAGGAAGAGGAAGCGCAACGGGCCGCGGATGAACGGGCACGCAAGGCACGTGAAACGCAGAAAGCGACAACGCGGCAACAGCAGCTCGAACAAGAACGGCTAGCGGCGGAAGCGAAGATCAAGCAGCTGCAGCTCCAGCTGGAATTGGAGCGCTTGCGACAGCAGCGGGTACAGACGGCGCGGCAACCGGCGCAGGGCGGCAATGATATGATCCCGCCGACCATTCAGGCAGCGTCGCAGCTTGAGACGCGTGCGGCGCGCATCACCATTCAAGGCGTTGCTAAAGACAATGTCAGTCTGGTCCGGGTCGAATTGAACGGAAGGCGAATCGAAACACGCGACGGCCGGTTTTCGACCGACGCGGCGGTCGCGCCAGGCCGCAACACGATGCGTATCACCGCCTTCGATGCGCAGGGCAACAAGACCGAACATGCCATCACCGTAACGCGCACGCGCGACGTTCCCGATATCGCCTATGGCAACTATCACGCGCTAGTCATCGGCATCAATGATTACGCGTCGCTGCCGAAATTGAAGACGGCGATCACCGATGCTGAGACCGTCGCGAAGACGCTTGAAGAGTTGTACGACTACAAGGTGACCCTGCTGAAGAATCCGTCGCGCGCCGATATCATCGACGCGCTGGACGATCTCCGCGGCGAGCTCGACGAAGAGGACAATCTGCTGATCTACTATGCGGGTCATGGCTGGCTCGATCAGCAGACTGGTGCGGGGTTCTGGATGCCGGTCAACGCCAAGGCGGACCGCCGGTCGCGCTGGATATCCAACACCACGCTCACCAATGCCCTGCAGGCGCTGCTCGCGAAACATGTGATGGTCGTCGCCGACAGCTGTTATTCCGGGACCTTGACCCGGTCGATCAAAGTTCCGCAGCGCAACCGCGCCTATCTGGAACGGATGGCGGAAAAACGGGCGCGGGTCGTGCTGGCGTCCGGCGGACTGGAGCCGGTGGCCGATTCAGGCGGCGGCAATCATTCT
>Ga0310344_10002554_pt1 | contig 13716 bp, 10 predicted proteins | sample HC15DNA20200_MG_FD_203801 | JGI IMG/M metagenome (GOLD analysis project Ga0310344, IMG submission 203801) | Marine microbial communities from station ALOHA, North Pacific Subtropical Gyre - HC15-DNA-20-200_MG | ecosystem: Environmental > Aquatic > Marine > Oceanic | place: Pacific Ocean: North... | reverse complement strand
GAACAGGCGGCGCGGGAGAAGTCCACCTTCGAACTTGGCCTACAAGCTCTAATTCACCAGCAGCCATCGACCTAATCTTTGATGTTGGAACATCAATCGTCAACTGCATTTTGGTTCCAGTGACCCACATCGCTGCTGCAAATACTACTGAGCCTATTGCTGGTCCAAAAATAAGTAACGCCGCCATAACGAGTGCTTCCGCATCTTCTGCCGATTCACCCACCTCCAATCCTACGTACACTGAAGCCATCGTTGCTGGAATTGAATACAAAACAAGAATACACATGAATACACCGTCAAGAGAAAAGCTTGCAGGCTTTGGAGTGCCTACAACGGTAGGATGTTCTGGAATAATTCCGCTATCGTCTGGCCCATATGGGTCTACTTTGTCCCAGTATTCTGGACCAGGGGCTTGGAAAACCCATCCTCTATCGTCTCTTTTTGGGCTATGAGAATATTTTCCAGACCAGAAACTTCCTGTGGAACCTCCAGTTTCAGAACGGTGGACAAAATCTCTGGGTTTCTCCTCTATCCTGATTTTTTCAAATTCTTTTTGCAATTTTGTAGGAGTCAGCCACATCCCAAGTAAACAACCTGGGACGACAAAAATCCCACCTGCAGCCACTGACGCCCAATTATTTGAGGCCAAAGCTCCTATGCTGCCAATTAGCCCAAAGACTATCAAAAGTAAGGAAAAAACCCAAGGAATAATCACAAATCCACTTGGGGGAGTGAAATCAAAACCCCCTCCACCCCCAAATCGGACTATTTTCGTGTCTACCATGGTAATGTCACCATGGAGAACAAGATTAAGGTTAGCCCGGACAATTGAAATTGAATCTCTGGGTGTGAGATGCGTGAATCAGTACTGGAGTGGCGTTGCTGAACTGGATGGAGCCGATGCTGAGGAGCTATGGGTGGAAGTAGAGCCCGGAGTATCAATCAGAGTGATTGTCTGGAAGCCAGCTAGGGGGGGAGGTACATCGGACGGCACGGTCGTCATGGTCCCCGGGTGGGGTTCAATGTTCGAGGGATGGCGACCCCTAGTCTCCGAGTGGGTGAAGAGCAGGCATCTGGTCTATATTGAGACAAGGGAGAAGGCGAGTGCGAGGATCGATAGGAGAATTTCAAAGTCGGACTTCGCCATAGAAAGGCATTCGAGCGACATTGCCACCGTACTGGAATCATTGGGAGTAGACCACTCCAAGGTAGACTGGTACTCCTCCTCCCTGGGATCGACACTGCTCATTGACGCCTACCAGAGGGGAGAGCTAGGGGGGAGGAGCTCTGTTCTTCTTGCCCCGAACCCAGACTTCGAATTCCCCCTTTGGTCCAAAGCGATAATCTACGCGCCCCTACCAATGTTTGCCTACAAGAAGATGGTAGGGTTCGTGGCATGGGTGGTGGACAGGAGGACCAAGGAGGAGGGACAGAAGATTCGCTACAGGAGGGCTCTACTTGCACAAGACGTGCCCCGGATGCTTCTATCCGCGAGGTGGAACCTAGGCTACAGACTGCCTGACGACCTGTCGGCAATCGAAGTGCCATGTGGCGTGATGACGGCCCACTCGGACACGCTCCATGACTTCGCCAAGGTCCAGAGGGTCGTGGATTCCATCCCGAACTGCAGGCTGATAGAGGTCCCATCGAACCAGTACGCCCACGAGCCCGAGGTACTGAAGGAGATAGGTGAATTCCACTCTTCCCTACCAAAATAAGGGTTGTTCTGCTATCGATTGCCTGATGAAGGGCTGTCTGGCCGGGCGGAGCGAGTGACATGCGTGAACAGTCATCCTCGTTCGAAATCGCGCGCATAGTGCGAGAGCTTTCAGAAATGATCGGCGCAAGGGTCAGAAAGGCGTACCAGCCTCACTACGAGCAGATCGTGGTCAGGCTGAATCGAAAGGGACTGCCCTCCACAGACTTGGTGATCGTCAGGGGGATGCGGGTTTACGCGTCCAACCGCGACAGACCTATGCCCCCTCAGCCTTCCCAGTTCGCGATGATACTCAGGAAGCACCTCAACAACTCTAGACTGGTGGGGGTCGAGCAGTTCGGCTTCGACAGGGTGATTCGCCTAGTCTTCGAGCACGGAGGAGGGCGCCTGAGCCTTGTGATCGAGCTTTTCAGGGACGGTAACGTACTGCTTCTGGATGGTAAAGAGGTGATAGTTCGCCCCCTGACTCATGCAAAATACGCTAGTCGTTCTCTGAAGAAGGGAGTTCGATACAGACCTCCTCCCGAAGCAGTTGACCCCAGAAGAATCAGCGGAAAGGATCTAGATAGGATCCTAGACAACAGCGACCACGCTCTGATAAGGACCCTAGCCTCTAGGGTTAACCTAGGAAGAATTTACGGAACAGCCGCTTGCTCAATTGCGGACTTGGAAAAAGAGACCCCGACTAATGCCCTGGATTCGGAACAGAGAAAATCCCTAGAGGGGGCTTTCCAGGAAATGCTGCTAGAATTGGAGAAAGGCCAAGAGGCCAATATCTGGTTGTCTGATAATGAATCTAAGAAGAGCTGGGAGGAGGCCGAAAACGAGTCGGAAAGAGACTCGGCTTCAGCTGGAATTGTAGAATTCTCACCGATCCAACTACCCACGATGCCTGAGGAAATGCGAATAGCTGTTCCAAGCCTTTCATATGCCTATGATTGCGTCTTCGGATCACATGACGCAGCTGCTTTCATTCGCAGGGAGGAGGAGAAACTGGTTGAGACCGGTAACAGAGCTGAGGACGAAGGGGCCAAGCTTTCGAGAAGGGCGTCACAGCAGAAGTCGGCGATTGACAAGTTCAACCAGAGGGCTGTCATCACCCAGAACCTCGGGAAGGCGATTCAGGACAACTGGGAGCATGTAGACTCGATAATCACACAGCTCAACCAGGCAGTTGAGGAGAGGGGGTGGCAAGATGTCGCGGACATCGCCTACGAGGTAGACTGGATAGACAGCGTTGACCCTGCCAAACACACAGTAGTGGCATACCTGCCTGACGACGAGGGGGATCCAGGTGCAAGCGTAACGATTGAGGCCTCAAAGACGGTCCACCAGAACGCACAAAGGTACTTCGAGGAGGCTCGGGTACAGAAGAACAAGGCCAAGGGTGCACAATCAGCTCTGGACGAGACAGAAGAATCCAGAAATAGAGTCGAGAAGAGGGTTGCCAAGGAGGCAGCCTCAGGTAAGCTGAGAGCAGCTAAGCGTGCTCGCAGGTTCTGGTTCGAGAAGTACCGATGGGCAGTGGTTTCAGGGGGTCACCTTCTGATCGGAGGCAAGGATGCCAAGGGAAATGACGTATTGGTTAGAAAGCACCTGTCCCCCAAGGACCTTTACTTCCACGCAGACCTTCACGGGGCACCTTCGTGCTCGTTGAAGCTCAAGGACGGGTTAGTGGAAAGCAAATCTCCCCAAGGGATAGTCCCCGATGGCGTGTCTTCCCTTCAGATCTCTCAGATGCTGGGGGAAGAAATGGAAGACGCCAGAGAGCTGGATGATTCCGTCCTATCTGAGGCCGCCCAAGTCGCAGTATGCTGGTCTAGGGCATGGGGCAGCGGGGGGGCTGCTGCAACTGCATTCCACGTCAGGTCTAGCCAGGTCTCCAAGACGACAGAGACCGGCGAATCACTCTCAAAGGGTTCCTTCGTGGTTCGAGGTGAGAGGAACTGGCACAGGGACCTGCCTCTGGAGTTGGCAATCGGACTAGCAGTGGTTAACGGGGTACCAATGCCTATTTCGGGAGTTCCAGAAACGATTTCCTCGATCTGCGACAGATGGGCCAAGGTAGTTCCCGGTAGAGAGAAGAAGGAGAGTATCGCTAACAAGATATCCAAGTCCACAGGGCTTGCTCAGGAAGACGTCCTCTCCTGTCTCCCGCCTGGAGGATGCGTGCTCGAAGATCACGGGCTGCTTCAGCCCTGAGCTTCGGAGTTCCACTCGTGGGCAGTAATCGCGTACATGACGGAGTCGACGTAATGGTCGTACAGCCACTCCCTGTCCTTCGAGATACCCTCAATCCTCATCCCTAGGCGATCAGCCACTGCTCTGCTGGAATGGTTCTCAACTGCTGATTCTATGACTGCCCTGTGAAGCCATAGATCGCAGAAGCAGTGGTCAATTAGTCTTGAGCAGGCCTTAGTGGCTATCCCGTGTCCTGCACAATCCTTCGAAACCCAATAACCCAGTCCGAAACTCCTGTTGTCCCAATCCACCCAATTCAGACTAATCACACCTGCAATTTTATCGTGAAAGCGAATTAGGTACAACTTGGAACAATTGGCAGTCCCCCAGATCTTCTCCGACTCGTTTCGAATAAGTGCTACTTCGTCGTCTAAAGATGTGATGTCGTCCAACCACGGGAGCCACTCCCTGAGATAATCCCTGTTCTCGTCCACCCTGATGAACAGCTCCTCGGCATCTGCCTGGGTAGGTGCAATCAGCTCCAGTCCGTCCTCGACTAGTAGCTTCAACGCCGGGTCTGGACGAGGGGCATCAGGGTCATTTGGCCATGCACCTCTGTCATCCATGCCTTCTCGGAACGATTGGAGCATTTGAGAAGTTCTGGATTGGCGACAACCCTTCAAGTGTGTCCCCCATGGATGGGCCATGGGTGGCAACGGGGAGCCTGACAACTTGACCTACGGGGACTATCTGAGGCTTCACGATTTACTGAAACTGCAAGGGGCCGAGGGTGAAGTCACGCCCGACGAGATGCACTTCATTATCGTGCACCAGACCTTCGAGCTATGGTTCAAGCAGATCATCAGGGAGCTTTCCGAGGCCAGGGACATCCTGGGACAGGTCCCCGTCCCGGAGGACGACGTCCCCCGGGCAGTGGATCACCTAGCTAGGACCACGGAGATTTTCCGCCTGATGGCAAACCAATGGACTGTACTAGAGACCCTTACCCCCCAGGGCTTCCTTGCATTCAGAGACGGACTAGGGACTGCTTCGGGCTTCGAGTCATTCCAGATGAGGGAGTTCGAGGCACTTCTTGGCCTTCAGACTGAGGACAGGATGTTCGGAGTGGACCCCCTCACTGCCTTCAGGAAGCTCGCAGAGAGGGGGGGAGAGGACGAAGAGGTGCTATCGAGGCTGGAGGCCAGGCTCGAGGAGGACACTCTTTACGACTCCCTGATGAGATGGATGGAGAGGACTCCAATCATGGGGTCGACCTTCGGGAGCGATGGTGACGATGAGGCGGTCAGCGAATACGTAAACTCCCACATAGAGTCTCACAGAAGGATGGGTCAGGAAGCCGTAGAGAGGATGGAGTCTGTTGGAGGAAGGGACGCTGGGACAGTGAAGGAGAGGATGGACTCCGCCCACGAATCAGCTATCTCATTCCTTATTCCGGATGGAGAGGTAAGTCGTTCAAGGGCAGGGCTTCTATTCATAGAATCGTACCGAGAGCTCCCTCTTCTGACTTGGCCACGAAAACTGATAGACGCTTTCGTGGAACTTGAGGAGTCCATGGCCAAATGGAGGCACGACCATGCTCGAATGGTCGAGAGGATCATCGGAAAGAGGACAGGCACAGGAGGGACCAGCGGGGTCGACTACCTCGACGCTACTGCCAGATACAGGATATTCAAGGACCTCTGGGAGGTCAGGACCATTCTGGTTAAGCCACAAAAGAGACCCGAGCTGAAGAACGCTATTTTCTACGGCTACACCGCAGAATCATAGGGGTCTTTAGCGTCCTAAACATCGTGCCATTGAAGGCTTGGTCTTCGGTCGGCCGCTCATGCCCGTTCCCGTAATTTGCGCATACGCACGTACTCCAGTGGGCAAGTACAGGGGAGCGTTGTCGGAATACAGCGCCGTCGATCTGGGCACTATGGCTGTGAAGGAGCTGTTGGAACGAGTTGGCATAGACCCCTCTAGCGACTTGATTGACCAGGTGTACATGGGGCACGTCCTTCAAGCGGGATGCGGACAGGCACCTGCAAGACAGGTAGCAATGGGGGCTGGTTTGCCAGTAACCACCCCCTGCACCACAATCAACAAGGTATGCGGGTCAAGTCTCAAGGCGGCAATGATAGCAGCCACTGAGATTAGGGCTGGAATCTCAAAAGTCGTCGTAGCTGGAGGGATGGAGTCAATGAGCAACGCACCTCACATAGCAAGGGATGTAAGAAAGGGCGAGGATGTCTCAATCTCTTCTCTTGAGTCTGTGTTGATGAGAGACGGTCTTAACGACGCATTCACAATGGAATCCATGGGCAACACAGGTGAGACCGTGGCCAACGAGCACGGAATAACTAGAGAGCAATCTGATGCTTTCGCAGCTAGATCCCATTCTCTCGCGAACAGTGCCTGGAATGAAGGATGGCTGGATAGCGAGGTCTTCCCAGTAGGTTCCTTGGAAAGGGACGAGGGGATCAGGCCTGAGACCAACGAGAAGGTTCTATCGGGACTAAGTGCGGTTTTCAGTGAAGGTGGGCAAGTCACGGCAGGAAACGCCAGTCAGGTCTCTGACGGTGGCTCAGCAGTTCTAATTGCCTCCGAGGAGGCTGCAAAAGAGCTAGGGCTACCAGTATTGGCAAAGATTCTGGGATATGCTACCTCCGGAGTTGAGTCACACAGAGTAATGTCCGCACCAATTCCCACAGTGAACAAGCTACTAGAAATCACAGGGATGGAAATTGGTGACGTGGACATTCTAGAGCACAACGAGGCTTTCGCCTCGGCTTCTTGTGCTGTGAGGGACTCGCTTTCGTTCCCCGAAGGTTCGTTCAACCCCCATGGAGGCGCGATAGCGATAGGACATCCACTTGGTGCCACTGGAACAAGATGTCTGATGACATTGGTCAATGCCTTGGTCCGGACCGGTGAGAAAAGGGGGGTCGTGACCGTTTGTCTTGGTGGGGGCAATGCGGTAGCCATGATGGTGGAGGCTGCCTAGCCCCAGAACATGTCCCTAGTTGAGTCATAGACCTTATTTGGGAGTCTCCGGTCGCCCGCCCGATGGTTGAACCGGCACGTGCCCACACTCGCTTCGAAAAAGCCAGAATTATCGGAGCAAGAGCCCTGCAGATTAGCATGGGAGCGCCTCTCTTCGTGTCAGAGGACGAACTTAGAGAGAAGTTCAGCGAAGAGCTGGTTCAGCTCTACGGTGTTGATGATGCGAAGGAGAAGGTCGTTCTGGACCCGATGAAGATTGCAACGCTTGAGTACGAGCAGAATAGAATACCTATTGACATCGACCCTCACTTCGAGGAAGAGTGAAGCGTTACGACCCCTTACCGTGGGCGATAGCAGTTGACTCCTTTGACGGAAACGAAAAGCCTCACCGCCTGGCTGTTGGGGCTTACTCTGGTCGTTGTAGCCTTTGGAGGACTGATCAGAATATACGATGCGGGGGAGTCATGCCCTGATTGGCCCACTTGCTTCGGGACCTGGGGTTTTGACATCTCTGAAGAAGACCAGGAGGGGTGGTACAATGAAAACCCCGATGAGATCGACTCTCGTGGCTCAGGCCACCGTTACACAACATTCCAAATTTTCACCGAATGGGCCCATAGGCTTCTTGCAGGAGTGGTCCTAGGACCCCTGGTCATTTTCAACTGGTTCGCGATTAGGAAAAACGAGGATCTTGGCAAGGACGTGAGATTTGCATCTTCCCTTTCAGTGGCCCTGATAATCTGGCAGGGTGCAGTTGGCTGGTTAACCGTTGAGTTGGACAACTTGCATTGGAGCGTCGCTCTACACCTCAGTTCCGCTCTTGCATTCACAATGAGCATGGTCTGGCTTTGGCTGGTGATTTCCAGAAGCGAGAGCGGCGTCCCTTCTTGGATAGACTTCGAAAAGGGAATTTCTAGGAAGTGGAGTATCGTTGTCTCCTGTTTGACCGTCGGGGTTTTTCTATCCATCTTCTCAGGAACCTTCGTCTCTACCACTCCCGGCGCTAACACGGGTTGTGGGATTGACGGGATACCGAACTCATGGCCTCTGTGCGATAGGAAGGTGGTGGATAATATTGACAATCTAGTGGCTCAGTCACAGATGGTACACAGATGGTTCGTAGGCATCATTTGGGTGTCCTTAGTTGCGTCTTCCTACATGGTCTGGGATGACGCGGGGGATGGAGATACTCTCAGGAGTTGGATCTTGCTGGCAACGGTTCTGTACACGGTAAACGCTGCTATAGGTGCGACATACATCCTGTCCTGGGATCTGGAGGGAGGGTTCTTCGAACTCCTCTCTCTGGTTCACCTGATGCTGGCGTGTCTGACTTTCCTCACCCTAGCAACTGCTTGGGTAGGGTGCGCTATTGCAACGGAGGCCGAGTGATGGTCGGGGCTTCTGTATCGGACTACATCTCTCTGACCAAGCCAAGGGTAGTCGTTCTCCTACAGATCACAGCAATTTGCTCGGTAATTGTCCACGACGTTCTCGGACAAGGACTTGGGGGCGGATCCGTGCGTAACATCGCTGTAGTTCTTGTTGGGGGGTATTTGACAGCGGGAGGTGCGAATGCAATCAACATGTGGTACGATAGTGACATAGACCCCAAGATGAGTCGGACTGCGAATAGAGCTATTCCAACTGGGAAGATTAGTCCTCGGTCGGCATTGACTTTCGGAATTGGCCTTTCTGCAGCGGGAGTCTACTGGTTCTACTACCTGTCAAACTCTGTGGCGGCTTTTTGGTCGGCTTTCAGCATCCTCTTCTATGTCCTAGTCTACAGCATGTGGCTGAAGCGCAGTACCCCACAGAACATCGTAATCGGAGGGATCGCGGGTTCTACGCCTCCAGTGATTGGTTGGGCTGCAAGCGATGATGCCCTGACAATTTCTTCGGAGTCAGTTCAATCCATCATGGAGTCGGTTTTTGACTTAGGTAGCCTGATGCCTTGGTTCATGTTCACACTCATTTTCCTCTGGACCCCGCCTCACTTCTGGGCTCTAGCTCTCTACCGATCAAGGGAGTACGCCGAAGTAGGTGTTCCAATGATGCCGAACGTGAAAGGAGCAGAGAGGACGATTGCTGAGATGAAGATATATTGCGTTCTACTAGTGTTGCTTTCACTAGCAGCACCGATGTCTCTGGGATCAATAGACACGGGTGATTGGATGTACTACCTCCTAGGATTTACGGCGGTTTGCCTAAGCGTCTGGTATGGATCCACCATTTGGAGAATTGACGTCTCTGAGCAGCCCGATGAATCCGGAAGAATTGCTAGCGCTGCTAGCTCGTTCTTCGTATCGATGCTGTATCTTGCCCTGATGTTCATCGTGCTAGTCGCTGCAAGCTTCGGCATGGTGGGAGCGGTTGTAGGAGCGCTCATTGCCATGGCCTCTATAGGCAGAACCGAGAAATTATCTCGCTCATAGTCGTCCCGATGGTTTCAAACACCGAGCGAACCATGGCATAACCCGGGTGAGCCAGTGGAGGAGCAGGACCTAATTTACGACTGGAACCAGATCGATTACTCAATCGATCGTAACGAGTCGGATCACCCTCACGAGTTGTGGTTCGATGACGAGACCCTAAGGGACGGTCTACAGAGCCCCAGCGCGAGGAACCCCCCTATAGAACAGAAGATCGAATTAGTCGACTACATGGAGCGACTTGGGATTCAGAAAGTTGACCTGGGGCTCCCTGGGGCAGGCCCCTTCCACATCGATCACATAGATGCCATGCTTGGACACATGGGGGAAAACGACTACCAGATTAGGCCTGGATGCGCTGTAAGAACCGTTGTCTCGGACATAGAGCCCTTGGTGGACCTACAATCCAAGCATGATCGCCAGATTCAGGCTAGTGCCTTCTTAGGGACTAGTCCGATAAGGCAATTCGCAGAGAATTGGACAATGGAAAGGATTCTGTCTACGGCAGAATCTGCAGTGACCTTCGCCGTGGACAATGACATCCCAGTGATGTTTGTTACCGAGGACACTACAAGGAGCAAGCCCGATGAGATCAAACAGGTCTACACTAGAGCAATTGAGCTGGGAGCAGACAGGATCTGCGTTTGCGATACCTGTGGTCACGTAACCCCAAATGGGGTAAGAAAGCTGCTTGGTTTCATCCAAGAAGAGGTAATCCCCGACTCAGGAGTGAAGAGGAGGGACATAGAGGTCAACTGGCATGGGCATCAAGACAGGGGGCTCGGCGTGTCGAATAACTTGGCAGCATACGAAGCTGGGGCAGACGTGATCCATGGGACTGCACTAGGAATCGGGGAGAGGGCTGGAAACGCACCCCTAGATCAGACGCTGGTTAATCTTAGCCTGATGGGAGTCATAAAGAACGACCTTACTTCACTCAACGAGTACATGAGGAAGGCTCACGAGTACCTCGAGGTGGCTCTACCCCACAACTATCCTGTCTTCGGAGAAGATGCGTTCGAAACCGGGACAGGTGTGCACGCATCGGCAGTAATCAAGGCGATGAAAAAGGGGGACAATTGGCTAGCTGACAGAGTTTACTCCGGAGTTCCCGCAGGGGATTTCGGTCTTCAACAGGTGATTCGGATCGGGCATATGAGTGGACGTTCCAACGTTATACATTGGCTTGAGAGGAACGGGTACGAGACAGAAGACGATTTGGTGGCGCACATGTTCGAGGTAGCCAAGAGCCAGAGGCGTATGATGACTGATGAGGAAGTGCACTCCGCAATTTCAGACTTCAAGGGATCCTAACAAGAGCGCACAGGTATATACGCAGACAAAAATCTCGACAACCATGAGACCGGGTTTAGTAGCCGTAACAGCGCTGGTCGTGCTAGTAATACTTTCAGCACCAGTGCAGGCACAAGAAGAAGCTGAAGAAGAGGGGAACGTAATCATCGATGTAGTACTGCCGTTATCTCTGGCATTCATCATGTTCTCACTAGGACTTGGGTTGACAGTGGAGGACTTCTCTCTAGTTTTCCGTGAGCCGAAGGCATTCGGTATCGGGGTGGCGAATCAGATGGTTGTACTCCCGATAATGGGGTTCGCAATCGCAACTATAGCAGACCTGGAAGGGGAGCTGGCTGTCGGTGTGATGATTCTCGCATGCTGTCCTGGTGGGGTGACTTCTAACATACTGACAAAACTTGCAAAGGGGGATACGGCACTCTCAATCTCCTACACCGCTGTGGTGTCGGTGGTGACAGTGGTCACCTTGCCATTGATCGTAGGATTCTCGATGGACCACTTCATGGGGGAGGAAGCTCCTGAAATCGACATCATTTCCCTGGGAATTACCATGTTCTTGCTAACCACAGTGCCCGTGTTAATCGGAATGGGGCTGAGGAGGTCGCGTCCAGAGGCAGCAGGCAGCATGGAGAAGGGAGTCAATACCGCTGCAGCGTTCCTTTTTGTCATAATCGTACTTGCAGCCATTGCCAGTGAGTGGGACACTCTGATGGACAACATAGGGTCACTGGGACCGGCGGTTGTGGCACTAAACGTCCTGATGCTGGGCATAGGATTCCAGAGCGCCAAGTTGCTTGACCTAGAGGTCATCAGGGCCACTACGGTCTCGATCGAGAGCGGGATACAGAACGCCACAGTTGGAATAACGGTGGGTGGGCTAATTCTAGCTGCTCCAGACGGAGGGCTGTCCACCCTGAGCCTCCCTTCTGGAGTCTACGGAGTCCTGATGTACCTCGTCATAGCACCATTCATGTACTGGAGGATCTCTTCTTTAGGGGAGTCTGTCGAATCCTGAGAAGAAGACCGTTGCCAATTCCATAATGGCTATATCCTCCATGTTCTTCAATCGGTCGTGAGATTGGCCTCGATATTATTGGTTCTAATTCTGATTTCACCACAGGTTTGGGGCTCTCAGACTGAGAATTCGCAGCACGAGGACCGCTCTTCGCTAGCAGTTAGCAATGGGATTCTTGAGACGTACCCGATGGAAGTACGGATCGCCTTTGCACGTGCATCGGACATGGACTCCTATGAAGAAAACGTAATCTCGCAAACTGAATCTTGGGGGGTGGTGACAGGAATTCCGATAGAAGAGCATTACAGAACGGTTGCAGGGCCTGATTCGAGCGAGCCAGTAAGATTTCTGAAGGGGTCCTACATCTGGACTTTCACTGACCCTTCTGGTGCTCTGGAAGGACTCTCCAGATCCTTGGATGCCGGGGAGATTGAGGTCTTCGTCCCCCAAGTCAAGATGCGTGCCACTCCTCAACTAGTGCCAAACGACCCTGAATTCGATGAGCAGTGGCACCTGAACAACTCGGGACAGACCACCAGCGGGTTGTATGTTGAGGATGCGAACGTATCCGGAGTTTGGGACACCTACAATGGTTCGGGCGTAGTTATTGGAATCTACGATGATGCTGTTGAATACGACCATCCCGACCTCTATCCGAACTACCTATCACAATACTCATACGACTGGTGCAGCAATGATGCAGATCCCAGCCCGACCAACACCAACGAGGCTCATGGGACGGCGGTCGCAGGGGTAGCGGCAGCTGCTGGTAACAACTCTCTCGACGTTACGGGTGCAGCTTTCGGTGCGAGTATTGCCGGACATCGGTTCATCGCCTGTGGCCATTATGACTGGGAATATGCGTCTGCACTTAGCCATGAAAACGACGCCATTGACATCTACCACAATTCTTGGGGGCCTGGTGGTTGTGGTGGTTCCTGTGATTTAGTTGCCTTGGGCCCCTATACCGCTGCAGCAATAGAAGACTCGGTTTACAATGGAAGGTCTGGCCTTGGGAACATCTACGTTTTTTCCAATGGAAACGATCTGGAATATGGTAGCAACGGAAATTACAACGGATGGGCAAACTCGAGGTACACGATTGCTGTCGCGGCCATTACCCACTTCGGAGTGCAGACTTGGTACTCCGAACCGGGAGCAAACGTACTAGTCACTTCTCACTCAAACGGAAATCCCGATGGTCTCGGATATGAGGGCATAACCACAACGGATATCACAGGGAGCTGGGGTTATGACAGTGGGGATATCACTCACGGTTTCGGTGGTACTTCGAGTTCTGGTCCTCTGGTGTCAGGAGTTATCGCTCTGATTTTGGAGGCGAATCAAAATCTGACTTGGAGAGACATGCAGCATATACTGGTGGAAAGCTCGAGAAAAAATGACGCGAACGACTCATCATGGCACCAAAATGGGGCAGGGAAATGGGCCTCTCACAAGTACGGATTCGGCGCCGTTGACGCAGGAGCGGCAGTCTCTCTCGCCGAGAACTGGACTGGCTCGGGAGAGGAGACGAATATCACATACGACAACTTAACCGCGGAAGTCGACATTCCCAATGGGGATTCAAGTTGGACAGAGGTCAGTTTTTCGGTAACGGAAGATGTTATTCTGGAATCGGTGGACATAGTTGTTGACATTGATCATACAGACTGGACTGAGCTAGAAATCGTGTTGGAATCCCCTTCCGGTCATGAGTCGTGGCTAGCCGAGGAGGGCGGTGTAGATGGAGGAGGGGGAGATTACTCTTACTGGAAATTCGGAACAGTTCAGCACTGGGGTGAGTCGTCTTTTGGAAACTGGACTCTGAAGGTAAGGGACCAAGGGTCGTCGCATTCGGGAGACGGGGCCTTGACGTGGGCTTCGGCTTACTTTCACGGAGTTGATGGTGAGGACTACGATAATGATGGCTATTCGAATGGTTTAGACTCGGACGACGACAACGACTCGATAAGCGACGCTGATGACGACTGCAGCACCGGAGACTTGGGGTGGACCAGCAGCAGCTCGACGGATTACGACACGGACGGGTGCCA
>Ga0310344_10002553_pt1 | contig 13720 bp, 14 predicted proteins | sample HC15DNA20200_MG_FD_203801 | JGI IMG/M metagenome (GOLD analysis project Ga0310344, IMG submission 203801) | Marine microbial communities from station ALOHA, North Pacific Subtropical Gyre - HC15-DNA-20-200_MG | ecosystem: Environmental > Aquatic > Marine > Oceanic | place: Pacific Ocean: North... | reverse complement strand
CTTTTGGAGAGAGTATCCTCCGATTTCTGTATCTTCTAAAACATACCTTTGAAAAAATTGTAAAGGACTATCCCACCTTATTAGCTCTTCAACTACATTTTTTGTAGGGATATTCTGTTTTCTTATCTTGCTAAAATCCAGATCCATACTCATTAGACCATTTAGTCCATTCCCAAGAGTGTTGACGGTTGCTTCATGTCCAGCATTTAAAAGGAGTATTATTGTACATATAATTTGTTGATCAGTTAAATATTTGTTATTTTCAGATACTTGAGAAAGCCTTGTAATCATGTCATCTTTTGGCTCAGACCGTCTATCATTTAGTAGTTTCAAGGAGTATTCATAGAAATCTTTTGCAGCATTTTCAGCGTTATTTGCATCTTTTTCACTTACTTCAAAATCATACATTTTAACTATTTTATGTGACCAGTCTAAAAATAAGGCATGATCATCTTCTGGAACTCCAAGTAGCTCACCTATAATGCTTATAGAGTAAGGTTGGGCATAGTCTTTTAAAAGGTCAAACTTAGTATCTTCAACTCTATTAAATAATTCTTTAGACTTCTTTTTCATAAAGGGTACTAGCTTTTGTACTGATCTTGGTAAAAAGGCTTTTGCAACAAGCCCCCTTAACTCTCCATGTAATTGGCCTTCTAAATTTAACAAAGAAAATTCTTCACTTTTCCAAAAATAATCGTAAGTAGCGTACTTGTCAGCTCTTTTATAACCAACATAAGTTAATGGTTTACTGGAGTCACTTCTTTCTTCGAATCCTTCTATATGATTAAAAGTTGTTCCAAATATTTTGTTTGTTTGTACGTTTCTAACATCGCTATATCTTGTTATAAATAACAAACTGTTAATCTCATCCCAGAATATAGGCGTTTTTTCACGGAATTCTTTTAGTGTAGGGTATGGATCTTTTATAAATGAAGGATCAGTGGTGGGTAAGTGTAAATCTGGGATTTTCATTATAGTGTAATTCTAACTAGTAATGAAAACTGATTTGATTTCAATATCAAATAAATTTGCTATCCTTTTATTATTAATTAAATTGGAACTTTAAGGGGGGGGACATAAAAGATACAATAATAAATATTCAAGATCTAACTGTTAAGTACCCAGACACGGAAGAACCTGCTATAAAAGATATTTCTTTGACAGTAAACAAAGGTGAATTTGTTGGGATCCTCGGATCTCACGGAGCAGGAAAGACAACTCTTTGTCTATCAATCAATGGAATAATTCCTAATATGATTTCTGCAGATATGTTTGGTAATCTCGAAGTTGCTGGCGAAGTCCCACCACGGATACCTGTAAGAGAATTAGCTACAAAGGTCGGTAGTGTTTTTGACAATCCTGAATTTCAAATGAGCCAACTAACAGTATTTGAAGAAGTAGCATTAGGTTTACAAAATTTAGGAGTAGATAAAGATACTATTCTCAACAATATAGGAGGAGCTCTTGAGATGGTAGGGTTGAAAGGGTTTGAAGAAAGATCTCCTTTTGAAATATCTGGTGGTCAACAACAAAGGTTAGCAATGGCGTCTGCACTTTCTATGAAGCCAGAGATTTTAGTTCTGGATGAGCCGACTTCTAACTTGGATCCTATAGGTAAAGAAGAGGTTTTCACCGTGACAAGAAAAATAAACCAAGAAGAAGGATTAACAGTTGTAATTGCAGAACATGAGGTTGAAGTTATTGCTGAGTTTGCAGATAAAGTAGTTTTGCTGGAAGAAGGTGAGATCACAAAAATTGGGACTCCTGAAGAAGTGTTCCCACAACTTGTTGATGCACAAAGCAAAGTAGGAGTAAGAGTCCCACAGATAACAGATTTTGCCAGTAAAGTCCCAAAAAAGTTTGGCAAAGAACTACCAGTAACACTTGACCAGGCTATAAAAGGATACAAAAAATGACAGAAATTATTTGCAAAGATCTATCGCACACATATCCAAATGGAGTTGAGGCATTAAGCGGTGTAAATGTTTCAATTAAGCAAGGAGAGATAATCTCTGTTGTTGGTCAGAATGGTTCTGGCAAGACCACACTTGTAAAACATTTCAATGGACTGTTAAAACCGTCAGGAGGAAACGTTCTTGTTGGAGAACTAGACACTCTGGAACATTCCGTAGGTTTGCTCGCTAGAGAAGTTGGATATGTATTTCAAAATCCTAATCATCAAATTTTTGCTGCTTCTGTAAAAGATGAACTTTCATTTGGACTAAAAAATATAGGTATTGAGGAAGGATTGATTGAAGAAAAGGTTAATAAGATTGCAGAAGAATTTTCGCTTACAGAATATCTTGATTTAAATCCCTATCGATTAGGCTTTTCACTTAGAAAAACTGTAGGTATGGCTTCGATTATCGTGATGGAACCAGATGTGATTATTTTAGATGAGCCTACTACTGGTCAAGATTTCATTGGAATAAAAACTATAAGGGAAAATATGCGGAATTTAAGTAAAGAAGGGAAAACGGTAGTTGTTGTCTCTCATGATATGCCTTTAGTTGCAGAAGAGACGGATAGGGTTTTAGTTATGTGTGAAACTGAACTAATTTTTGATGATAGTCCTGATAAATTGTTTGCTAACCAAGAGGTACTTGGTAAAACTAACCTTAAACCTCCTCAAATTTCCTCTTTTTTTAGTGATGTAGGACTATCTAGTAGTGATAAGGCTGTTTTATCTATAGAAGATGCACTAAAAGCTATAAAATAAGTTACTTAAAAATAAAAAAAATAACTAAACAGGCCACAAAGATGACTTAATTAATTTAGGATGGAAACAGAAAGAAATGTCCTTTGACTAACAAGACAAAGTATATTTCAAAGTAAAAGGGGGGATTGTGAACGAAAAAGAGTCACAACAACTTAGTAGTGCTACGGGAGGTGGAATTCCTTTAACTTATGTCATCGCATTAGTACCAGTTGCTTCTGTTTTGAATGTAATTGGAGGAACTATCGCTAGCGCACTCAAACTACCTATATTCTTGGACATGATTGGGACAGCAGTTGTCGCTATGACAATTGGTCCTTGGTGGGGTTCACTTGTTGGGGTTATAACTAACCTAACTATGGGCTTCGTTTCAGGTCCGGTATCAATTCCATTTGCAGCATGCAATGTTGTTGGTGCTTTAGTATGGGGTTACGGAACAAGATGGGGCTGGGCTAATGATAAGATTAAATTCTTTGGTCTTTCAGTTGCTTCAGCAGTTTTTGTTTCATTAATGGCAGCACCGATTGTTATATTTGTGTTCGGTGGTGCTACAGGCCACGCATCAGATGTTCTTACTGCGGGATTACTTGCAGCAGGAAATGATATGTGGGCTGCTGTATTTTCAAGTAATATAATTGTTTCTGCAGCTGATAAAATTCTATCGTCTTTCTTGGCGTTAGCTATTATTGGCGCTTTACCTACTAATTTGCAGGTGACAGGACCAATTATGAAAGCTGAAAGTATGGGCAAAGCTGTATTAATTACTGCAGGTACTGTTGTAGGAGCAATCCTTACAGTAGTATCTATGAACTTGTAGAGGGGAGGATAATATGAGAGAAGTATCATCAAGAGATGGTCTTGGAATAGGTATTGTCGGCCTCGGTGCTATGTACATGTTCTATCCTTACGCAGCTTCTGAATTGGCAGGGGATGCCGCTTTCGGAACGCTGTCAGGGATGAGTCTCGTTGCCGGTTTCTTAACGATTCTGTGTGGCATTGCAGTCCTACGGTTTAAAGACTAAAAAAAAAGGTAAATAATTTAATGTTCAACAAAGTTGAACAGGTTAAGCATTTACCAATAAGTTTTGGAGAAATTGCCCGGTACGTAATAGTACCGGGTGATCCAAACAGAGTCCCAATAATATCTGAATTATTGGATGATGTTGAGCATCAAGGCAAAAATAGAGAATTCAATGCTGCAAGGGGAAAATATAAAGGCATTGACGTATCAATAGTTTCAACAGGGATAGGATGTCCCTCTACTGCTATAGCTGTTGAAGAGTTAATTCATATTGGTGCAAAAGTCTTTATAAGGATTGGAACATCTGGATCGGTTGATGGATCGGCAAAAAAAGGAGATATTTTTATAGCCACTGCAGCAGTACGGGATGATGGAACAAGTAAACAATACATTCCAATAGAGTTTCCTGCTTTAGCAGACATCAAAGTATTAGATAGTTTAATTAAAGCATCAGCTGCTCTTAAAGTTCCTACAAAAGTAGGGGTATGTCAGTCTAAGGATTCTTTTTTTGGAGAGGTAGAGCCTGAAAGAATGCCAGTTGCTGAATATTTAGATACCAAATGGAAGGCATGGCAAAGAGGCTCGGTAGGTGCTTCAGAAATGGAAGCGGCTACATTATTTACTCTATCTAGCATATTTGATGTTGGTGCGGGGGGAATTTTTGCAGTTGAGACTTCAGACAAAGAAACAATACATAAAATAACTAAGATTGTATTAGAAAGCATTTGCTATATGGAAAAAGGGGTGGACAATGTCTAAAGAAGATGCAGCTGAAGAAGTCAAAGGAGGCCTTCTTGATGAAGCAGTTCAATATCATGTTCAGTTAAAAAAGGGTGATATTTCAGATTTCGTTATACTCCCAGGTGATCCAGGAAGAGTTGAGTTTATTGCTGAACATTTTGATAAAGCAAAACTTGTAGCTGAAAATAGAGAATATAAAACAATGACAGGTGAGTACAAGGGAAGACCAGTTACTGTTACTTCTACTGGCATTGGTTGTCCGTCAGCAGCAATTGCTATAGAGGAATTAGCAAACGTTGGTGCATCTACATTTGTAAGATGTGGTACTTCTGGTGCTATGCAAGAACATACAAGAGTAGGAGAGAAAGTAATTGCTACTGGAGCCGTAAGGTACGAAGGTACATCGATCCAATATATGCCTATAGAATTTCCGGCCGTAGCATCGCATGATATGGTTCTTGCATTAAAGAATTCCGCAATAAAAAATAAACTTGATCATCATCTTGGAATAGTACAGTCAAAAGATTCTTTCTATGGCCAGCACAATCCTGAAAAAATGCCAATTGCTGATGAACTCAGACAGAAGTGGGACGCATGGGTAAAAGGCGGTGTGTTATGCTCAGAAATGGAAGCAGCAACAATTTTTGTAGTAGGTTCTTACAGGAAAGTAAGGACAGGAGCAGTACTACTTGTAGCTGGAGACCAGGCTAGAGGTGAATCTCTCACAAAAGAAGAGTATAAAGACAATATGAGCGAATCTGTTAGACTTATTCTTGATTCAAGTTTAGACATAGAGGTGGGGGGAGAAAATGGCTAGAGTACCTGTAGGAGCTTATGTTCCTGGAGATTCTTTCTTTCATACAGCACACCCTTTTGTTAAGTTTTATTGGGTAGGGGCTTTCGTTATTTTTTGTTTTTTTAATAAAAATCCATATATTAATTATGGATTAACCCTCTTAGCACTGGTATTTGTTTTTCTTACTAAGACATTCCCAAGCTATCTAAGAGCGATGGTACTTTTTGGACCTGCAGCACTAGCTATGATTTTTCTTCAATCGATAGTACCTCCTGCTGTTTTTGACAACCCAACCTTTTTGTCAGATCTAGGACCATTTTCATTGCATACGGAATCAATTATTTATGGAATGTTATTTAGTAGCAGGATCCTTTGTATTTGTACATGGTCAATTCTTATGCTCATGACCCTTCATCCAGGAGAACTTTCATCTGCACTTCAAAGAGCAAGAGTTCCATTTACAGTAAACTTTATGATAACAACTACTTTGCAGCTAATTCCAATCCTTCAGCGTGAATTCGGGATAATCTTATCCGCTCAAAAGTCTAGAGCAATGCAAGCACAGGGATTCAAAGCACTCTTGCCAAGTATTATTCCAGTTTTTGCTGGTGCTATAGATAGAGTTCAACAATTGTCTATGAGCCTTGAAACAAGAGCTTTTGGTTCTGATAATGAACGGACATTATTAAGGTATAAAAAGTTTACCAGTAAGGAAGTAATCTTATCAGTATTAGCCTTGACTCCCATTATTCTAGTTTTTTACGGAAGGATATACAGAAATTCATTCCTTCCTTTAGATGGATTTAGCATGACACCTGAAGTGGGTGTATTCATCGTTGCTTTTTGTGGGATCTCCTTTATATCGATTATTTTAGGTGCAACATTTGCTATAAGACTTCTTGGTAGAAGTTAGCAAGAATGGAAACAGACAATCAAGAATATATAAAGAAAAATTATTCCTTTAATTTTTCACTACTGATGATTGATGCTCTTGGTTTCGGTGCAGCTTATTCTATGATGATCCCTACAGGATTTGTTCCAGACGTAGTGAAGGAACTTACAAATTCATGGTTTTTACCACCTCTTATTATCTCTATTTTTTTTCTTGGTATATTTTTTTCACAGTTCATTACTAGTGCATTTAGACTCAAAGAAACTTATGCAAAAACAGATGTAATTAAGTGGGCGTTAGCTGAAAGGTTAGGGATCGTATTATTGTATCTTACTTTATCTTTCAATCTAAATAATCTTCTCCAATTACGTCTCTTTTTTTTGTTTTATGCAGTATTTATATTCAGTGCTGGAGCTATCCTTCCTTCTTACTTCGATATGGTTTCAAGAATCTTATATAAAAGACGTCCTTTATTCTTTGCTATTAATTTATCTTTAACCTCTGTGACTGGTTTCTTTCTCAGTAATTATGCTGAGAAGATTATTGATGAAACATCAATTGTTAATGGCTATAGACAAGCGTTGCTAATAGTGATTGTTGTAACGACTATTTCTCTTGTATCTTTACTGCTTATTAGAGAACCTAAGCCAATTCAAATAAAAAAAGATGATATAAGATTTTTTCAGGAAATAAAAAATAAAACAAAAGAATGGAGTGAAATATATCAAAAAAACTATAAAATAAAATATTTTTGTATAGCTAATATGATTTGTGTTTTTCCTGAGGCGATTGCCCCATTCTATAGCATATGGCTTTTAGATAAAGGGTTTGATAAGTCAACACTAGCTCAGTGGGTTGCATTGATATTTGTTGGCCAAGGAATAGGAAGTTTTTTAGTCCCTATGCTAGGAAGCTTAAAAGGATTTAAGTATACCTATGTACTAGGTTTGCTTTTTCATTCTGTAGCTGCTTTATTGTTTCTAACAAATCCTGTACGATTTCATTATTCAATATTTTTCTTTACTGGTTTAGGCTTAGGCTGTTTTGTTAATTCTGTAGCTAACATTGCTATAGAGCTTGCCTCTACAGGTGATGCAGGAAATATTAATGCATTATTAGGTATTTTTAGAATGCCTGGTTTCGTCCTTCTTCCTTTAGTAGTTTCATTTTTTATTCAGCAAGCATCAACAACTTATGTATTTGTTGCAATTTTAATTTCATGCTTAATATCAATATTTGTCTTGTATAGAAACATTGATAGTGAAATATATCCTAAAGTTCGTTTTTGGAGCAGTGACTCTTAAGGTCTTTCTTTCCATAATTTATATAACCCGATAACTAAAATTACGGTAGATAAGAAAAGGTAGATGCTGAATATTGAACCTACTGCAGCAATAATGACCAAAAAGAAGCCTTCTTTTTGATTCCTGCTATATTGTGGAAATTTATCAAAATATTTATCAAGAAAAGGTAATTCATTCTTTAATCTTTTCTCATCAATCCAAAAAATTAAGAAAAGAGTCACAAGGATAATTAGAATATTTATTTGGCTTTGAAGTGGCAATGGTTCCATAGGTATATAATTATACTATTTAAAAGAAGATTGAGTACCATTTCTGGTCACTGAGTCACTAGCTTTACCTATCCCTAGATTAAGAGCTTCCATTTTATTTAATCCAGAACCAATCCCATAAGCAAAAGCACCAACAAAAGCATCACCTGCACCTGTAGTGTCTACTGCCTCTACCTTTGGTGCCGGAACTCTTATTACTTTATCTCCATCCAATATTACTGCTCCATCTTCACCAAGAGTGATAATTAGATTTGATGAAATGGTTGAAGCAAAATTAGAGATATCTTTGTCAACATTTGCATCTCCTCCATTACTAATAATCTCAAATTCTACTTCATTTGGGATAAACCAATCAGAAGCATCTAAAATCTCTTCTTGAATTTCCTGAGCAGGAGCAGGGTTTAATATAGTCTGGATATCTTTAGTCTTACAGTGACTAAAGACCTTAGACGTAACTTCTTGAGGTATTTCAAATTGGCCTACAACTACTGAAAGGTCTTCTATTGAATCGATGCCGTTAATAGCTTCGTCTGCATCTAAAAGGTCATTTGAACCAGATATTACAATTATCCTATTTGTACCATCTTCTTCTACCCAAATAGGTGCAACTCCACTTGACCCTTTAGCTCTCTGTATATAGTCAATGTTTACATTACACTTTTTGTAGTTTTCTATTGTCATATCAGCGTATGCGTCGTCGCCTAAGCAGGTAATCATGTAAGCATTGGCTCCAAGCATTCCTGCCATTACAGCTTGGTTTGCCCCCTTTCCACCAAAGCCCATTTCGAAGCTATTTCCAATTAGTGTCTCCCCACTTTTAGGCACTCTATCGGTATATGCAATTTGGTCAATATTTGAACTACCAACTACGCATATTATTGGAGATGAATTACTCATATATAAATTATATTAAAATAAAACAATTAGGATAACTCATAATTTAAATGATATATTGTATTAATGAGCTCTTCAAAAGATAACCCAGTAGTTGAATCTGTAAAGCCGGTTATCCTTAACTCAAAATATGTCAATACGGATCTTGACCAGATAGGTAAAGTTGCGTCATGGATGGCATATGAAACATTCCCATTAAGAAATGAGTCTCAAGACTCATACACCAGGGAAGAGGCAGAACAGTTGATAAAATCAACTATGTTGATGTCTTGTATTAATTTTGCTTTTACACAATTTAAGACACAGGTTAAATATGAAGTTCAAGATAATGGAACTGTTCTCTCAGATAGCGAAGCAGTAATGCATCAACTCAATAACACCATTACTTCAGGATATGATATTTCTGACGGAGAGGTTATGGCGGGGATTTCTCTAAAGGACTTGGAAAATATATTTGTTGGAAATATTGAAATGCCTTTATTAAAAGAACGTGTGGAGATACTAAATGAAGTAGGAAGTAAACTTCTAGACTCTTATGATGGATCATGGGTTAAATTTATTACGTCATGCCCTCCAAATCTTTATCACAATGGCGAAGGGTTAGTCGAGAAATTAGTTACTGAATTTCCAAGATTCAATGATGTAGTTAATTTTGAAGGTAATGAAGTCAAATTTTATAAATTAGCACAATTGGGATATTGGGGGATTTACGCATCTTTAGGTAGGTCTGAGTATTTTGAGATTAAAGATCTTGATAGAATGAGTGCATTTGCAGACTACATCATCCCAGTTGCTTTACGACTATTTAGAATAACTAAGTATGAAGATGAATTGGAGAATGATATTAATGAAGGAAAAGAAATCCCAGCATCTTCACAGAAAGAAATAGAAATAAGGGCACACTCTATATTTGCCACTTCATTGTTAACAAAAGAAATAAATAAACTCAGACCATCCAAAAAATCAATTATTATTCCACAACTTGATTGGCGATTGTGGAAAACTTATCATGCAACGGACTGGCCTCACCATTTAACAAAAACAATAATGTACTAGAACTAGTTTTTTTTCATTATAAAATCTTTGAGCACTACCTTTTCTGTTTCTTTTTCAATTACCTCTGCAATAATATATGATTCTTGATCCCATGTATTAATAATAAGTGTATTTCCGGGAGTAACTGGTCCACTAAATCTTGTAGAAACCTCAGAAACTTTTTTTGGTTCATTGTTGAAAAAGTTTTCGAGTATTTTTTTACATGTTATGCCATATGTACAAAGTCCATGCAATATTGGTCTATCAAAACCAGCCATCTTTGCAAATGAAGGGTCAACATGTAATGGGTTATTATCTCCTGAAGGGATTCTATAGAGAATAGCTTGATTTTCTAGGGTTTTGTATTTAATGACTTTGTCTGGTTCTTTATCTGGTACTGGTAATTTTTCTTTCTTTTCTGGCTTAACTCCAAAACCACCTTCTCCAATAAATAACATTGTTGACTCTCCAGTAACCAACTTTTCCCCATCAATAGAAGAAGTTGCTTCTATTGTCACTGAAGCAAACTTCTTATAGTCTTCGACTGCTACAATTTTAGCTTCAGTTAAAGCCTTTCCCTCAGGTGGAATCTCATCATGTAAGGTTAGTTTCTGCTCTCCATGAAGAAGAGATGTCAAAGGAACATCCAATCCCTCGGATCCAATAATTGAAAAAACAGATTCCATAGGGTAAATACATGCTGCAAAAGAGGGAAGAACTTTTGGCATTGGTCCTACTGTAAACTCTAGGTCTCTTTCGTTTAGAGGGTTATCATTTGCCCCTACAGCTATATTGTAAAGAAGTACTCTCTCTTGACTCCAAGAGCTTTCCACTTTGTCTAATTCTTTTCCAAGTAATATTTCAGGATCTATGGGCATAATGTTATTCTATTGATAAAGTACCATTTTTTTCAACTCTGTCTAAGAATTCTTTCTCAATCATTAGTTCTTCAAAAATTGAGTGAATAGACATTTCATTATTAAACTCATCTTTGTTTTTACTGAGTATGTTGTTGCTTCTTGGTAAGTTTTCATAGAAAGAGTCTCTTGATATTGCATGAGGATGCTCTCTGGCTTCATCTAGGTCTAGGACAGGAGTTACGCAACAATCAGTATCTTTTAACAAGGCCTCCCATTCATTCCTTGTTTTAGTTAGAAATACTTTAGCTAACTCTTCAGCATGTTCAGGCCATAGTTCATATTCCATTTGTTCTTCTATCATTCTTTTTGGTAAATCTAGATGTTCTATTAATTGTTTATAGAACTTTTTTTCTAATGCTCCGACAGCAACATATTGACTATCTTTAGTCTTATAACATCTATAAAATGGTGCGCCTCCATCAAGTAAGTTTGTTCCTCTGTCGTCATTCCACATTCCGGAATCCTTTAAACCGAATAATAATGAACCTAAATATGAAGCACCCTCGAACATTGCAACATCATAGGTTATATTTTTTTTGTTATTACTTTTGACTTCATAAATTCCTAATAAGCCTGCCACAACAGCAAACATAGTCCCTGAACCATAATCAGCTAATAAATTAATCGGGGGAGTAGGTGGCTCATCTTTCTTTCCGAGCAAACTAAGTATTCCAGATAAAGCAAGATAATTTATATCGTGACCAGCAGTATGACTAATTGTTCCTTCCTGACCCCAACCAGTTAACCTAATGTATATAACTTCAGGATTAATATTGTGAACATCATTTGGCCCTAAGCCAATTTTCTCCATTATATTTGGCCTATTGCCTTCTAGTAGAATGTGGACTCCTTTTAGTAGCTTGTTTACAAGCTCTACGCCGTCTGGATTCTTTAGATCTATAGTGACGTTTATTCTATTTCTTAATGAAGGGTCACTCTTACGAGGAAGAATTTCGACAGAATTCGGATTGTTAACTCTGATTACCTCTGCACCCAATTCCAGGAATGTATTGGCAGCTAATGGTCCGGGACCAATAGAGGCTATTTCAAGTACTCGAATACCGTCAAGTGGTTTCATTCAATTAAACTACTTCTACAATCGTGGCATTTGCTGTTCCGCCACCTTCACAAATAGCTTGGAGCCCATACTTTAGATTTTGCCTTTTTAGTTCATGGATAAGATTAATCATCAATCTTGCACCAGTTGCACCTAAAGGGTGTCCTATAGCTATTGCACCACCATTTGCATTGACTTTTTCATAGTCAATTTCTGGATACTCTTTCCTCCAGGCTCCCACTACTGATGAAAAGGCCTCATTAATCTCGACTAAATCAATTTGTTCTGGTTTTAAATTTGCAGTATCTAATACTTTTTTTGTTGCAGGAATAGGTCCACTCAGCATTAGAACAGGGTCCGTTCCAACAACTGACATAGCATTAATTTTGGCTATGGGATTCAATCCAAGTTTATTTACGGTATCTTCAGATGTTAACAGTAGTGCGGCAGCTCCATCTGAAATTTGTGATGAGTTTCCTGCAGTTATTACCCCTTCAGGATCAAAGGCCGGCTCTAATTTTGATAGTATTGCTTCTGTTGTTTCTGGTCTAACTCCTTCATCTTTCTCTAGAACATCTGAGAGCTTGTGTATTTGTTGATTGAAGTATCCTTTTTCAGTAGCATCTAGAGCTCTTTGGTGTGAGAGGTAAGATATATTGTCAAGCTCTTGTCTATCTAAATCCCATTTATCAGCCATCATCTCAGCTGACAGGCCTTGAGGGACCAATCCAGGGTAGCGTTCATACATTTTTGGACCATAGGCAGTAGATGCCCCTTCTGGACCTTCATAGCTGAAAGTAGAACCCATAGGGACCCTTGACATCATTTCTACTCCGCATGCTATAGCTACATCATAGGATCCAGACATAATTCCCTGTGCAGCAAAGTGTAAAGCTTGCTGGGACGAACCACATTGCCTGTCTACTGTTGTCCCAGGTACTGTTTCAGGCAGGCCTGCAGCTAGGGCTGCGTTTCTTCCAACATTCCCAGTTTGCTCTCCAAGTTGAGAGACGCAACCTGCAATAACATCATCAACCTCATCAGGATCAACTGCATTTCTATCTAGAAGTTTTTCAATTACAAGTCCCAAAATATCTACAGCATGGATCCCTTTAAGTGACCCACCCCTTTTCCCAATCGGGGTTCTCAGTCCATCAATAATAAATGCAGTTCTCATATAGACAAGATTGCCTTAACACAATCTTCAGGATTGTCTTCTTGGAGGAAATGCCCAGCTTTTTCTATTGTTGTGTGAGGCATGTCTTTTGTTCCAGGAACAAGCTTGAGGAATGCTTTATCAACTCCTGCCATTACAGGATCACTATCACTGAAAGCACAGAGGAAGGGCTTGTCCCAATTTTTTAACTTTTCCCAAGCATCTCTATTGATTTGAGAGCTAGGATCATCTGGAGTTATTGGAACAAGAGTAGGGAATTGTCTTGCAGCCTCTTTATATGAATCATTTGGAAAGGGTGCATTGTAAGCTTCAATTGTATCTTGAGATATTTCTCTAACGGTACCACCTTTTACTATCCCCCCTGCATGGAAGTCTTCTACAGTTTGGGAGTATTCTTTCCATTTTAGAAAAGCTTCCCCTGGATCATAATCGCCAGTAGGCAGCATAGTGTTTGCTGCAACTACCTTTGAGAATCGATCAGGGAATGCTGTTACAAGTCTTAACCCAATTAGACCTCCCCAATCTTGACCATACAGAGTTATGTTCGAAAGATCTAATGAGAGTAGCCAATCAGACATCCACAGAACATATTTTTCATATGTATAGCTTTCTCTGTTACTCAACTTATCTGATCTACCAAATCCTGGAAGATCAGGTACAACAACTCTTTTACCTGCTTCAAGAAGAGGATTGACCATTTTTCTGTATAAGTATCCCCAACTAGGTTCTCCATGAATCATAAGTATTGTATCTTTATTTTCAAAGCCTTCATCAATATAATGAACTCTAATATCTCCGTATTCAGAATTAACTATATGATATTTTGGTTTGTAAGGCCAGTCTTTAAGATTCTCAAATCTTTCATCAGGTGTTCTAAGAATGTCCATTTTAAATAATT
>Ga0310344_10002552_pt1 | contig 13722 bp, 12 predicted proteins | sample HC15DNA20200_MG_FD_203801 | JGI IMG/M metagenome (GOLD analysis project Ga0310344, IMG submission 203801) | Marine microbial communities from station ALOHA, North Pacific Subtropical Gyre - HC15-DNA-20-200_MG | ecosystem: Environmental > Aquatic > Marine > Oceanic | place: Pacific Ocean: North... | reverse complement strand
TCCATGAACGCTCAAACCATGATTTGCCGCATAAACGAGAGATTGGTGCTCATTCAATTGTTTGGTGGCTGCGTAAAGAGTTTCATTCGGATACCTATAATACGAAGGTAGTGGTTTTGATTCCTCTGTGATAGTATGCCCATCTGGGTAGTCATAGGATTTTCCATAGATTCCATAGGTACTCGTCCAAACAACTCGAGATACATCGTGATCAACAGATGCGCGGAGTACGTTGTCAAAACCCATGCAATTTACTGCAACCGCTTTGGTTGGGAATTTGTGGGATGCACCACCTACTATGGCAGACAAATTAACAATTTTTTCAATACCTTTCGTACCGATCAAATCTGAAAGATATTCATAATCTGTCACGTCACCTTGGACCAACTCGATAGATGGATGTTTCAAAAGTTCGTTCGGGGCCACATCCATGCAGATTACCTCGTTACCCGAATCTGCTAGATAATTGGCCAGATCGATTCCAATGAAGCCAGATGCTCCAATAATTAAAATAGTCATTATCCTGTTTATATTGTGCAGGAGACATTATCAAATATTGGATTTGAACAGACGAAGAATCCGACGCATAATTGGCATATTTTGCCTATAAGAAGAATTATCTTGATCAGTGCACTATATTTGTACAAGTACATTTCTTATTTAATTTTCATTCCACTATGCCTTCTCAATTTTCTCTACAAAATTTGAGGTCGGGAGTTCAAACTTTTAAAAACGACGGAAGAAGCAAAGTTCTAGTTTCTGTAGCACTCGGCTGGTTTCTAGTTTTAGGTATGCGTCTTGTTATGCCCGTTATTTTACCCGGGGTCATCCTTGAATATGATTTATCTTTAACCGCAGCAGGGGGTGCAATTACTATACTGTGGATTGCATATTCGGTAGTTCAATTCCCTGCTGGCATTTTTTCAGATAATTTCGGTGAACGCAAAATTCTCACTTTGAGCATTTTGATTGGAACTCTTGGAGTTATCCTTTTTTCACTTACCTCTAGTTTCAACTTTTTTATATTCGCCTGTATAATTTTCGGCCTGGGATCTGGTCTCTTTGGAACTCCTCGTGTAACTTCACTCTCAAAAATATATCCTAAAAATGATGGAACAGTTTTAGGATTCACCTTTTCTGCAGGCAACCTTGGATCTGCAGTATTGCCCTTCATTGCTGGCATTTTGGCGACTTATTTTGGATGGAGATTTGGATTTATTTTTTGCATTCCCATTTTTATTATCGCAATTTTATTACTTTGGAATTCTCCATTCAAACCCCCTTCCTCTTCAACATGGGGGCGTTATGAAGTTTCTAAAAACATCCGAATACTTATTGGTGGGTTGTCTAAAAGAGATGTTTTATTAGTTAGTAGTGCAACTCTTTTGTCCGTTTTTACATTTCAAGGATTCACGTCATTCTTTCCCCTCTTCCTCATCACTATGAAAAGCACCAGTGCTACTATGGCAACAACGATTTTCTCTGTGTTCTTCATTACTGGTGCAATATCCCAACCCATTTCTGGGATAATTTCTGATAAATATGGAGAACGAAGGCTACTGTTATCTCTTGCAGCATTGCATACCATTTGCCTCTTGTCACTACCTTTCATCCATGGCACTGTCCCCTTAATTCTTCTCTCGATCCTACTCGGAACCCGTGCAGGACTTGCACCTGTAAATAATGCGTACTTGGCTTCTTCCATCCCCTCTAAAGTACAGGGATCTGGACTGGGACTTCTAAGATCCATTTTCATTGGTCTTGGGGCTTTGGCTTCTTTTATGGTTGGATTTATCGCAGATAACTATTCTTTTGATCTCGCATTTATATCTTTGGGTGGTTTGTTTTTCATAGCCACAGTGTGCTATTTCTTCCTACCACCTTCGCGAGAATAATCCATTTATTCCTTTATGACTTCTATTCCTTGATCCCGAATCCTCACAGGGTCTAATGCTTCATCACGTAGAATTTGGTCATATTCTCTCTCACATTGTTCAGATGTTTTCTGTAGATCCTGCGCTCGCTTACATAGCTCATCTATATTTTCAGGGATCTCCCTCATATGAACAATCCAATGATTTATTAAATCACTCATTCTCCGAATTGGAGATGTAAAATGCCCATAAACATCGAAGTTCAATGCATGGTGTCCACCAAATGGGTCTGCCATATACATGGCCCTTGGCATTACTTTTAACACTGATCTTTTTATTTTTTCAATTTGATACCCCTCTGCTGCTTCTATGGCAACATTGACGGCTATTCTTGGATCTTCCAAAGAAGCAGATGGAATATTTATTCCTGGGAGTTTTTGTATTTCTTGCAACGCAGAATCCCATTCCCGTGGAGTGGGCTGTGGATGGACTCTATACATAGCTTCTACCCCTCTATTCCACATCAATTCATGGGTCACGGCCTTATTCGCTTTAAGCATGCATTCTTCTACTATCATGTGCGACCTGTCCCTATTTTGATTAAGAACAAGCGACCCGTCATCTTTTCGCTGTTTCTGTAATCTTTCTGTGACTTCACAAATGGTTTTACACTCTTTGTGTAGTGGCAAATCTGGATCTCCTAATCTTTTTTCACATTCTCTATATGTTAGTCGTTCATCCGATCTAATCACAGATTTATATATGTCTATTGACTCATAACTCAGTGTATCTCTGTTAATATACATCTCTACAGTGTGTGCCAACCGATCTTCCCCCGGAACTAAGGAGCAGACATCTTCTGCCAAATACCTGGGTAACATGTGTATCGTGTGCCCTGACATATATGTTGAATTCCCCCTCTCCATGGCCAATTTCCAGGTTTTCGTATCTGGAGTTACATAATGCGTCACATCTGCTATATACACCCAAATTCTGTATCCCTTTTCTTCCTCAGCAATACTAAGTGCATCATCAAAGTCTTGTGCACTAGCCGGATCTGTTGTCCACGTGGTAAGTTCCCTCAAATCCCTTCTATTTTCAAGCTCAAGTGAGACTTCTTCTTTATTTCTATCCGCCCACCCCTTTGCCTCCTCAATAACCTCTTCTGGAAATTGTTCTACTATCCCCAACTTCTCTAATAGGGCTTCCCTTTTTCCAACTATTTGTTTGTAGACCTCCGCTGGAATTTTAATTGGTCCGCCATTTCCTTTCTTTTCCTCTCTATCTTCGTTCATGTTCTACAATACAAATTTTAAAGCCCCCTCCGATTTATTTTTTTCCATGCAGGTTATTTCTCGCCACAATCTCCGAAATGACACTATACGCGCCTTTGAATCTTCAATTCTAGCCACTTTCGGCGTCGAACTATCTGGATCAACATATGAGTTAGTCGAACTGTCAGATTCCCAAATTGATTTGGTTCTACTTGATAAGGAACCTCTCGCATGTTATATTGATGGTATCCCTTCACTCACCGTAAAAGGTGCAAATACCTACTCACCTTCTAAAAATATTGTCGTTGTGGACCAGGGGGCAATCCGCTTTGTTTCCAATGGTGCCGATATAATGAAACCTGGGATAACTCGGGCGGACCCTTCAATAGAACCTGGCGATATAGTAATTGTCCTCGAAGAGGCCCACGAAAAAGCACTCTGTATAGGGCGATCGATTGTACCTACTACTGATATGCTTGGAAGTTCTGGAAAAGCTATTCAATCAATCCACTACGTTGGCGATGAAATCTACCACTTTTTCTGATCAAACTTAACTCATTTCTTCATCCACATCATAGCGCACATCGCCTTCATATATGTATGTGACCTCGTCCTCTTCATCCAGAGTTTTCATATGGGTGTTATCACAATATGGTTTGCCTTTCGACAAACCACACATGCAAATAAATGCAGGCTCCTCGATAGCTGATATTTTAAAAGGTCCTTTTTCTTCATGTATAACAAATCTTGCCATATCCGAATTTTTATTTTTCAGATGTAAAAGCATTACAATACAATCTTCTTATTTGTACATCCGATCCTTAAAATATCGCCCATTCAAACAAATTTACCATAAAAATCCGGCCGTAAGAACTATGCCCTCTCCTGCGCTTTATCTACTTATGGGATTTGTGGACAAACTTCTTGGTGGCGGTAAACATACCATCGAAGATTACATAGCTCTAGATAGCGACGATATCGAGAAAACAGCGGAAGGAACATTTCAAGTTCACATTGCTGAAATTTCAAATATAGAGGATGTCATTGCGGTTAAAGACAAAATCTATGACGGCGACCTAGTAATTTCCAATATAACTCGATTAAGAACTAAAGATTCACTAATGAATCGTATTACTACTGAGTTAAATCAGGTAGCACAAGAAGTCGGTGGGGATATTGTTCTGAGCGGGGATGATCAAATAATTGCCGCCCCCGCCGGGGTTGTGATCAGCCGCGAAAAGATCGGACAGAAGTAATTTCCACAAAAATATTTTTATTCAACGTCTTTCTTCATAGCTTTGCGTCTTGCTTTGGAATCTTTCCCAGTAGCTTTAAGTAAAAATTCATTTTTCACCGAAACGGCATCTGCAGCTAGTTCTATATCACCATTTGCAATTATTTCTGGTATCGGAAGCTCTTCAAAATCTACAATGAGGGTATCTTTTTTACCCGGATACTTCCCCGCACCAATACTCACCTTTTTAAATATGGGGTTTACTGGATTTTCCACAACATATAATTCTTGACCCTCTTGAATTTCCGTACCTGTTATTGGCCCAAAATATTCTTCTACTGCTCCTTTTAGATCCACTATCCTCTCTTCTAACGTAGACCCTCTTTTAATTTCATATTCTTTCATTTTATATTTTTTATCTCCTATTTTTGTTGAATCTTCTCTCAACTAACTTTTCGTCAATGTATCCTTTCTTACACATGGGACAAATATCCCCCTTCCGTAGGGGTGACTCATATACTGGGGTCAGATATTCACATTGCCCACATACGTATACTGTCTGAGTGTCTTTCCTTCTCTCTCTTATTTTCCCTATGGACTCTTCACGTTCTCCTTCTCCCACTTTCAACCCCATATCCTCTTGATTTGGAAACTCTACCACTACTTCTTCTTCTATTTCTTCTTCTCTCAAAGATTTAGGAATTAATCCCCCTCCAAATTCAATATTCTCAATAGCTGCATCTGGAAGTCCCGCATTAAACCCTTCATCCTCACCAGTCACTTCCGGCCACTCTTCTATATCCTCTTCAAAAAATTCTACTCCATTCTCTTTTCCACCATCTTCTAAACTTTCCTGAACTTCTTCTTCTAAATCCCACCCCGAATCCATTTCACCATCTTCAATTTTTTGCTCTTGACCCTCTTCCACTATTGGGTCTACCCCGACTTCTTTATGCTCACTTAAAATCCGAGTTTTACCACACCTAGAACACATTCTATATTCTTGAATGACAGTAATAACCTCTCTCCCTTGTTCGTTTCTTTCTTCTGATCTCTGAACATCTCCATACAAGTGACCAAAGATACATAGAACTCCCATTAATTTACCAGACACTTTCCTTTACCAAAAAGCCTACCTTTTATCATTTCAATTTCATGTTCCCTTTCATGGCTTCTAATTGTTTCCTTGAAAACAAAGACGTAGGGCGATCCATGTGGACTCCAATTTCCCCCGAGAAAACTTGTAAGCCAATTTTCTGCACCACTCTGGGAAGTGAATACCCCTTTCTGACCCATTTTCCCATCTCTATTTCCCTGCCTATTCCCTTTCTCCAATTCTGTTCATACATGTCAACCGTATCTATTTTGTTTGGATTAACTACACTTGCCGCACAGTTCGATGCTATCAGGCCATAGACTATCCCTCCTCCAGTGAATGGTTTTGTTTGACCCGCTGCATCCCCTATCAAAAATCCCCTCTTGGTACTAATACTTTTAGGGGGGCCAATCGGTATCATTCCTGAACATCTATTCTCCACTTGAACTTCTTGGGAGTCGATTAATTTCTCAAATTCTCCTATTATGTCTATGTCTGGATTCCCCGCAATTCCATATTCCACACCTGCATTTCCTCTTGGTATCCTCCACGAGAAGAATCGTGGAACATTTAGATAAACATCAACAAAATTCCCAAAGTCTACTGTAGATTCAAATCCAAGAATTCCATGAAGTAATTCATCTGGTTCTCTTATCCCTAGCGAACGTCTAACTCTAGAATTTGGTCCATCACACCCCACCACCATCTTGGTATTCACTTCCTGTTTTCCATCCGGTCCTCTAACCTTGACAACTACTTTCTCTTTTAGTTCTTTAACACCAATCACTGTGCTTCTTTCCTCTATTTCTGCACCAGAATCAATCGCCATTTTTGCCAAACAACGATCCAATTCAACTCTATCAATTACATTGGAAATGGGTTCATTTTTATAAAATGCATGGGCCTTTCCACCCGACCCATTCACATGGAATCTCGCACCAAAAATTTCATTTTGAATTAACTTGGATTTATTTTTTTCAGATATATATCTCCATAAATCTAAACTCACATGCCCTGAACATGATAATGGGGCCCCTACCACTCCTCCTTCGAACACGACGATTTTGTTCCCCAACTCCGCACTTTTATGTGCAAAGTGAGACCCAGCAGGACCTGCACCCACAACTACAAAATCATACATTCTACCATCTATATTTGTATTCCACTACTTGAGTTTCTCTTTTAGATACTGTGCAGTGTATGATTTCCCATTTCCAATTATCTGTTCTGGTGTTCCTTCAGCTACTATCTCTCCTCCTTTCTCTCCTCCTCCTGGCCCCAAATCAATTATGTGGTCTGCATTTTTTATCAAATCAAGCTCATGCTCAATAACCACTACTGTATTTCCTCTATCAACTAATCGGTGCAATACCTCAATCAATTTAGCTTCATCTTCTGAGTGAAGACCTGTAGTTGGCTCATCCAATAAGTATAATGTATTCCCCTTTTCTCTTTTCCCCAACTCTTGAGACAACTTCACTCGTTGGGCCTCTCCCCCTGATAATGTCGTAGATGATTGCCCAAGTTTCATATATCCCAATCCTACATCATATAGCAAATCTAGACTCCGTAGAATTTTCTTATTATTCTCAAAAAATTCTCTTGCTTCCTCTATCGACATATCAAGAACATCTGCAATATTTTTCCCCTTATATCTGACCTCTAAAGTCTCATCATTATATCTTGATCCTTTACATTCTTCGCACACAACATAAACATCTGATAAAAAGTTCATCTCTATTCTCACATTCCCTTGGCCATTACAAATCTCACACCTCCCCCCTTTAACATTAAATGAAAATCTACCCGGTTTATACCCTCGCTGAAGGGCAACTTTAGTTTTCGAAAACAATTCCCGGATATGTGTAAATACCCCTGTGTACGTTGCAGGATTCGATCTAGGAGTTCTACCTATCGGATTTTGATCAATTAATCTTACACTTTGAATTTGATCATACCCTTCTATACTCCCATGATCTCCTGGAATAATCGATCTATTTTTATGAATTTTCTGAGCTAAACTTTTGTATAACACTTCATGAATTAAAGTAGATTTCCCAGACCCAGAAACACCTGTAATAACCGTGAAAATGCCCATTGGTATGGAAACATCAATATTTTTTAGATTATGTTGAAATGCATTTTTGATCTCTATATTTCCCTCTGGAGATCTCCTTTTTTCTGGTATTGGTATTTCCTTCTCCCCCGAAAGATATTTCCCAGTCAGTGAATCTTTGCATTTCATAATTTGCTCTACTGTCCCCTGTGCCACTACTTCTCCCCCATTCCTTCCAGCACCTGGGCCTATATCTGCAATATAATCTGCCCGAAACATAGTTTCCTCGTCATGCTCCACAACGATGAGTGTATTTCCCATATCTCGCAATCCCTCAAGGGTATTTAATAACCGACCATTGTCCTTTTGATGGAGTCCAATAGATGGTTCATCCAACACATACAGCACCCCTACCAATCCAGATCCAATTTGTGTTGCAAGCCGTATCCTTTGACTTTCCCCGCCCGAGAGAGTTCGTGCTTCCCGGTCCAAAGTCAGATATTCCAATCCCACCTCACACATAAATCTCAGCCTAGAATGAATTTCCTTTATAACCTGTTCCGCGATTTGTTTTTCTCTATCATTTAACTCTTGATCCAAATTTGTAAAATAAATCAGGGCATCCCCTATGCTCATTTGATTAATTTCTGTTATGCTATTCTCTGCAATTTTGACGGCTCTACTTTCTGGTTTTAATCTGGTACCCTCACACGAAGCACAAGTAGTTATGGCCATGTATTTCTCAATATGCTCTCTAGTCGATTGAGAATCCGTTTGAACATATCTCCTTTCCAAACTCGGAATTATTCCTTCGAACGGACCTTCTCTCCATCTCATTCCCCTTCTGGTCCATCTTCTTAATTGCACTTTTTCTTTCGTACCCCACATAAACGCATTTTGAATCTCCTGGTTCAGTTCCCCAAATGGGGTATCCACTGAAACTCCAAAATGATCAGACAATGAGTCTATCCAACCCTTGTAAACCGGTGCTTTATAATTCCATGGACCAATCGCCTCTTTCAGAGGGGCATTCTTATTTCTTATTACTAAATCCTGGACCACTTCTTTCATGTGCCCAAGACCTTCGCATTTCGGACACGCACCATGTGGACTGTTAAACGAAAAAGATCTGGTTTCTATTTCTGGTAAATCTATTTTACAATTACTGCAGGCAAATTCTTCGGAAAATTCCACGATTAGTCTCGAATCCGTTTTACCCGAAAGATCTCCAGTTCTTCGAAATTGGGCACCTAGTTTTATATCCGAAGAAGGATCTGGAACAATAATTTTTATTACGCCTTTTGCTTCTGTTAATGCCGTCTCAACCGAATCTGTAATCCTCGAACGCGCATTTTCAGATACTTCTATTCTATCTACTATTATATCAACCGAATGATCATATGTTTCTTCCAATTCTGGAATCTCCACAGCCAAATCATATTCCTCCCCGTCCACTTCCGTCCGTGTATACCCCCTCGCAATCAAATCTTTGAATAGTTCTTTGAACGCCCCCTTTTGATCCCGAATTATCGGGGCTGCGATTTTTATTTTTGACATTTCGGGCAGTTCTAAAATACGATTTACCATCTGCTGAGCCGACTGTTTTCCTACTTCTTCCCCACAAATTGGACAATGTGGAATTCCTATTCTCGCGTACAATAACCTCAAATAGTCATGCATTTCCGTTACAGTTCCCACAGTCGATCTAGGGTTATTCGCTGCGTTTTTTTGATCTATCGATATCGCAGGAGATAAACCTTCTACCGATTCAACTTCTGGTTTATCCATTTGACCAAGGAAATTTCTCGCATATGCGCTCAAAGATTCTATATATCTCCTCTGCCCCTCTGCGTAGATCGTATTGAACGCCAACGATGACTTTCCAGACCCCGAAACACCTGTAATTACTATTAATTTATCTCTTGGGATTTTTATGTTCAGATCTCTAAGATTGTTTTCTGCCGCCCCCCTCACTTCAATATATTCTTTTACCATTATTATTATCTACTATAATTCCAATACAAATTTCGCAACAACCACTGCTTATTCTCCCTATTCATTACACCCTTTCTGGCAACCATCCTCCGTGGATTTCTAAATTTGCACCACTGATATAATCCGATTCTTGGCCAAGGAAAAACAACATGGACTTTGCCATTTCTTCCAACTTAGCCGGTCTTCCCATCGGAATTTTTGCGGGAAAAGTATCTGAATTTTCTACAACATACGGGGACAATAAATTAACTGTAATCCCACTTCCTGATGTATCCGAAGCAAGCATGCGCGTAAACATCTGAACTCCTGTTTTGGAAACGAAATATGGGAAATTCTTTGTGCTAACTAACCCCTTTCCACTCGAAGCATAACCTATGTTTATTATTCTTCCCCAGGCCCTTTCACGCATATTTGGAAGTGCCCTTTTTGAACATAAATATGTGCCAGTGAAGTTAGTCGCCATCACTCGCTCCCACGTTTCAAAATCAATATCTTCCCAATGTGTTGGGGAATGATCTCCCACATTGTTAATTAATATGTCAACCGACCCCAACTTACTTTCTATCTCTTCGAATAGACATTCTACCCCCTCTGGATCTCTTATATCAGATTTCACTTTTACCGCATCAACCCCGTTTAATCTAATTTCTTCCACTGCCTTTTCTGCTAGTTTTTCATTTTTTAGATAATGTATCGCTACCCCCGCTCCGCCCCTTGCCAATTCCAATGCAAGCTCTTTCCCTATTCCTCTAGAACTACCTGTCACCAATGCAATTTTTCCCGAAAGATCTAGTAGACTACTCATTAGTTTCCCCTACGCTTCTCTACATACTATAGACTATCCATCTCCGTGTTCATCAACAATTACTACTTTTCCTTCAATTACATCTATATTTATCAATGTTTTAACTTGATACCCCTTATCTCCTGCTCTATTCTCGCCCCCCACTTTGTTTATAACTGCAATAACATCAACAACTTCTGCACCTATTTTTTCTAATGCTTCCATTATTGCAATTATGGTCCCCCCTGTGGAAATAACATCATCCAACAAAAGAACTCTGTCACCCTCTCTAATATCATTTATATACATCTCATTTTTAGAATACCCCGTTTCTTGCATCAATGACACTTCCCCCTCTAGTCCATATTCTCTTTTCCGGACAACCACTAGAGGTATGTCTGTAACCAGTGACAAGGCAGTGGAAATGTGTATTCCCATAGCTGCAGGTGTAACTATTTTATCAATGTTTTCTAAGTTCTCCCTCTTGACTTTATTAATTATTTTAATCACAATTTCTCTCAAAAGCCCAGGTTCTAGCATTGGGACGCCATCTGATATCGGGTGTACAAAATAATGATATCCATCCTTTTCTATTATTGGAGCATCTAAAAGTGACCTCTTCAACCAATCCATATTCTACCTGTCCCTTGGGCCTAAAAAAAATCTTCGGAAATATATTTCCCCCACTCTGAAAATTCTAATTTACCCCTTTTCGCCGCCGAACGAAGCCCTTAATTCAGTTTAGAGTCAGAAACGTTTGATTGTGGAACTTAATTTCCTTTCCATGGCTGTAATTATTTTCCTACCCTTTCTTGCAGCTGCATTCACATTCTTCATTTATCCGGTCTTAAAAGAAAAAACAGCCCACTTCGCAGCATTCATAGCTCTAATTTGTGCGTTTTTAATCCTAAATCTCATTGGAACCACTGGGTCAATTTCCATCCCTCTAATTTCTTCCCTGGATATCCATCTCCGTTTTTACGTTGATGGATTGTCAATCCTTGTTGGTTTGCTGGCCTCTGGTATGGGGCTATTGACTTTCATTTATTCTTTTGGATATATGAAAACAAAGACCCAAAGCCCGACCTATTATGCATCTTTATTAGTATTCATGGGGTCCATGCTCGGAATAGTTTTCTCCGCAGATTTGATCGTTCTCTTCGTTTTCTGGGAATTGACATCCCTCTCCTCCTATCTACTAATTGGGTATTTTAACCATGAATCCTCTTCTAGATCTGCTGCAAAGAAAGCACTAGTCATCACTTCCCTCGGGGGCTTTTTCATGCTTCTTGGATTTTTACTCATCCATTCCCTCACTGGCAGTTTCGATCTAACTTTCCTCCTCTCTCAACCCGAATCCATCCAATTTATTCTTCGGGAAAATGGAATTTTCTTGCCCATTCTTTTTGCTATAATCATTGCAGGGGCATCCAAATCTGCACAAATACCATTTCACATTTGGTTACCAAGCGCGATGGTTGCCCCGACCCCCGTTTCTGCATTTTTGCATTCTGCCGCTATGGTCAAAGCAGGAGTCTATATCTTTGGGAGATTTCACCCAATTTTAGCTGGAGATGAGTGGTCCCTCATTCTCATCACACTTGGAATTTCCACAATGGTAATCACCGCATTTTTTGCTATAATCTCTACCACTCTCAAAGAACTTCTTGCATATTCTACCGCGTCCCATATCGGGTTAATGCTGATCGGTTTTGGTATACCTCTGACATTAAATGGTGTACCCCAATCTCTTGGTTTTGTATCTGGATCTTTTCACTTATTCAATCACGCCCTGTTCAAAGCAACTCTGTTTTTAATTGCAGGAATTATAACTTACCAAGTAGGGCTAAATACAATTTCTGAAATCAAAGGTTTGCGGAAGAAACTACCCCTGACTGCAGGTTTTGCAGTTTTTGCTTCTCTATGTATGGCTGGATTCCCGCCCACTAGTGGATTCTATTCTAAAGAGCTACTCTTTCAAGGCATATATGCCGTCGCTAATACTTATGGTGGGATTTGGTGGCTTCTACCCCTCCTCACAATCATGGCTAGTGCATTCGCAGTCGTCTACTCTCTCAGATTCGTAATGATATTTTTTGGCACCCCTTCCTCCGATCAACAAGATGTTTCCCCCCTTCCTCTTTCCATGATGCTCCCTACTTCTATTTTAACCCTATTGTCTCTTCTCACTATTTTCTACCTCCTCCTTCCAATAGACCTTATTTCCCAATCAGGATCTCCGTATTTACAAGATATTTCCACTTTGCACGTTGGATTCCCTGCCCATATCGACCCACCCTTATTAATGAGTCTCTTGTCCATACTATTCGGAATTGTACTGTTCTCAAAACATGAACAAATTCTAAAAAGAATGTCTTCAATTTTACCATTCGCCCATTTCAGTGCAGATTCAATATACTTCTCTATAATCTCCACACTAGAGACTTGGAGTTCTTCCCTAACTTATAGGACCGAACGAATCCTTTTGAGAACTCACATAATTTGGTTACTCGGGCTTATCGCAACACTGGTTTTGGCGAGCTTTATCTATTTGAAACCAAATTTCCTTATGATTTCTGGTCCCACCCTCCGACTTGATTTCTTGGTATTTCTCCTTATTATCGCTCTAGGTGCTTTGGCGGTAGTCCGGGCAAACTCCCACATCATGGGTGTTTTATTCCTTTCCATTCTCGGGTTTATGATTGCGGTATTTTACCTACTTTCAAATGCACCAGACGTCGCATTAACCCAACTCGCAGTTGAGACTCTCATTCTTGTAGTATTCTTAGTTATAATAGGAAAACTCCCTGCTTACTATGGGGATGCATCTTCCCCCCGCGTGATGCGAGATATGCTGCTATCTCTTTTCATAGGGGTGACTATTTTCTTCACAGTTCTCATCGCAACCACTTCTTCAGTTTCGAAAAACATAGCAATGTTTTTCATTGACAGAGCTAGCTACCCCCCAACCTATACAGAAAACATCATAGTTGATTACGGGGGAGGAACTAATATTGTCAATGTGATCCTAGTCGATTTCCGTGCATTGGACACCTTGGGAGAGATATCAGTTGTGGCACTCGCTGCACTTTCCATCTTGACTATCTTATCCTCGCGAAAACCGGGGGATCAATCATGACCACGTTGATTACCCAAACTGCAGCAAGAATCGTTGCACCTTTGATTTTTGTCACCGCTGCGATACTTTTCATCCAAGGGCATAATTCAATTGGAGGTGGATTCATATCTGCCGTTTTAATAGTATCTGCCATAGCTCTACTTTACATAGCTTATGGGACTTCGGACCTCACCCGGCTACTAAACATTTCTCCATCTACACTCAATAGGAGACTACTCGTATCTGGCTTACTGCTGATCATTATCACTGGCTCTGTACCCATTTTGCTCA
>Ga0310344_10002550_pt1 | contig 13725 bp, 11 predicted proteins | sample HC15DNA20200_MG_FD_203801 | JGI IMG/M metagenome (GOLD analysis project Ga0310344, IMG submission 203801) | Marine microbial communities from station ALOHA, North Pacific Subtropical Gyre - HC15-DNA-20-200_MG | ecosystem: Environmental > Aquatic > Marine > Oceanic | place: Pacific Ocean: North... | reverse complement strand
TTGGAATTTATATTGTAAAAAAAGGTAGTAAAATTAAATTAGTTTAAATGTTGGACATTATATTTTAATTTGATAATAACTCGTGCACGGGCAATTGGCGGAACTGGCAGACGCGTTAGACTTAGGATCTAATATCGCAAGATGTGGGGGTTCGACTCCCTCATTGCCCACCAAAGATTATGAAAGTAACAGTAGATAGTAAAAAAGGGTTAAAAATAAATCTCAAAGTTTTTGTTGATAAAAAAACTATAGATGAAAAAATCAAAGCCAGACTAACTGAGCTTAGCAAAACAGTTAATTTAAAGGGCTTCAGACCAGGTAAGGTTCCTGTAGAAGTTTTAAAAAGACAATTCGGTAAAGCTGTTTATGGTGAAGTTTTAGAAAAAATTTTGAAAGAAACTTCAACAAAAGCTTTAGAGGAAAAAAAAATAAAAGTAGCAGGTCAACCAAAGCTTGATTTAAAATCATATGGAGAGGGAAAGGATCTAAATTATACTTTAGAGATCGAAGAGTTGCCTAAGATTAAACTGCAATCTATAGAAAATATTAAGTTTATAGATTATGATATAAAAGTAACAGACGAAGAAACCAAAGAAAGAATAGATAGTATAGCAAAAAACCAAAATAGTTTTGTTGATAAAAAAGAAAATGAAACGGCTGTTAATGGAGATTTAGTTGTTTTTGATTATGAAGCAACTATAGAAAATAAAAGTTTTGAAGGTAGCCAAGGAAAAAATACACAAATAATTCTTGGAAAAGATTTATTTATTAAAGGATTTGATAAACAGTTAATAGGCGTAAAAAAAAACCAAGACAAAGAAGTTATAGTAAATTTACCTGAGAATTATCCAAAAAAAGAATTTGCAAACAAAAAAGCAAATTTTAAATGTAAAATTTTAAATGTAAAAAAACCTGAAGCGATTAAAATAGATGACCAATTTGCAAAAAATTTAGGAGCAAAAGATTTAAATAATTTAAAAGAGTTAATAAATAAACAAATTCAAAATCAATACAAAATAAGTTTAGATGCTTTGACAAAGGAAAATATATTAAATCAGATCGAGAAATTACACAACGTCGAATTGCCCGAAAATCTTGTTCAGCAAGAACTATCTTTAATATCACAAGGGTTGAAGAAAGAAGATGTGGAAAAAAATAAGAAAGAAAGTGAAAAAATTGCAAAAAAAAGAATTAAATTAGGTCTTATACTAAATGAGTTAGGTGAAAAAAATAATCTCAAAGTTGATGAGCAAGAACTTAGAAGTGAAATTCAAAAGCAAATACAATCTATGCCTGGTCAACAAAAACAAATATTAGAATATTATCAAAAGAATCCATCAGCTACAGCGAGTTTGAGAGGTACCATTTATGAAGAGAAAATTATAAATTCAATTAAAGAAAAATCAAAGCAAACTAAAAAAACAATTTCAGTAAAAGAGGCCGAGCAGTTAATAAAAGACCATCACAAGACTCATGAACACTTTAAAGAGGATGAGTCTAAAAAACCAAAAAAAACAGCTAAATCACCTAAAAAAACGAAAAAAATTAGAAAAAAGTAATCATAAGTTGTATAACTTCAATTCGTTGATTCGTTATGAAAGATAGAATTACAGAGCAGATGAATAATTTAATTCCAATGGTTGTTGAACAAACAAACAGGGGAGAGAGAGCTTATGATATTTACTCTAGGTTATTAAAAGAAAGAATAATTTTCTTAGTTGGTGCTGTAAATGATAACATAGCTTCATTGGTAACAGCACAATTACTTTTTTTAGAGTCTGAAAATCCAAAAAAAGAAATATCATTTTATATTAATAGTCCTGGAGGATTAGTTACATCAGGCTTAGGTATTTATGATACTATGCAATACATTAAATCTCCCGTTTCTACTTTATGTATAGGGCAAGCATCATCCATGGGTTCTTTTTTATTGGCTGCAGGAGAAAAAGGAAAAAGATTTTCACTTCCTAACTCGAGGATTATGGTTCATCAACCATCAGCAGGATATCAAGGTCAAGCAACAGATATAGAAATTCATGCAAAAGAAATTTTAGCTCTTAAAGATAGATTAAATAAAATTTATTCTAAACATACTAAGAAAAGTGAATCAGAAATTAAAAAAGCATTAGAGAGGGATAATTTTATGACTCCATTAGAAGCGAAGGATTTTGGTTTAATAGACGAAGTAGTAGAGAAAAGATCTTAAGACACTACATTTTGTTGCTGTGCGCAACTTCCACTTGATAACACTCAACATTAGTCTATTTTGGAGTTAACTGATTCGGTAAATAAATTATGTCTGATAAAAATAATAAAAATATTTTGTACTGTTCTTTTTGTGGCAAGAGTCAACATGAAGTTAGAAAACTCATTGCTGGACCAACAGTTTTTATATGTGATGAATGTGTTGAATTATGCATGGACATAATTAAAGAGGAGAACAAAGATAATTTCGTAAAAAATCAAGAAGGGGTACCAACACCACAAGAAATATGCAAAGTTTTAGATGATTATGTCATAGGACAAACTTATGCAAAAGAAGTTCTATCAGTAGCCGTACATAACCACTACAAAAGATTAAGTCATGAGAACAAAAACGGCAAAGATATAGAATTGTCAAAATCAAACATTCTTTTAGTTGGTCCAACGGGATGTGGGAAAACTTTATTAGCTCAAACATTAGCGAGAATTCTAGATGTTCCTTTTACAATGGCTGATGCTACAACCTTGACTGAAGCTGGATATGTTGGAGAAGATGTTGAAAATATAATACTTAAACTTTTACAAGCAGCAGATTACAATGTGGAAAAAGCTCAAAGGGGAATAGTCTATATTGACGAAGTTGATAAAATTAGCAGGAAGTCAGACAATCCATCTATCACAAGAGACGTTTCTGGAGAAGGAGTACAACAAGCTTTATTAAAAATTATGGAAGGAACAATTGCAAGTGTTCCCCCACAAGGAGGTAGAAAACATCCTCAGCAAGAGTTTTTGCAGGTAGACACAACAAATATTTTATTTATTTGTGGTGGAGCTTTTTCAGGCCTTGATAAAGTTATTGCAAAAAGAGGAACAGAGACTTCTATAGGATTTGGAGCGAAGGTAAAACATATGCAAGATCAAAATTTATCAGAATTAATGAAAAATTTAGAACCCGAAGATTTAATTAAATATGGTTTAATACCAGAATTTGTTGGTAGAATGCCTATATTAGCAACTTTGGAAGATTTAAAAATAGATTCTCTTGTAAAAATTCTAAAAGAGCCAAAAAACTCTTTAATCAAGCAGTACAAAAGACTTTTTGAATTTGAAAATGCTAAACTAACATTTAAAGATGAAGCTATTAATGAAATAGCAAAAAAGGCAATAGCCAAAAAGACCGGGGCAAGAGGATTGAGATCAATTATAGAAACAATACTTCTTAAGACTATGTTTAAGCTTCCTACGCTAGAAAATGTTGAAGAAGTAATAGTTGATCAATCTGTTGTAAAACATAACAGTGAGCCAATTATTATTTATTCTAAGGGTAAAAAATCATCTGCCGCTTAAGAAACCAGTTGAAATAATTAAAATTATATCCATATTATTGCTTATATGAATAAAAGTGATTTTCTTCCAACTCTCCCTTTAAGAGATATTGTCGTATTTCCTAACATGATAGCTCCATTGTTTGTTGGAAGAGATAAATCAATTAAAGCTTTAAATGAAGTAATGAAAACTAATAAAAAAATAATATTAGTTACACAAAAATATGCTGAAGTAGACGATCCAACAGATAAAGATATTTATTTATTTGGTTGTGAAAGCAAAATACTACAACTTCTAAAATTACCAGATGGTACAGTAAAAGTTTTAGTTGAAGGAACAAATAGAATAAAAATTTTAGAATGCAAAAATAATGAAGATTATTTACAGAGTTCAGTAGAAATAGTTACAGATAAAATAGAGTCAAAACCTGACCAATTGGCTTATTCTATAGCTATAGTAAGAAAATTGGAAAAGCTAACAAATTTAAATAAAAAAATTTCCTTTGAATTGATGACAAATTTAAAAGGTATAAAAGATCCATCAAAAATTGCTGATCATATAGCATCACAATTAAATATTTCGATTCCTGAAAAACAAAGTTTGTTGGAAGAAATTGATTTAAAGAAAAGATTGGAAAAAATAATGGATCACTTAAATAATGAAATTAATGTTATTAGCGTTGAAAAAAGGATTAGAGGAAGAGTCAAAAACCAAATGGAAAAAACACAAAGAGAATACTATTTAAATGAACAGATGAAAGCCATACAAAAAGAACTAGGTGAGATTGAAGATGGTAAAGATGAAATTACACATTTACACAAATCAATCATAAAAGCAAAAATGTCTAAAGAGGCTACAAAAAAATGTTTGGCAGAGTTAAAAAAATTAAAAACAATGAGTTCAATGTCTGCTGAAGCCACAGTTGTAAGAAACTATTTAGATTGGATGGTTGAGCTACCTTGGAGTAATAAAGACAAAAAAAGTGAAAGTTTGAGCATTATAGAAGCAAAAAAAATTTTAGATGAAGATCACTATGGTCTGGACAAAGTAAAAGAGAGAATTTTAGAATATCTAGCTGTTCAAAAAAGAGTTGGTAAGATTAAGGGTGCCATATTGTGTCTTGTTGGACCCCCAGGAGTTGGAAAAACTTCACTAGGAAAGTCTATAGCTAGATCTACTGGAAGAAAATTTGTTCGAATGTCTTTAGGTGGAATAAGAGATGAAGCCGAAATTAGAGGACACAGAAGAACATATATAGGATCCTTGCCTGGAAAAATTATACAGCAAATGAAAAAAGCAGGTACCAAAAACCCACTTTTTTTATTAGATGAAATAGATAAAGTTGGTTCAGATTATAGAGGTGACCCATCTTCTGCTTTATTGGAAGCATTAGACCCAGAACAAAATGTAGCTTTTAATGATCATTACTTAGAAGTTGATTTTGATCTTTCGGACGTGATGTTTGTAACTACAGCAAATACTTTAAATATATTACCCCCATTACTAGATAGATTAGAAGTTATTAGAATACCTGGATATACTGAAGATGAAAAAATAAATATTGCAAACAATTATTTAATACCTAAACAGCTAAAGGATCATGGGCTTAAAAATGAAGAATGGCAATTACAAAAAAATGTTCTTAAAGATATAATTAGAAGTTATACAAAAGAATCTGGTGTTCGTAATCTTGAAAGAGAAATATCCAAATTAGCAAGAAAAACTGTAAAAAATATTTTAACAGACAAACAAATTAATAATTCTATAGATCAAAAAAACTTACCTAATTTTTTGGGAGTAAAAAAATATAATTATGGAGAGGTAGAATCTGAAAACAAGGTTGGAGTTGTTACTGGTTTGGCGTGGACAGAGTTTGGTGGTGAAATATTAAAAATTGAATCAGCAATAATGCCTGGTAAGGGTAAGATGCAAATAACAGGTAAGCTTGGAGATGTAATGCAAGAGTCAGTTAAAGCCGCCAAATCTTATGTTAGATCAAAATCTTTAGAGTTTGGAATTATACCTCCAATTTTTGAGAAAAAAGATTTTCATATTCACGTTCCTGAGGGAGCAACGCCAAAAGATGGGCCTTCTGCTGGTATAGCTATGGTGACATCGATAGTTTCTTCAATTACAGGAATTCCAGTAGATAAAAATGTAGCAATGACTGGAGAAGTTACGCTAAGAGGTAATGTATTGCCAATTGGTGGGCTTAAGGAAAAACTTTTAGCTGCACACAGAGCTGGTATAAAAAAAGTTTTAATACCCGAAGATAACAAAAAAGATCTTGCTGAAGTACCAAAAAATATAATAGCAGATATTAATATCACTACAGTAAAAACTGTTGATGAGGTTTTAAAAATTGCCCTACTTAAAGAATTAAAGCCAGTAGAATGGATCGATGTTGAAAATTTACCAAAATCTAAAAGCGGAACAGCACCTTCTACAGGTAGCACCCATTAAACTTCTAACCAATTAGCATATTTCTTATCATTTTTTGATAAATAATCTGGCATCTCCGCAAGAGAGATTTTTTTTAAAGTTTTTGTACCTTTCCATTTATATTCTCTTTGATCAACTCCATGATCGTATATTGCTTTTTTATTTTTTACCATTTTCCTAACATCGTCTATCTTTAAACCGCTATATTCAAATTCTTGATGATGTAGAAAATTAGAAAATTTTTTTTCTATATCTTCTGGTGATTTTATATTTGTGAAATGCCAACCACCTTTTTCTACGTAATGTAAATTTGAATATTTTATTTTTGAAAAAAAGGTATCTAATCTCCATGGAGCATATTTTTTATGCTTTATGTCTCTTAACCATTGCGGAGTAATAAAATCTTTTTTTCTACAAGCTCTTGATCCATGCCAATACATTCCTTCATAAAGTAAATTAAATTTATAAAAGAATATTCTTTGTTTAAAAATAATAATTTTATTTTTTATTTCATTAAAATTTACTTCATCAAGATTTGGTATTTCATCTACGTCATTAATTATTATGAAATCATTATCATCAGCTTTTTCTAAAGATTTTGTAGCCATTTCTCTTTGGTAATGTTCTCTTTTATAACTATTGTTTACTAATTTTTGTCCTCTAATATCTTCATTATCATGACTGTATATATCTTCGATATTTGATGGTTGTTTGTCGACAACATTATAAATAATCTTGTCTTTAAATTTAGAAAATTTTTTTATATCAAAAAGTAACTTTTTAGGTTTACCACTGTGCATATAAGTAGCTTCGGTGATGATAAATTTATCTACATATTTGTCTAATATGTTTAATCTGAGATCTAAAATCATCTCTTCATCAAAAAACATAAAACAATCATAGATTTTCATAGTTATTTGAAATATTAATTTATTTAATATAAGTAAAGATTTTTATTTAATAAAGAACAATAAAGTAAATGTCTAAAAAAATCGTGATAATAGGAGCTCTTGGATATCTAGGTACTGAGTTATGTAAATTGTATTCAGGGGAAAGCTGGCACAACGAAGTAATTGCAATTGATAGTCGTTTTGTATCAGAAAGAATTAGTCAACTAAAAGATTGGAATATCAAATTTAGTCAAGGAGAATTGTTAGATAAAGATTTTATAAAGAGAAATTTACATGATGCTGATGTTGTGCACCATCTTGCTGGGATTACTGATGTAGCTTATGTAAAAAAAGAATCAAATCCAGAACATGATGAAAAAATAAAAAAAATAGCAATTGAAGGAACTAAAAATGTTTTAGATTCGATTTCAGATAAATGTAAACTTATTTTTCCTTCAACACATGTTATATTTGAAGGCTTAACTCAAACAAAAAAAGATATAGAAGAAAATGAAATCCCATGTCCAATACTTGCTTACTCTTCTAGTAAAGTTCAAAACGAAAACGATATAATAAAATCTAAAAAAAATTATGTGATTCTTAGACTTGGATCTGTTTATGGATATTCTACGGATACAATGAGAATAAATATAATGCCAAATTTATTTTCTAAAATAACATCTCAAAATGGGACTATAAGATTATTTTCTGGAGGCAAACAAATAAAAAGTGTAGTGCCGTTAATTGATGTAGTCAGATGCATGAAGTTTATGTCTGAAAACAATAAAATTAATAAAGAAATATTTAATTTAGTAAAGGAATCAGTAACAGTAAAAGAAGTTGCTCAAATTTGTCAAAAATATAATACAAAAGTATCAATAGAAATTACAAAAGACGAAACTCCAAATCTTGGTTATACATTGTCCAATAAAAAATTGTTAAGAACAGGTTTTCAATTCCTTTATAGCTTGGATGAGTCTATAGCTAATATGATTAAACAATGGTCATTTAAAAAATTCGATAATGACCTTGAATACAAAAATAAAGGTGAAAAAGAGTTTATAGATGATAGAGGAAAAATAAGTAACTATGAATTAACAGAACCAATTAATTTGATTGGTTATATAGAATCTAAAAATGGATCAATGAGAGCCAATCATTTTCATCCTGTTCAAGAACAGAAAGTTCTTTTAGTAAAAGGTCAATTTATAAGTGTGTACAAAAACTTACTCGACACCAATGCTCAAAAAATTACTCATATAATTAATGAAGGAGACTCTGTAGTTACAAAACCTAATGTTGCGCACACAATGGTTTTTACAAAAAATTCTATTTTTCTTAATTTAGTGAGAGGTGAAAGAGAGCATTCTAATTATGGTATTACTCATACACTTCCTTACCCGCTAGTATCAGAAGAAGAAAAAAAAACATTACTTAAATATTATAAATTAGATTGCAGATCATGCGGCAATTCAGAACTCAAAAGAGTTATATCACTAGGATATCATCCATTAGCAAACAATTTATTAAATTCAAAAAAAGATGAAGATGAAATTTTTCCTCTTGAAATGAATTATTGTCCACAGTGTTATAATTGTCAACTTTCTGTTTCGATTGATCCTAAAAAAATGTTTAGGAATTATCTTTATCTTTCTTCAACATCTAACACATTTAAAAAGCATTTCGAAAATGCTGCTAAGAAATATATAAAAGAATTTAAACTTTCACCAAAAAAATCTTATATTATAGATGTTGGTAGCAATGATGGAGTTGCTCTGCAACCATTTAAAAGTTTAAAATTTAAAAAAATTTTAGGTATAGAACCAGCAACAAATTTGGCGAAACTTGCCAATAAAAAAGGAATAAAAACTTATAATAATTTTTTAGATAAAAAAGCATTAAGCAAGATTAAGAAAAATGCTGATATAGTTCTAGCTTCAAACGTTTTTGCTCATTCTGATGAACTTAAAATTATGGCTGAATGCATGCTTAAATTAATTAAAAAAAATGGAGTTATAATTATAGAGGTTCAGTATTTATTAAACACTTTAAAAGATCTTACTTTTGATAATATTTATCATGAACATTATAATTATTGGTCTCTGACTTCATTAGTTACATTTTTTGATCGTTTAAACGCGAAAGTCTTTAGAGCAGAAAAAATAGATACACATGGTGGTTCTTTAAGAATTTATGTTAAAAAAAATTCAAAAAACAAAATTGAAAAAAGTGTTAAAGACATATTAAACGAAGAAGAAAAATTTGGTATAAAAAAATACAAAACATTTCAAGATTTCGCTAAAAGAATTTATAAAATTAGAGATAATGTAAGAAAAAATATTCATAAAATGAAAAAAAATAATAAAACCATTATAGGATATGGTTCTCCCGCTAAAGCAACTACAGCATTAAATTTTTTTGGAATTTCTGGAGAAATTGATTTTATAATTGAAGATAATAAATTAAAACATGGAAAATTTCTGCCTGGCATGAAAATTCCAATAAAATCTAAAGAATCTTTAAAAGAAAAAGCAGATTATGCCTTAGTGCTGGCATGGAACTTTTTTGATGAAATAAAAAAAAATAACACTGATTTAGCGCACAAATTTGTAAGTATTAAAGAATTAGAGATTTAAATTTACTTTGTGATGTACGTGCTGTAAAAAGTGAAAAAAGTTAATAGGGCGCTTAGCTCAGTTGGTAGAGCATCTCGTTTACACCGAGAGGGTCGTAGGTTCGAGTCCTTCAGCGCCCACCAAAATTGATTTTTTTTAGTGGGGGTGTAGCTCAGTTGGTTAGAGCGCCTGCCTGTCACGCAGGAGGTCGCGGGTTCGAGTCCCGTCACTCCCGCCACTATTGTTAAACATTAAGTTATCCACCGTATAATTAGTGACAATCTCTCATCTACAAGTGCGAAAAGAAAAGGTATATAAATAATCTTATTAATACATATGCTAATTGAATTTTTGAAAGATTATTTGTCTATCATAATTTTTATATTTATAGCGTTAGCTTTAAGTATAGGTTTTATTGTTATAAATTTTTTATTTTCTCCAAAAAAACCAGATCCAGAAAAACTTTCTGCTTATGAATGTGGATTTGAAGCGTTCAGCGATTCAAGAATGGAGTTTGATGTTAGGTTTTATTTAGTCGCAATTTTATTTATTATTTTTGATTTAGAAATAGCATTCTTATTTCCTTGGGCAATATCTTTAGGAAATATTGGCGCATTAGGATTTTGGTCCATGATGATTTTCTTATTTGTATTAACAATAGGTTTTATTTATGAATGGAAAAAGGGGGCTTTAGATTGGGATTAAAATGTTAAATTTTGAAAAAAAAACAGATCAGATACCTGAAGAATTTAAAAAGATTTCAAAAGATTTTAGCGAAAAAGGTTTTATTACCACTTCTTCAGATAATTTAATAAATTGGGCAAGAACCGGCTCACTACACTGGATGACTTTTGGTTTGGCATGTTGTGCTGTGGAAATGATGCAAACTTCTATGCCAAGATATGATTTAGAAAGATTTGGTGCTGCACCAAGAGCATCACCAAGACAATCAGATGTAATGATAGTTGCTGGTACATTAACAAATAAAATGGCAGCGCCTCTTAGAAAAGTTTACGATCAGATGCCTGAGCCAAGGTATGTTATATCTATGGGAAGCTGTGCAAATGGCGGAGGTTATTATCATTATTCCTATTCTGTTGTGAGAGGTTGTGATCGTATAGTTCCTGTTGATATTTATGTTCCTGGTTGCCCTCCTTCAGCAGAAGCATTGCTTTATGGAATTTTACAATTGCAAAAAAAAATTAGAAGAGAAGGCAATTTAGAAAGATAAAAATGTCAATAACTGTTAATGATTTAGAAAGAACAGTTAATTCTGCTTTAACAACAGCTATAAAAAGTTCAAAAATTTCTTTTAATAATCTTTGCATTGATATTAATTGTGAAGATTTAAGTTCAACGATTTTATTTCTAAAAACAAATGACAAATGTCGATTTAAACAATTAATCGATATTACAGCTGTTGATTATTTAGCAAGAGAAAAAAGATTTAAATTGGTTTATTTGCTACTGAGTCATGAAAACAATTTAAGAATCATGATTACTACAAACATAGATGAAAAAGAAAACGTTCCATCTATCACAAAAATTTTTCCTTCAGCAAACTGGATGGAAAGAGAGGTTTTTGATATGTATGGTATTTCATTCAGTGAACATCCAGATTTAAGAAGAATACTTACTGATTACGGTTTTAAAGGATACCCTTTACGAAAAGATTTTCCATTAACTGGTCATACTGAAGTCAGATATAGCGAAGATAAAAAAAAAGTAATTTCTGAGCCTGTCAAATTAGATCAAGAATATCGCGATTTTGAATTTGAAAGTCCTTGGGAAGGAACTAAATATATTAAACAAGAGTCGCAAAAAAAGGAAAATAAGTAAAAGATAAAGAAATGTCTAAACAAAAAAAAACCATGAACTTAAATTTTGGACCCCAGCATCCTGCTGCTCATGGCGTATTAAGATTAATACTTGAGCTTGATGGAGAAGTTGTTGAAAAAATTGATCCTCATATTGGTTTACTGCACAGAGGAACAGAGAAACTTATAGAACACAAAACTTATTCTCAAGCCATTCCATATTTTGATCGTCTTGATTATGTGGCTCCAATGAATCAAGAACATGCTTTCGCGCTAGCAATTGAAAAACTTTTAAATATAGAGGTGCCAATAAGAGGGCAATACATTAGAGTTTTATTTTGTGAAATAGGAAGAATTCTGAGTCATCTTTTAAACATTACAACACAAGCACTTGATGTTGGAGCATTAACACCTTCGCTATGGGGTTTCGAAGAAAGGGAAACGTTAATGACTTTTTATGAAAGAGTTTCTGGTTCAAGACTACACGCAAATTATTTTAGACCAGGCGGAGTTCATAAAGATTTACCAAGAGGACTAAGTGAGGATATATTTTCATTCTGTGATACTTTTCCAAAGATTATTGATGATTTAGAAACTCTGCTTACTGATAACAGAATTTTTAAACAAAGAAATGTGAATATAGGTGTTGTAACCAAACAAGAAGCATTAGATCACAGTTTTTCTGGAGTTATGTTAAGAGGATCAGGTATTCCTTGGGATTTAAGAAAATCACAACCTTATGAATGCTACAAAGATTTTGATTTTAAAATTCCTATTGGAAAAAATGGAGATTGTTATGACAGATATCTTTGTAGAATGGAAGAAATGAGAGAGAGCGTGAAAATTATTAAAAATTGCATCAAAAAAATGCCCACAGGTCCTGTCAAATCTATAGATGGAAAAATAACTTATCCAACAAGAGAAAGTATTAAAAATTCTATGGAAGCTTTAATACATCATTTTAAATTATTTTCGGAAGGCTTCAGAGTTCCGGAGGGAGAAATTTATACTGCAGTTGAAGCACCAAAAGGTGAATTTGGTGTTTATCTTATAGCTGATGGTAGCAACAAACCTTATAAATGCAAAATAAGAGCACCTGGATTCTCACATTTGCAAGCAATGGATTATCTTTTAAAAGGCCATATGTTGGCGGATGTTCCTGCAGTTCTAGGTTCGTTAGATATTGTTTTCGGTGAGGTAGACAGATGAGCATAAAAAAAATAATGAAAGCACAACCATCATCATTTGAATTTACAAGAGAAAATTTACTTGAAGCTGAAAAGGAAATTAAAAAATATCCAAAAAACAAAAAGGCAAGTGCAGTACTAGCATTATTATATTTAGCTCAGAAACAGAATGATAACTGGATACCACTAGCTGCAATAAAATATATCGCCAAATTATTAGATATGTCCTATATCCAAGTTTATGAAGTTTCTACTTTTTACTCAATGTTCAATTTATCTCCAGTGGGTAAATATTTTGTTCAGGTATGTACAACAACACCATGCATGATTAGAGGAGCTAAAAAAGTTGCGGATGTTTGTAAAAAATATATATCAAGTAACCAAAACGAACTTTCTGAAAATAAACTTTGTTCGTGGGTAGAAGTTGAATGTTTGGGGGCTTGTGTAAATTCTCCAATGATGCAAATTAATCAAGATTATTATGAAGATTTAGATGAACACAAAACCAAAGAAATAATCCAAACATTACTTCAAGATAAATTACCAAAACCAGGTTCTGTAAAAAATAGAAAAAATACATCTCCAGAAAAAGGAAAAACAACTTTATTAGAGGTTAAAAATGCTCAAGGATGAAGATAGAATTTTTAAAAATTTATATAATGATTTAGGTTGGGATATTGATTCGGCTTTTAAAAGAGGTGACTGGTCAGAGACTAAAGATATAATTTCTAAAGGAAAAGACTGGATAATAAAAGAAGTAAAGGATTCAGAATTAAGAGGCAGAGGTGGAGCAGGTTTTCCAACAGGCTTAAAACTATCCTTCGCTCCCAAAAAAATAGGATCAAGACCACATTATTTAGTTATTAATGCTGATGAATCTGAGCCAGGAACCTGCAAAGACAGAGATATATTAAGATTTGAACCTCAAAAATTATTAGAAGGATGTTTGATTGCAAGTTACGCAATTAGTGCACACACGTGTTATATTTATATAAGAGGTGAATATTTTAGAGAAGGCCAAAGGTTACAAGAAGCTATAAACCAAGCTTACAAAAAAAATTTTTTGGGAAAAAACGCCTGTGAATCAGGTTGGAATTTAGATATTTATATACATTATGGAGCAGGAGCCTATATCTGTGGAGAAGAAACCGCATTATTAGAAAGTTTGGAAGGAAAAAAAGGTCAACCAAGACTCAAACCTCCTTTTCCTGCTCTTGTAGGCCTTTATGGTTGTCCGACAATAGTC
>Ga0310344_10002549_pt1 | contig 13725 bp, 12 predicted proteins | sample HC15DNA20200_MG_FD_203801 | JGI IMG/M metagenome (GOLD analysis project Ga0310344, IMG submission 203801) | Marine microbial communities from station ALOHA, North Pacific Subtropical Gyre - HC15-DNA-20-200_MG | ecosystem: Environmental > Aquatic > Marine > Oceanic | place: Pacific Ocean: North... | reverse complement strand
GCGCGCTCAGCTTCGGATTGGTGAACCACATCTCCTTCGCCTTCTTCTTGCCAACGAGGTCCTCGAGGTACCAGGTGCCGTAGCCGGCGTCGAACGAGCCCATCATCGGCCCCACCTGCCGAAAGATCGCGCTCTCTTTGGCAATGGTGAGATCGCAGACCATCTGCAGCACGTTGCCTCCGCCCACCGCGAAACCGTTCACCGAAGCGATCACCGGCTTTTGCAACCGATCGATCGACTCGTATATCTCCAGCGTAGGCAGAATACCGGGATAGAGATTGGTGTCCTCGAGACCGTCTTTCCGCCCGCCAATACAGAAGAACCGGTCACCGGCCCCGGTGAGGATGACCACCCGGGTCCGGGTCTCACGCCGAATGTCGTTGATGCACTCTCTCAGCTCGTGACACGTCACATGCGTAAACATGTTGCCGTCGTCAGGCCGGTTCAACGTGATCTTCGCGATCGGCCCGTCTTCCTCGAAGAGGATGGTCTCGTAGCTCATCGGCACTCTCCTTGATGCGTGGCTGCGGAGTATAAACCGCGCAACCTCCGCAAGAGTGCGCCGCGCTTAGCCCCCCGCCCGCACGAGCCGCCCCGGCAAAGCCCCGGTGTGCTCCCCATGCTCGAAGGTCACCTCGCCGGCGACCAAGGTCGCGACATAGCCCTCAGCGGCTTGCACCAAGCGCTGGCCACTCGACGGTAAGTCTTTCACGATCTCCGGCGCCTTGAGCTTGAGCCGCGCGTGGTCGATCACGTTCACATCAGCGCGAAACCCCGGTACGAGACGGCCGCGGTCGGAAAAGCCGAAGAAATCCGCGGTCTCGGACGTCTGCGCTTTGACCAATGCCTCGAGCGGCAGACGAGGTCCGCGGGTGCGATCGCGCGCCCAGTAGCTCAGGAGATACGAGGGCATGCTGGCGTCGACTACGGAACCACAGTGCGCACCGCCGTCACTTAGTCCCAGCAAGGTGCCGGAATCGAGCATCATCTCGCGGGTGGACTCGAGGTTCCCTTCCCCGTAATTCGACACAGGACAGTACAAAAACCGGTCGAGACCCTCGGTCAAGTAATCGTAAGCGACCTCTTCGGGCGTACGCTGCGTCCGCTCGGCGATAGTGATGACACACTTTTCCGCGGTAGGCTCGTAGTCGATCTCCGGCCCGAACACGTACATTCGCTCCCAGCGCGTCGTAGCGCTTACCCGGGACGGAGAGAGCCGGTCAAGCGCGGCTTGGCTGACCGTGCCGGCTAAAATTTCTGCCCGCACCGCGGGATCTCGCATACGGGCCAAGCGCACCTCGGGCGATAGCGCTCGCAAGGGTTGATAGCCTTCTATCACGGAGAAAGGATTGAGTGTGGCGCCGATGCCAAGCAAGACCCCCACCGGTCGGCACGCGACTTGCGCCGTCACGTTTCCTCCCTGGGCGCGCGCGGCGTGCACACCCGCGAGCAGTCGCCGCCAGCGCCCGGGCTCGCTGTGGCGATCGGTGAGCAGAAACCAGGCGGGACGGCCTGTTTCACGAGACAGCTCCGTCATCCAGGTGAACTCGCCCGACTCGTCGTCGAAGTCGCTGTTCATCCCGAATGCACCGTGACTGAATCGGCTCAGGCTCGCCCCAATTCCCTTTAGCTCGTCTACCTCCGAATAACGCCCCGGCACGAACTCGCCGGTCAGCGTCTTGTGGGAATTCGTCCGCGAGGTGGTAAACCCGAATGCGCCGGCACGGAGTGCGTCGGCCGTCAGATCGTGCATGGCAGCAATGTCCGCGGCGGTTGCTGTCTCCCGGCGCAGTGCGCGCTCCCCCATCACGTACACGCGCAATGGGTGGTGGGGCACCTGGGCGGCAACGTCAATCGCCCGCGGCTGCTGATCGAGCACATCGAGAAACTCGGGAAAACTCTCCCACTCGTAAGTCAGCCCGTCCGCGAGCGCGGTACCCGGGATCTCCTCGATGGCCTCCATGAGGTCGATGAGCTCCTGATGGTGCGCCTTGCGCACCGGGGCAAAGCCTACCCCGCAATTGCCGAACATGGCGGTAGTTACACCGTGCCACGACGATGGCGCCAGGATCGGATCCCACGTCGCTTGCCCGTCATAGTGGGTATGCACATCGACCCACCCGGGTGTTACCAAGGCACCGTCCGCATCGATCTCCCGACGTCCGGCGCCGACGTTTCCGCCGGCGACCGAGATGCGCCCGCCGTCGATCGCGAGGTCTCCCGTGTAAGCCGCACGGCCCGTGCCATCGACGATGGTGCCATTACGAATGACTGTGTCATGCATGCTAAGAATCCTCCTCCCATCTATGATGCACTCTGAACTCGGGAGAGGCCAAACCATGGACACGATGAAGAACCTCACGCTGGACGCCGCGGTGGAAGACGCCGAGGCACGCTTCATTCAGGCAAACCCCGAGAGCGCGGCCCGATACGAGGCGGCCTGCGCCTCCATGCCCGGGGGCAATACCCGCAGCGTGCTGCACTATTCCCCGTTCCCGCTCACTATGGCGCGGGGCGCAGGACCCCGTTTGTGGGACATCGACGGTCACGAGTATCTCGACTTCCTCGGTGAGTACACCGCCGGACTCTACGGCCACTCCCACCCGGTGATCATGGAAACGCTGCGATCGACGCTCGAGCGGGGTCTGGTGATGGGTGCACCGGGACAGGCGGAAAGCGAGCTCGCCGAGCTGATGTGCGCACGTTTCCCTTCCTGCGATCTCGTGCGGTTCTGCAATTCCGGCACCGAGGCGAATCTCATGGCCCTGGGGGCCGCGCGCGCCGCCACCGGCCGGTCGCACGTCATGGTTTTCGACGGCGGGTACCACGGGGGCGTACTCTATTTCGGGCACGGCGGCAGCCCAGTCAACGCACCCTTTCCGTTTCTGCTCGGTCGCTACAACGACCTCGAAGCCACCCTGGACGTGCTTCGTCCCCACGCAGGGGACACCGCGGCCATTCTCGTTGAGCCGATGATGGGCTCAGGCGGCGGCATTCCGGGCTCCGTCGAATTTCTACAAGGATTGCGTGACGTTGCCGACGAGCACGGCATCGCGCTCATCTTCGATGAAGTGATGACCTCACGCCTCTCGCCGGGCGGCCTGCAAGCTAAACTCGGCATTACCCCCGATCTCACAAGCTTCGGGAAGTACTTGGGCGGCGGAATCACGTTCGGCGCTTTCGGGGGTCGGGAACGGTTCCTCGCCGCGTTCGACCCGCGCCGTCCGGACGCCTTGCCGCACGCAGGCACCTTCAACAACAACGTCCTGTCGATGGCCGCGGGCGCGGCGGGGCTCCGGGACGTGTTTACCCCCGAGGCGGCGGAGACGCTCAACCGCAAGGGCGACGCGCTGCGCGCACGGATGCAAGCCGCCGCCGAGCGCCAGGGCGTGCCCGTACAGGTCATGGGGGTTGGTTCGATCCTGTCGGTGCACTACCAGGACGCGCCCATTCGCCGCCCCGACGACACCCAGGCAACTTCCGAGGGCGCGCGCACGCTGACACATCTTGCCCTCATCGAACGTGGTTTTGTCTCGGCGCGCCGTGGATTCATGAGCTTGTCGCTCGTGCTCGAAGACGCCCACTACGACGCGTTCGTCGCTGCCTTCGACGGCGTGCTCGCAGATTGGAAGGACGTGCTCGTGCGCTGAAGTGACCTACCGGGAGTTGTGCGCCGTCCATGGCCTGAGCTCAGGCACATCCCAGCCTTCGTACCAATCCTTGAGCTTCGGCTTGAGCACATCGACCATCTCTGCCGCATCCGCGGGGAACGCAGTCTCTTCTAGGGCGTCGGCAAACGCTCGCGCTGCTTCTTGCTCATCAAAGCGCGTAGGCTCGCCACGATCAAATACCACTTCACCGCCGACGAGCACCGTCTCCACATCGCCGGCGCGCGCGCGCGTTAGCGTCAGCTCTAGAGGATCTGCCTCCGGGGCAACCCAAGGCCAAGTAATGCGTTCGAGGTCCACCAACACCACATCGGCCGCGTAGCCCGCGGCAAGGCGGCCGAGCACCCCGGGACGGCCGTAAAGCCGCGCCCCGCCGAGCGTCGCCATCCCCCACACATCGCGCCAGCTGATCTCCGGGCCGGCAAGCGCGGGTGAACCACTCAAACGTTTTGCCAAACGCATCTCGGCGAACATGTCGTCGTCGTCATCCATGGTCGTGCCGTCCAGGCCAAGCGCCACGTTGACGTCGTTATCGCGCATCGCGATCACGGGCGCGATGCCCGCCCGCAGCCGGAGATTAGAGCTCGGATTGTGAGCAACGCTCACGCCATTACGCCCCAGCACATCGAGCTCTTCCTCGTTGCACCACACCCCGTGCGCGATCGAGAACCGCGGGCTCAAGATCCCAAGCCGCTCGAGAAACAGCATCGTCGGCTCACCGTAGAACTTGCCCGCGTGGAGCATCTCGTAAAGCGATTCGTTGACATGGGTCTGAATGCCGACGTTCCACGACTCGGCCGCTTCGGCGAGCTGACACAAGAATTGCGGCGTCACCCACTGCGGACCCGGCGGGCCAAACCACAGATCGACGCGCGGATGCTCAGCGTAGCGTCCATGGTGATCGGCCATGAGTCCGAAGTACTCATCGGCTGCCATCGCACCGGGCTCGGGCAAACACCGGCTCGCCAGGATCTGAAGGTCCGGCGAGAGGGATCCCATGAATCGTTGATCCTCACCATTCCCGTGCACCAGAAAGCCATCGGTCTTGAAACCCGCGGCGAAGGCGGCGCGGATACCCGCGTGCTCATATCCGCGCAAGGCGTTGCGCACTTGGTGAGAGTACTGATCCGCGGTGACTCCGCCCCCCCCACCGCTGAAGTTATCTACTACCGTCGTCACCCCCGAACGGAGCAGCCGTGCCGTGGCAAGCAACGTGCTCAGATAGGGGTTGGTGACACGCTTGCGCGCGAGACTCAGGATCCAGGGCTCGAGCACCTGATCCGAGATGCCGTGCTGCGCGGCGCTCGCGCCATGAGAATGGTGGTGCGCGTTGATGAGACCGGGCATTACCGCATACCGATCCGATCCGAGGATGCGGGCCCCGCGATACCGCTCGCGCAGCACGCGGCGCGAGCCCACGTCCCGGACATGGCCACCTTCGACGAGCACCGCGCCTTCGGTCAGCAGGTCATCCACGCCTTCGGCGCCCGTGAAAACCCAGCGTCCAGTAATCAAAGTGCGGTCGGTCAGCTCACTCATAACGCGATTCCCAATTCATCGAGTAGGCGTAACGCCGCGTCCGGCTGCTCCACGTGTGCGTTGTGCCCCGCGCCTGCAAGCGTAAAAACGGGGGCGCCTAACCCTTCCAAGCTCTCCGACGGGGACATCGCATCGTTCTCCCCCGCGGCTAACACGATCGGGCAGGCGGCGGCCGCAATGGGAGGGCCAAGCGGCCCGGGTTCGACCCGGTACACCTCTGGATCGGTGGCAAAGCGCCAGCGGCCTGCCTCCTCCCTCACCCCCGCTCTCGCACCGGGCGCATCTGGCTCGAGCACCCCCGCGAGACCGCTTAGCTTGACGTACCGCTCACAGGCCTGCGCCTCGGCGTCAAACCACGCGATGCCCTTGTCCGCGACGCGATGCAACAACGCCTTTTCCTCGGGCGTCCACCGGGCCTTTATACCGATCCCCACGACCCCCCGAATGTCGAGCGGTCCGGGCTCAGCGGCAATCGTGAGCCCCAGTGCGCCCCCCATCGAATGACCCAGTATGACGACTGGCTGACTTCCCACCTCGTCTGCGATACGTCCGAGCAGCTCTTCCCGATAGTCCGCAAACGTATAACGGGCGAGCGGGGGTGCGGCCCCGTGACCCGCGAGGTCCGGGGCCAACGAGCGCAGCGGCGACGAAGACGCGACGTCGTCCCAGAGCCGGCCGTTGCCGCCGACTCCATGCAAGAGTAATAGGATCATCGCTTAGATCTCGGGAATAACGCTCGTGCCGAATAGCTCGATCGCGCGCATTATCGCCGAATGTGGCGGCCCTCCGGAGTGGGCATGGCGCAGACGTAGCACGACGTAATCAACACCAAGCGCCTCACGCCATCGGCCGAGCTGGTCGATGCATTCGCTCGGATCGCCGAGGATCAACCGGTCTTGAGACAGCTTCTCGAGGGTAAGGTCCGCTTCCGCCATCCCTTCGAAGGCCAACGCGCCGTTACGCCAGTAATAGTGATACGCCGCGATGACCTCGGGCCCGTAGACCGCTTCAGCTTCGGCACGGGACGCTGCCACCCAACCATCGCGCATCAAAATGACCTGGGGCGGGCGTCCGGCAGCCTCGCACTCTGCCCGATAGAGCGCCACCATAGGCTCGAGATCGCTCAGCGACATGCTGGGGCCGATGATCCAGGCCTCCCCGAGCCGGGCCGCCCGGCGCACCGCGGCGGGCGCCCACGCCCCGAGCCACAACGGCATGGGTTGCTGCAGCGGCGGCGGACGCATCTGAACGTCGCTCATCCGGTAGTGCCGGCCATCGAAATCGAACCGTTCACCGGACCAACACCGCCGCAGCACTGTCAGACACTCTTCGTACAAGGTGACACGATCGGCGATGTCCAACCCGAACATTTGGAAATCGGCCGGCTGATAACCCAGGCCTACGCCGATCTTCGCGCGCCCGCCGGAGACGATATCCAACGTCGCGGCGTCCTCCGCGGTGCGCACGGGATGGTGGAGCGGCAGCAGGATGACCGAGGTGCCGATATCGATGCGCTCGGTACGCGCGGCGGCGGCCGCGGCCACCACCAGCGGCGAAGGCAAAAAGCCGTCTTTGTCCTGATGGTGCTCTCCGAAGAAGAAGCCATCGAAGCCCGACTGCTCGCACGAGACCACCTCAGCCAAGGTATCCTGCACACACACGTCAAGATCGTCGCCGCGCGGCGGATTGGCGATCGATCCGTAGAGCCCGAGCTTCATGACGATACGCGCCGCGCAGCTGCCCGCAGCACGTGGCGGTCTCCCTCGTGCCAGGTGCATACGAGCGTATAGCGGCAGATCCCCCAGCCCGCGGGCCGCTGGGCCATCTCCACTTCATAATGACCGCCGATCGTATACCTATCGCCGCCCCATTCGTTTCTGCACAGGTGGACGGCTTGGATGTAGGTCGTGCCCCGCGCTGCTGGTCCGTCGATTGTGTAGAGATGGTTCGACATCACGTGCTGTGTCGCATCCATCCCGGCGATCGTGCTGCGGACTTGCGTTACCCAGTCGTCGGCCGCACCTGACCATACCGACTTCGCGCCGAAGCTCCGGAAATCCGCGGTGACCTCGTCACAGAAAACGCGGCGCAGCAGCGCCCAGTCCTTCGTATCGATCCCGAGCGCATACTGGTGCATAACGTCGTGCACAGCCAACCGCTCCCCGCCCACTAGCCGAACTCTCGCAGAATCTGCCCTGGCCGGCCCTCACCGAGCATCAGGCCCGAGGCGTCCACAACCCGCGTCCCGTTTACCCACACACCTTCCACGCCCACCGCGCCAGTGACCAAGCGAGACGCCTGGGCCGGCAGATCGGACACCCGTTGCTTGGGCGCCCGACCGACGGACTCCGCATCGAAGAGGAACAGATCCGCAGCCTGACCTGGTGCAATCGTGCCTCGGTCCTTTAGCCCGTAAATGGCCGCTTGCGCACCGGTCAGACGATGCACGGCCTCTTCGAGAGAGAAGTCTCCCCGCTCGCGTACCCAGCGGCTCAGCATGTGGAGCGCGAACCCGGCATCGCAGAACAAGGACAAATGCGCGCCGGCGTCGGACAGTGTGATGGACGTGCGCTCGCTCTTGAGGAGTTTCAAGACCTCATCCTCGTTTGAGTTCAAGATCTGGGCGTTGAACGTCGTCTCGAACCCTTCGTCGATGCCGAAATCAAGCATCCAGTCGAGGGGGTGCTTGCCGTCTTCCCGGGCGAGTTCACCCACAGTGCGGTGGACCAAGTGATCATGCTCGCCCTTGGAGACCTCGAGGATCTCCATCAAGTCCCATTGGTCGGTGAAGCGATTCAAGGCACCCGGTGCGACCAGCTCCGCTTTGACCGCCGCACGAAAGGCGGGGTCGGAGTAGAGCGCGGTGAGCTGCTCGGGTTTCTCGTAGAGCCCGATCGCCGGCTTCCACGCTTTCATGCCCTCGAAGGCATAGAAACCCGTGAGCTTGAGGTCCATGCTAATCGGCGTACACGGAACTTGCGCATAAATAGGATACCCTCGGGCCGCCGCCGCTTCGATGCCCGCGATGTCACTGCCAGCCCCAGTGGGGTTTGCATCGTCATGCACCACTGCGGCAACGAGAATCGGCCGGCCCGTGTCCCGAGCGAGCTTCTCGAAGAACGCGACCTCGTCGTGTCGCCCTTTTGTCAGCATGAAGCAACCACGCCCAGCTTCTCCGAGCGCGCCGACAAGCGTCTCGAGCTCACCGAGTTCAGCCAAACGAGACGGCATAGGAGTACCGCCCCAGCCGTTGTGGCCTTCAAACGTTGAGGTCGCAAAGCCCGCCGCTCCTGCCTCCAATGCCTCGAGCAGGAGGCGCTTCATTTCGGCCACCTCGTCGGCACGTGCCGCTCGAGTGCTTGCCTCGGCCCCCATCACCCACGTGCGAAGCGAAGAATGCCCGCAGTAAGTTGCCACGTTCGGACCCACCCCCTTCGACTCGAGCATGTCGAGGTACTCGGGGAACGTCTCGAACTCCCAAAGCGTGCCATTGAGGAGCGCGTCGAGCGACATCCCTTCGACCTGGGTCAGGTTCTTCAGCGTCAGCTCCCGATCGGCGGGCCGGCACGGCGCGATGGTGAATCCGCAGTTGCCCATAAGCACCGTCGTCACCCCGAGCTCAAGCGAAGGGCTGGCGCTTGGATCCCATGTGATCTGCGCATCGTAGTGGGTGTGCGGATCGATGATGCCCGGCGTCAAGGTGAGGCCTGCGGCGTCGATCACCTCCGCTCCGGAGCCCACGTCGTTGCCGACGGCGGCGATCCGGCCTTGGGCAACACCGACATCCGCCACGAAGCCCCCCACGCCAGTACCGTCGACCACCGTCGCGCCCTTGATCACCAGATCATGCATAGTCTTGTCCTCTTCCTCGTCGCCGGCCTACAGCCGAATTGCGGAATAGATCCCAGCAGCCACCACGAAATCGCCCGCCTTGGTCACGTACGTTTGCTTCTCGGCGAGCCGCCCCGTACACGGATCGACCCACTCGTAGGCAACCCACCCACGGCCGCGACGCTTGGCCACACGCAGCATCTCCTTCACGAAATAGCGCCCCGACGGGTCGCGCACCTCCGTCACGTCGGCACCGACGCTTTGCCCGAACATCGCGCTGCCGCGAATGACCCCCCGGCTGTCGAGCACGAACACGTAGAGCTCACCCTTGCGATACTCGCTTTGCGGGTGCATGAGTCGGGGGAGCGCAGCACGAACACCGAGTTCCTCGATCAGACTGACCGCCTTGGAGACCACCGCTTCAGCATCCGCAGGGCTCACGCGCTGACACGCCTCAGCATGGCCCGCTAGCGGCAGGGCGGTCAGAAAGCAGGCAAGGAGTACCGCCGCTGCGTGCACCCTGCCTACCCTTGCGGGCCGCGAACCACCTTTCCGGGCCGCGCCCCGGTCAGCACACCGGCTTGACTGACGACCTCGCCACCGACGACCGTGGCGTCATAGCCGATCGCCTCCTGAATCAAGCGCCGGCCCCCCGCAGGCAGGTCGTGGACGATGCGCGGAAGCTCGACGCGCACGTTATCGAAATCGATAACATTAATGTCGGCCTTGGCCCCGACGCGCAAACGACCGCGATCGTGCAGTCCGAAATAATCCGCGTTGTCAGCGGTTTGCCGGCGAACCAACCACTCGAGCGGCAACCGCTCACCACGGGATCTATCGCGGCCCCAGTGCGAGAGCATCGTCGTGGGCATGCTCGCATCGCAGATCGCACCGCAATGCGCACCGCCATCACCCAACCCGACCAGCGTCTGGGGGTGCTCCATCATCTCGCGGATCGTCTCGCAATCGCCGTCGCCGTAATTGACAAGCGGGAAGAAGAAGATGCGTTCCCCGTCGCCTTCCGTCATCAAGTCGTAAGCGAACTCTGCCGCGCTCACCCCTTGCTGTTGTGCCAAACCAGCAACACTGGCTTCATAGGTCGGCTCGTAATCCATGGGGTTCGCCATGGGATAGAGCTTGTGAAAATCGTTCACCACCGTCTTCATAAACGGCGACTTGGGACGCATCGTCTCGTTCAAGATCGCGCGCCGGAGCTCGGGTTCGCGCAACCGCCGGGCACGCTCGGCGTGCGGCAAGTCCTTAAGCGGCCGATACCCATGGTGCGCGACGAATGGGTGCAAGGAGCACTGCAATCCCATCAGCACGCCAATCGGCCGCGAGGAAACCTGCGCTCGAATGTCCAGCCCCTCTTGGGCGCACTGCGCCGTCCGATCGAGCATGCGGCGCCACTTTTCCCCCTCATGATCCCAGCGCGTGAGCAGGAACCACAAAGGCCGACCGGACGTGCGAACGATCTCGCGCATCCACGCCATGTCAGCCTCCTCGTCGGTGAAGTCGCTGATCATCCCGAACGCGCCCCGGCCAGCTTTGCCCATGCCTCGCGCGATGCCAATGAGCTCATCGGGTGCCGCGAACGTGCCTGGTACCTGGTCTCCGGCCGAGGTGCGGTGCACGTACGTACGCGAGGTGGTAAACCCGAGCGCTCCCGCCTCGATCGCCTCCCGGGTGAGGTCCGCCATCGAGGCGATATCTTCTGCGGTCGCATCCTCATGCCGGGCAGCCCGCTCACCCATGACGTACACGCGCAGCGCGTGATGGGGCATCTGCGCCGCCACGTCCATCGTGCGCGGCATCCGCTCGAGGCGGTCGAGATATTGCGGGAAGCTCTCCCACTGATAATCCAAGCCTTCGGCAAGCGCCGCACCCGGAATATCCTCCACCCCTTCCATGAGGCTAATCAGGAAGTCATGCTGGGCGGGACGCGCCGGTGCAAACCCCACGCCACAGTTACCCATGACCACCGTGGTAACGCCATGCCAAATCGACGGCGTCATGTCGGGGTCCCAGGTAGCCTGGCCGTCATAATGCGTATGGCAGTCGACCCACCCTGGGGTAACCAGCCGATCACGCGCGTCAATCTCGGTGCGGCCCCGGCCCTTCACATCGCCGATAGCGGTGATTCGGCCGCCTTCGACCGCCACGTCGCCAGCGAACCGTGAGCCTCCGGTACCATCGATAACGGTTCCGCCGCGGATTACGAGGTCGTGCATAGCATTCTCCCTACTCGGCCGGCACACTTGGCCGAGGCTTTGGTTCGACTACCCTCATGTTGCCACAGTCCGCTGGATCGCGCTCCCGCACGGCGTCGAAGAAAACACGCGTGGTGCTGCTCAATAAGCCTTTTCGGGTGCTCTGTCAGTTCCGCCGCAACGACGAGCGCCTCACGCTCGCGGATCTCGTGCCCGTTGCGCGCGTGTACCCCGCGGGCCGGCTCGACTTCGACAGCGAAGGGCTAGTGGTCCTCACCAACGACGGCGCCTTGCAACACCGGCTGGCTGACCCAAAGCGCAAAGTCGCCAAGACCTACTGGATCCAGGTCGAGGGAGAGCCCGACGCACAGGCTTTGGAGGCGCTAGCGGCCGGCGTCGTGATCGACGGCCGGGCGACCTTACCAGCCAAGGTGAGGATTCACGACGAGCCCGCGTGGTTGTGGCCCCGCGATCCGCCAATCCGCGTGCGCCGCGCAATTCCCACCACCTGGCTCGAGCTACAAATCCGTGAGGGGCGCAACCGGCAGGTCCGCCGCATGACGGCAAACGTCGGTCATCCAACCTTACGATTGATTCGTTCCGCCGTCGGGCCCTTCCGGGTGACCGGCCTGGCACCAGGTGAGTGGAAGGAAGTACGCTAGCCGCCCTCACCGATACAGCGAGCCTTACATGGCGCATTTCGATCTCTTGCTCACAGGCGGCATCGTACTCACGCCGAGTGGCCACCAGTCAGTCGACGCGGGCGTGCTTAACGGCGAAACCCCGAGCTCCTCGGCAGCCCCGCGGGAAGGCCGGTGAGGTTCACCGAGACCTTGCCGGCTGGGAGGTAGTCGCGATGTTTGCGTACATCGACCCAGAAATTCGCTCGCGTCTGATCAACACGGGGAAGCTCATCCGGATAGATGCGGGCGGGCGGTTAATCGACACCGACTCTCCGGTCAATCGCGGGCTTGCGCTGAACATCTTGGGCCCCATCCCGTTGCCCGTGCTGCTCGGTGACCGCAAGCTCAACCTGACCTGGTACGCAGTGGTACGTAGCACCGAGCTCGACAAGGTCGATGAGCTGGCAACCGCACTGCGCGACCAAGGCGGCCAGCGCCTCTTCTCGATGCTTGCCTCCTACATTGCCGTGAACAGCGTGCTGGTAGCCGGCGATCCGAGCGAGTCCGACTCACCGCTCGTGCGCGTGCACTCGAGCTGCCTGACTGGCGACGTCTTTGGCTCGCAACGCTGCGAGTGCGGCCCGCAGTTTATGTCCGCCTTGAGCCGCATCGCCGACGACCCCAACGGGGGCATGTTGATCTATATGGCAGGGCACGAAGGACGGGGCATCGGTCTGTGGGCGAAAGCCGTAACTTATCTGCTCCAAGATGCAGGTGAGAACACTTATGAGGCGAACCGCTCCCTCGGGCTGCCCGATGACTCCCGGGACTTCACCGATGCCGCAGCAATGCTCCTGCACTTCCGGGGCGACCGACCGTTCCGGCTCCTCACCAACAACCCGAAGAAGGTCACGGATCTCGCCGATCACGGCTTGAACCACATTACGCCCGAGAAACATGTCGTCGGAGTCGGCGATTGGAACCGACGGTACTTGACGGCGAAGCGAGACTGGGGTCACGCGCTGAGTGACGGCGATCTCACCTAAGCGGACGCGAGCTGTACGACGAGCTTCCCGGTGTTCTCGCCGTCAAAGAGCATGCCGAGCCCCTTCGGCGCGCTCTCGAGGCCCTCGAGCACGTGCAGCCGCTGACTGAGCTCACCGGCCTTGATCCGCGCCGACAACCACTCGCGGGCGGTGTCGAACTCCGCTGCGTAGTCCGAGACGATGAAGCCTTCGACGCGCGCCCGCTTGCCAATCAGGGCGCCGAGGTTCTTCACCCCATAGAGCGATTCCGACCCCGTCTGAGAGATACGCCCGCAGATCACGACCCGCCCTCGGGGCCGCAGCCGCTCGAGCACGGCGTCGAGGATCGGGCCACCGACATTGTCGAAGTAGAGATCGATTCCATCCGGCAATAGGTCATCGATGGCTGCACCGATATCGGGCACCGACTTGTAATCGACTGCGCCGCTCAAGCCGAGTGAGCCGGTCAGGTGCTGGCACTTCGCCTCACCCCCGGCAATCCCGACACTCCGGCAGCCTTCGAGCCGGGCGATCTGCGACGCGACCTGCCCCACCCCACCGCTGGCCGCGGAAACGAGCACCCGATCGTCGGACTTCACCGCCCCAACCCGGTACATGCCGAAATAAGCGGTGAGCCCGGTGCCGCCGAGCGGCCCCATCCATTCCAGAGGTCCTCCGAGCGCGAGATCGATTGGCGTAAGCTGCGCCTCGGATAAGGTCGGGTGCGTTTGCCAACCGAGTCTCGCTTGAACCAGCGCGCCGACCGGGAACCGCGCCGAACGTGACTCAACGACCCGGCCGATCCCCCCAGCGCGCATGACGTCGCCGA
>Ga0310344_10002544_pt1 | contig 13730 bp, 12 predicted proteins | sample HC15DNA20200_MG_FD_203801 | JGI IMG/M metagenome (GOLD analysis project Ga0310344, IMG submission 203801) | Marine microbial communities from station ALOHA, North Pacific Subtropical Gyre - HC15-DNA-20-200_MG | ecosystem: Environmental > Aquatic > Marine > Oceanic | place: Pacific Ocean: North... | reverse complement strand
CGACCCTGCGAAATTTCGGGTTGATAAGGCGTGTACGCTGTGTACCAAGCAGGATTCTCTAGAATATTTCTTAAAATTACAGAAGGAGTGATACAATCATGATAACCCATTCCAATCATAGAACGATTGACTACATTTTTTTTTGCAAAAAAACGCAAACGTCCTAACACCTCTTCTTCTGGGCAACTTTTTCCAATATTAATAGGCTCTTTAACAGATATAGAACTAGGGACTGTACTTTCAATTAATTCCTGGAGATTAGAGAACGCTAGATATTTCAGCATATTTAGAATATCATTGTCACTAGGTCCTATATGCCTTCTTACAAACTCATCTCTGTGTTCCAAAAATTCTAAATCTTTAAATGAATTAACCAAATCCAAATGCATAACCTCTTTAAAAGCTATATCAAAACCTAATTACCTTCAGCGCCAACATAGGAAGAATATTCCTCACTAGTCAACAAAGCATCTAATTCAGAAGAATCTGTCATTTCTACTTTAATGATCCAAGCTTCATTATATGGATCCGTATTAATTAATTCTGGTTCTTCTTCCAATCTAGAATTAACTTCAATTACTTTGCCAGAAACTGGGGCATATAAATCTGAAACTGCCTTCACTGATTCAACTACACCAAACGTACCACTTGCATCTACCGAAGATCCAACTTCTGGAGCTTCTACATAAACCACATCTCCAAGTTCGTCCTGCGCATGAGCGGTAATTCCAATAATTACAGTACCTCCATCAACTTTTACCCATTCATGCTCTTTCGAATACTTTAAATCTTCAGGGAAATCCATACCATTATACTCCTTACAAAGAAATTAAATTTTAACTTTTTACATAGAAGGGAGTTCTAACCACATTTCCTCTTCTGTAATTTCCACGTATATCCACTTCAAATTCTGAGTCTAATAAAGAATGTTCTTTTGAAACATACCCTATTCCTATAGCTTTATTCAACGAAGGACTCATAGTTCCACTCGTTACAAAACCAATTTGTATTCCATTAGAAAATATTTTATTACCTTTTCTTGGAATCCCTCTATCAATCATCTCAAAACCAATCAATTTTCTGCAAACCCCTTCAGAGCGAATTTTAGATAACTTTTCATATCCAATAAATTCAGAATTATTTAATTTCACAACCCAGCCCAAACCAGCTTCATAAGGATTGATAGATTCATCAATTTCGTTCCCGTATAAAGAATACTTCATCTCTGTTCTTAATGTGTCCCTCGCTCCTAATCCACATGGGGTAATATTGAGTGTTTTTCCATACTCTAAGAGAAGATCCCAAATCAAATTCACTAACTCTTTCCCGCAATATATTTCGTATCCATCTTCCCCTGTGTAACCGGTTCTAGAAATTAAAACAAGTTTTTTTTCTATTTCAAATTCGAGTATTTCGAAAGGTTCTAGATTGAGAAACTTCATTTTATCAGGAATAAGTTTTTCTAAAACAATTTTCGAATTTGGTCCTTGTAAAGCAATCAAACACATTTCTTCACTTATATTATTTAATTTGCAATCAAAATTATTATGTGAAGTGACCCACTCAAAATCCTTTTCAATATTAGAAGCATTTACAACAAGCATATATTTTAACTCCGAAATTCTATAAGCCATAGCATCATCTAAAATACTCCCATCTTCCTTACAGATAAGTGTATATAAAACTCTCCCTACAGGAAGTTTATTTATGTCATTTGTGACTAAAAAATTTAATAGCTTGGTAGATTCAGGACCTTCAAAAATAAATTCACCCATATGACTAACATCAAAAATTCCAACATTTTCTCTAACAGAGAGATGCTCAGAATTAATTCCTTGGTATTGGACTGGCATTTCAAAACCAGAAAATGGAACTATTCTTGCGCCAAGTTCAACATGTTTATCAAACAAATGGGTTCTTTTTGGAGAAATTTTTTTTTCAATCAAGGGAATGACTCTTAAAAAATTTAAATATATAAAATACAACATACTTTAAAAAAAACTAACTAATCGAACGTATACCTGTTTCAAATCCAGCAATAATTAGTTTTTGAATCTGACTGGTTCCTTCATATATAGTCGCAATTCTAGCATCTCGCATATACCTTTCAACAGGATATTCATTACTGTATCCCATTCCACCATGAATTTGAATTGCATGATTTGCTGCTTTTAATGCCGACTCTGAACAATAAAATTTAGCAATTGAAGTTTCTCGTGTATTTTTTTTCCCCGCGTTTTTTAATTCCCCTGCTTTATAGAGAAGAAGACGACTAGCTTCTACATCAACAACCATTTGTGCGATTAAATCTTGTACCAACTGATGCGCACCAATTGGTTTTCCAAAAGTATGTCGTTCTTTTGAAAACGATACTGAAGATTCAAGAGATGCCTTTGCAATGCCTAAACAACCAGCAGCTACTGAGTATCTTCCATTATCTAATGCGCTCATCGCGATTTTAAAACCATCACCTACTTCTCCTAAGATTGCATCCTCTTGTATTTCAACATTTTTCATGAAAATCTGAGCTGTATTAGAACTTCTTAAACCCAATTTCCCATGAATATCCTTCGTCGAGAAACCATCGATTTGTGTTTCAACTAAGAAAGCAGTCATTCTTCGAGGATCCTCTTTTTCTGTCTGTGCAATCACTAATGCAATATCTGCAACACCACCATTACTAATCCAAGTTTTATTCCCGTTTAAAACCCAACCATCCTGAGTTTTTTTTGCAAAAGTCTTAATATGTTGTGCGTCAGAACCTGCGTCTGGTTCAGTCAAAGCAAAACAGCCAAAATTTTCAACAGAACATAATTTAGGCAAATAAAGATTTTTCTGCTTTTCAGAACCCCACTTAAGAATTGTCGATGCTACTAAAGAAATCTGAACAGAAAGAACGGTTCTTACAGAACTACAAGCTTTACTTATTTCTTCATTAATAATTGCATAAGATATATAATCTAAATCTGCTCCCCCATAGCGTGAAGGTATGGGCCCTCCAAATAATCCTAATTCACCCATTTCTTTAACGATTTCAAGAGGAAAACGCTCGTGAATATCATTTTCTCTAGCTACAGAGTTAGGTATTTTTTCAGATGCAAACTGAGAAGTTGTCTCTTTCAGTAATCTTTGTGTTTCGTTGAAACGAAAATCCATTTTTTCCTCTTGAACCTTTTAAATTAAGTTGAACTATAATCGAAAAATCCCTTGCCAGTCTTACGACCTAAATGACCTGCACGTACCATTTTTTTTAATAAAAAGTTTGGTCTATATCTCGTTTCACCTAGTTCACGATACAAGGTTTCAGTTTTTGCAAGATGTATGTCTATCCCTATTAAATCAATAAGTTCAAGAGGTCCCATTGGAAGACCTGCTCCCATTTTCATAGCAATATCAATATCCTCCGCCGAAGCAAGCCCCTGAGAGAAAACTTCAACCGCCTCATTCAAAAGTCCTGCAAGAACTCTGCTTCCTATCCCAGCAGGACTATCAAAGTTAGCTACAATAGGCACTTTCTTTAATTGCTTAGCCAACTCTATAGTATCTTCTATAGTCCGTTTAGATGTTTGCAAACCAGGCATAATCTCCACTAATTTCATAACAATTGGGGGATTAAAGAAATGAACGCCTATTACCTTATCTGCTCTTTCAGTTGAAGAAGCAATTTCAGTAATAGACAGTGAAGTAGTATTACTAGCAAAGATTGCAGAAGGAGATGCTAAACCATCAATTCTACTAAAGATTTCCTTTTTTATTTTCATATCTTCAAAAATCGCTTCAATAATAAAATCTGAATCTTTCACATCTTTTAACTCAACTGAAATATTGATTTTTCCAAAGATTTTTTCAACTTCAACTGCAGAAATCTTTCCTGCTTCAATTCGAGGCTCTAATCTTTTTCTTAATCCTGTCAAAGCAGAAGCAAGAATTCTTTCTTCCGTATCAAAGAGAGTTACACTTATTGAGTTCTGAGCAAAAACTTGTGCAATACCAGCACCCATTGTCCCTGCTCCTATAACGGAAACTTTCTTAGGAGTCATATCAATTCCTCTTATATTCTTTATAATTATCCAATACGTTTAATAACCAAAGCTATACCTTGACCACCACCAATACAAGCGCTAACTACTGCATGCTCTTTGCCCATCTTCTGCAATGCGTTCATACACGTTGATAAAATCTTCCCGCCCGTCGCACCTACAGGATGTCCTAAAGCAATTGCGCCACCACGAACATTTAATTTTGAACGATCCCACTTCAGTTCTCTTTCACATGCTATCACCTGTGCTGCGAAAGCTTCATTTACCTCTATCAAATCCATATCATCTAACTTAAGATTCGCTTTATTTAGTGCCATAGGAATTGCTTCAACAGGACCCAGACCCATCAATTTAGGATCTACGCCTGCAGATGCATATCCTAAAATTAAAGCTAAAGGCTTAATACCCAATTCATTGGCTCTTTCTCTAGATGAGATGACTGTAGCTGAACCAGCATCTCCCTGACAACAAGAATTTCCTGCGGTTACTGACCCTTCTTTTTCAAAAACAGGACGAAGTCTACCTAGCTTTTCTAAAGAAATATCATAGCGTGGAGTCTCATCTTTACAAAAACTTTTCACTTCTCCTTTTCTATTTTTTAACTCAACAGGAATAATCTCATCCTCAAAAAGCCCTGATTCAATTGCATTTGTTGCTTTCTTTTGACTTTCTAGAGCAAATTCATCTTGTTCTTCTCGTGAAATATTATACTTCTCTACTAAATTTTCAGCAGTACAACCCATTAACTGACCGGACAAAGGATCCATATAACCATCCTGATAAATAAGATCTATAAATTTCGCATGACCAATTTTTGCCCCCCATCTTGCATCTTTCTGGACATAAGGAACATTACTTGTACTTTCTACCCCTCCAGCTAAAACAATACTGGAATCTCCGGCGCGAATCGATTGAGCTGCAAGAGCAATAGTTTTAAGACTCGAACCACAACGCTTATTTACAGTAAACGCTGGGATATTCTCAGATATCCCACTCTGCACAGAAATCAAACGTGCAGAATTAGGACCTACACCTGCCTGCCAACCATGACCAAAAATTACTTCATCAAAACTCTCTGGTTGAACATTCGATCTTTTTATTGCTTCTTGGGCAACTAAAATACCCAACTCTGGAGCAGTTTTGTCTTTCAAAGAACCACCAAAAGAACCAACTGCAGTTCTTACACTACTCAAAATAACTATTTCTTCCGTCGACATTGAGTCACCTCCTTAGCAACAAATTACTTATAAATTATTTTCTACCTGCAAGTCTCATGGACTTTATAACGAGAATAACTATGAGGCAAATACGGACTGAAAAAGTATTTCAACAAAAAGATTTATAGTAATTTTATCTATTGAAAAGAAATACCAAGAAATTCCAAAGTATTTTTAAAATCAATCGGCAATTCAGAAACAACATCAATTTCTTCAGATGTAATTGGATGTCTAAATTTCAAACTTCTAGCGTGCAAAGCCTGTCTTGAGAGATTTTTTTCAAGGTATTTATTAATATCCTTATTGGAAAATCTCGAATTGTCACGGTTAACATAAACTGTGTCACAAACTATAGGATGCTTAATATGATGCAAATGAACTCGTATTTGATGTGTCCGACCTGTGATAATATTAACTCTTAGAAGAGAAAAATTATTTGTATTTGCTAAAACTTGAAAGGATGTAAAAGCATTTTTGCCTCCATTTACAACTGCCATTTTAGTTCTGTGTCTTGGATGCCTTCCTATAGGAAGATTTATTTCATTGGATAATCTTTTTGGAACCCCGTGTACAAGCGCTAAATATTTTTTCTCAATCTTTCGGTTCTTAAGAGCTGAACTAAGTTTTGTATGTGCTAAATCGGATTTGGCTACTATAACTAGTCCTGAAGTGTCTTTATCTAAGCGATGAACAATACCGGGTCGCTCTACTCCTCCAATACCTGACAATTCTCCCCTACAATGATATAAAAGAGCAGATACTAAAGTTCCCTTTGTATTCCCTGCGCCAGGATGGACGACCATTCCTGGTGGTTTATCAACTACCAGCAAATGTTCATCTTCAAAAATAATTTTCAATTTAATTTTTTCAGGCGAAATAAATGATTTTTCTGGTGGAGGAATAACTACCTGTATTTGATCACCCTCGCAAACCTTAGTAGAAGGCTTAATATTTTTTTTGTCATTTATAGATACACAATTATCTCTTATAAGCTGGTTTAAACGAGAACGAGACAATTCAGCAATATTCTTCTTTAAAAAAATGTCTACTCTGTCAAACTCATCGGTACTTAATAATTTGATAATTTTCGAGTTTTTTGACATTTGGACACTAAATTTTAAAGATATATAAAAAAAGAAACCTTTGAGTATTAGTTTTTAATTAATAGTTTTTTTTGAAAACGAAGTCTTCAAAATAATAAATAACAGTATACCCACTCCAATACTTATTCCAGAATCTGCGATATTAAAAGCAGGCCAATAAAATGAACCATAGTAAATTAAAATGAAATCAATTACTTCCCCATAGAGAAAACGATCTACTAAATTACCGAGACCACCACCAAAAATAAAAATGAGTGCAAAACGCGCAAACAAACTATTCGTAAACTCATAGAGGTATAAATAAACAACAAAGAATAAAGCAAAAATAGTGACTGAAATAAAAAACCATTTTGAAATAGCAGGAGGAAGATCTGCTAAAAAGCTAAAAGCACCACCTGGATTTCGAACATAAATAAAATCAAAAAACCCGGGAAAAATATTTACCCTAGAACCTAAACTTAAATTTGATAAAACAATAACTTTAGAAAGTTGATCTAAAAATGCAAAAAGAATTCCAAACAGAAATAAATCGCGTGAATTTAAAAAAAATTTCATGAGTTATATGTTGATACTATCCGTGCACACCGTGCTGAAAGATCTGGATAATTTGGGTCAGCACCAACATCTTCAGAAATTTTCCAGGACATTTCACATTTTTTTCCCTTCGCTAAATCGATTTGTATCGCAAGTCCTTGAATTTCTTCACTTTGAAAAATTTCATTAGGAATCTGAGAATTGGAAGACGCCAATTTTGCACTAGAAACAATAAAGATATCTTCCATTTTATCTACAAGAGGTAATAACTCTTCTCTTATATCTTCTGGTGCATAGATTAATACAGAAAAATTCAAAGAACTTCCTTTTCCTTTTTCTTGGATTTTACGAGTTTCTTCAATTGCTTTAAGAACCTCAGGTCTAATTTCTAAAAGCCGTTTCCATTTAGATTCAAGTTGAGGATCTCTTCTTTCAGAATCTGTCTCAGGGAAAACAGAAAAATGTATACTTTCTCCATATCTTTTATCTGTATACCTATAAACTTCTTCTGAAGTAAACGAAAGGATAGGCGCCATGAGTCTTAGAAGAGTATCAAGAACATCGTCCATAGTAACGAGAGCAGATATGCGCTCAGGATCATCGGGCAAAGAAATGTAAAGTCTATCTTTCAAAACATCCATATAGAAAGCCGACAAATCCACTGCACAAAAATTATTTAAAGCATGATAAACAGTATGAAATTCGTAATCCTCATAGGCCTTCTTAACTTTTTCAATTAATTTGTCTAATCTACTTAAAATCAATCTATCTATTTCATTTCTCTCACTAATTGGAAAATTAGAAGAATCATATTTAAACCCTTCATAATCATGTAAATTACCTAATAAAAATCTACAAGTATTTCTTATCCTTCGGTATGCTTCTGATAGTCTTTGAAGTATTTGATTAGACAGACGAATATCTTCACGGTAATTTTCTCCGGCAACCCATAATCTTAAAATTTCAGCACCGTATTGTTTAATAATTTTTTCTGGCGCAACAGTATTCCCTAAACTCTTACTCATCTTTTTCCCATTTCCATCTACAACATATCCATGAGTTAGTACTTCCCGATAAGGAGCTGAACCTCGAACTCCAACTGCAGCCAAAAGAGAACTATGGAACCAACCTCTATGTTGATCACTACCTTCTAGGTACATATTAGCAGGCCAAGTCAATTCTTTATTTTTCTCAAGTACTGCTGCTTGACTAACCCCAGAATCAAACCAAACATCAAGGATATCGGTCTCTTTCTTGAAATTTCCAGACCCACACGAAGGGCAAACAAAACTAGGCGGTAAAAGTTCAGAACAATCCTTCTCAAACCAAACATCTGCTCCCTTAGACTCCATTAAGTCTGCCACGTGCATTGCAATACTACCATCAACAATTATTTCTTCACATTTTTCACAATGAAAAGCCACAATTGGAACGCCCCATGATCTCTGGCGAGATATACACCAATCGGGTCTGTTTTCAATCATCTGATAAATACGCTCTTCTCCCCAGTTTGGTACCCACTCTACTTTCCTTATCTCATCTAAAGCTTTCTTTCTTAGATCCGATTTTTCCATAGAAATAAACCACTGCGGAGTGGCTCTAAAGATCGTGGGTCTATGACTTCTCCAATCATGAGGATAAGGATGAGGATATTTTTCTGTAGCAAAAAGCATTTCTTTTTCTTTTAAGAATTCAATAATTTCTTGATCCGCATCAAAAACAAACTTTCCAGCGAAGTGTTCTATTTCTTGAGTAAACCTACCACTGTCATTTACAGGACTATATATTTCCAATCCATACTTTAATCCAGTTTCATAATCCTCTCTGCCATGACCAGGAGCCGTATGCACTACACCTGTCCCTTGCTCAAGAGTTACGTAATCTGCATGCACCACTTTTGAATCTCTTTCTATCCAAGGATGACTGACCGAGAGACCCTCTAAGATTTTTGAATCGAAATCTTCTATCTTTTCTATTTTTCCCTGATTGGCAGTTTCTCCTTCATTTAATACTTTTTCTAAATGAGGAGTAAAATATTCATGAAATATAAGTATTTCCTCACCATAAGAAAAAATGGAATACTTTAAACGTGGATGAAATGCTAAAGCCAAATTAGCCGGCAATGTCCATGGAGTTGTGGTCCAAATAAGCACACTTACGTTCTTTTTTGGATCAAGTTTTGAAAAAAAAGGAATCCGTTCACCCCAACTTAACACCTGTTCTTTTTTTAAAGGAAATTTAACATAAACACTTGTTGTTATTACCTCCTCATATTCAACTTCAGCTTCTGCAAGAGCCGTTCGTAATCCAGGTGCCCAATGTACAGGCTTCAATCCCAGATAGACGTTTCCAGCATCCATAAAACGTCCGAGTTCTCGAACTGTTGCAGCTTCATAATCAAAACTCATAGTTAGATAGGGATTTTCCCAATCACCAAAAACACCTAAGCGCATAAATTCTTCTCTTTGTATATCAATAAATTTTTCTGCATACTTTCTACATAGCGCACGTTTTTCAATTGGAGAAATTTCAAACCGCTTTTTTCCTAACTCTTTATCTACTTGATGCTCAATCGGTAAACCATGACAATCCCAACCAGGAACATATGCTGCATCAAATCCAGACATTTGTTTCGACTTAACAATTATGTCTTTTAAAATTTTGTTCAAAACAGTTCCCATATGAATATTTCCGTTTGCGTAAGGAGGGCCATCGTGGAGAATGTATTTTTCTCTACCCTTAGATTGATTTCGTATCTGTCGATAAATATCTTTCTCATGCCATTCAGAAAGCATTTCCGGCTCTCTAACAGATAGGTTTGCTTTCATTGGAAATGAGGTTTTAGGTAAGTTTAAAAAATTTTTATAATCTTCAACCAAAGTCTTCTCCTATTAAAACAAATTTATAACGACTCTTACTGATAGGATAGTCCAACAGCTTTATAAACAGATTCCATTGTTGTACGGGCCTCTTCCCGTGCTTTTTCACCACCAGATTTCAATATTTGATTGACATATTCCTTGTCTGCTTTTAATTTTTCACGTTCTTTTCTAAAAGGAGCGAAAAAATTATCTACCTGTTCGAGTAGCATTTTTTTTGCATCTCCATATCCTAATCCTCCCGCTAAATATTGTTCACGCAAAGAATTCTGTTCTTTTTCATCAGCAAACAGTTTAAAAAGACTAAAAACATTACAAGTTTCTGGATCTTTCGGCTCTTCAATCGAAGTTGAATCAGTTATAATAGACATAATTTTCTTTCGAAGCGATTTTCCTTCATCAAAAATTTCTATCGTATTTCCATAACTTTTACTCATTTTTTGCCCATCAATCCCTGGAACTTTTGCTCCCTTATCTAATCTAAAAGAAGGAAGCGGGAAAATCTCTTCATATGTATTATTAAAAGATTGCGCAATATCTCTCGTCATTTCTATATGTTGGATTTGGTCCTCTCCAACAGGTACGACATTGGAACGATAAATCAAAATATCAGCTGCCATTAATATAGGATAAGTGTACAAACCCATCGAGGGACTAATTCCTCTTTGCACTTTATCTTTATACGAAGTTGCACGATCAAGAAGCCCTTTTCCCGTAATACAGGATAAAATCCATGATAATTCACTCACCTCGGGCACGTCATTTTGTCTGAAAAAAACTGCTTTTTTAGGGTCTAATCCTAAGGACAAATAATCAAGTGCAACGTCAAAAGTTTGCTGAGAAAGTAATTCCGGATCTTGTACGGAAGTCATCGCATGATAATTGGCTATAAAATAGAAGGCCTCTCCCTCTTCTTGCAAGGCTATATGCTGGTGAAGAGCACCAAAATAGTTGCCGATATGCAATCTTCCAGAAGGCTGTACTCCAGATAGGAAACGAACTTTTGATGTCATATAAATTCCTAAAAAATAATTTTAAAACCAAGAGAATATTTTAAACAAATTCATAGCAAATATCCGCTCAGTAGCAAGTAAAAAATAAAAAATTGGGGACATGATTACTATAAGCTTATCAAACAATATCAAACCAAGGATTATAAAAAAACCATAGGGTTCTAATTTTGAATAGTTAAAAGCAAGTCGTCTTGGAAGAAGACCATATAGTATTCTTCCTCCATCGAATGGTAAAATTGGGACTAAATTAAATGCAGCAAGAGCTGTATTTACTATAAAACTCATATGCAGCATCCTATAAATCGGCTCTCCAACAAAACTTAGATGAATTCCAAAATGTCGCATTTCAAGTAAAACAAATAAACTTAAAATAGCAAGAAAAAAATTAGAAACCGGTCCTGCCAGAGCTATCCAAATCATATCTTTTTTTGGATTTTTTAGATTCGATGTATCGACGGGGACAGGCTTTGCCCAACCGAAACCAATCCCAGCAGCAAGGGATATCACAAAAGCCAGAGTACCTAGAGGATCTAGATGAACCAAAGGATTCAAACTGAGGCGTCCCATATACCTTGCAGTTTGATCTCCTAATTTAGAAGCGGTCCAACCATGAGCAACTTCATGTACAGTCAAAGCAATTAAAATTGCAGGAAGAGATACAATCAGTTTTTGAATGAAATCCTCTGGAAACAAAACAAAAGCCCTACAATATTAAATTAAAGAAATTAATTATTTTGAATTCATTAAAAATCAAGTATCCAGTCTAAGAATTCCATACATTTTCAAAATTGTCATAAAAAACAAATTCACTCAAAGATTTTCTTGTTGATGGTTTTTTATCCTTTTCCTGAACTTCTGGAGGCAAATCTTCAAAATTCCCTGGATAACCGACTGCAAAAAGAGCAACAACTCTATAGGGAGCTGGTATCTTAAATTTTTCAAGAATCTTTTCTTCATCCCATCCTGCCATAGCATGGACCGTGAGTTCTAATGCACTTCCCTGCAACAAAAGATTTTGCAATGCCATACCAACATCGATCAACCATCTCTGCAATCCATTTCGTTCTGGTTGTTCTTCTGGATTCCCAAGTATGATCATTTTAGTCGGAGCTTCAGCCGCCCACTGACGATTGCCTTCATTCAAACATTCGTCAAAAGCATTATTTGACTCTTCTGATTGAGTTACAATTACTCTCCATGGTTGTTTATTGCTTCCTGATGGTGCCCAACGGAATGCTTCTAACAATGCATTTAATTCATCCGGTTTTGGTGGAACTCCATTAAAATCCCTCTTACTTCTTCTATTTTTTATTAAAGGATGTATTTCTGCCATCTATGGTCTCCTGAAAATTTAATGTAATTATAATAACGCATCAGTTATCAAAGTTCTTAAAAAAAACGCAGTGTAGTACAGCGTTCAGAAAAAAACAAAACACAGTCTAAGTTAGCTAGCATACCCCACATCTTTTTTTGTTTCTAATAAAACAATTTTTTCCGAAGAATCTAGCATGTTTATTCTATATAAAGTATGTGCGAAAATTTGTGGAGCATAATAAATAAAAATTCTTTCATGGGAAATCAACAAGGAGCGAACTAAAGAAACAAACTTTACGATACTTTTAGAATCTTCAAACTCCAGATCTTCCATATCTATTCTCAAAATAGGAATCTCAAATTTTTTTATATTTTCTTTTATCGCTGTATCGACCAATGAGAAAATTCTAAAATCTAAATCTCCGCTCATCTGAACTCTTAATTCTTTTTTATTTTCAAAAATTCTGAGGAAGAAATCTTCATTAATAGTAATTTCACGCAAATCATACTCCATACCTAGAGTTTTGATTTAAAAAACTAAAAAAGAATCAATCAACAGATAAAGGAAAAACGATAGGCTGCGACTCTTTCGCACTTTTCTCAATTGCGAGTGTGACCTCAAGGGTAGTTCGAGCGTGTTCAGGATTTGTTAAGGGAATTGATTTTCCTGCAACGACATGATCTAGCCAGTAACGCGTTTCATCTCTCATAGGACCCCAAAAATCTCCTACTAAAAAGTCACCTGCCATCATACTCTCTAGAAAAACAACATTTGTCTTAAAATCTGGGACATAAGGAGATGGGACACCTTTAGAAGTAGCCAGAATTGAAGATTTATGAGAATCATCAATAAAAATTGCACCCTTATCACCCATAACTTCCATATCCATAGAAGTTACATTTGAAGGCCAATTGTCCGGCAAAATCCAGGAACAACCAAAGTTAATTGAACTACCGTCATCGAGACTTAAAATAGCCCAAGCCCAATCGCCACAACCCATAGGATGATGAGGAAAAATTTCGCTACCTCCTTGTGCATATACACTTACTGGTCTTCTACCTTCGAAATACCATAATGAAATATCAACCATGTAAGTTAATGTATCCGTGACAGGACCAGCGTGGGGTGCGCGTTTATAAATTTCCGCGCCACCTGACATAATATTGTAGAGGGTAGCCCTAGCAGTTTGGAGTTCACCTAACTTTCCCTGACTAATTTGTTCTTTCGCATTCAAAAAGCGCCTTCGTACTCTTTGAGTATATCCAATATGTAAATTTCCATTATGCTCATGCAAACAGTTTATAATTTTATCAGCGTCTTCTAACGAGAGAGAAATAGGCTTTTCACATAAGACCGGCTTTCCTAATTCAATAGCCCTACAAACAGGATCCGCGTGCGCAAACTCAGGAGTAGAAACGATAACCGCATCTACGTCAGGATGATTTAAAACTGCTTCATTATCCTCTGAAAAAAAATCTGCATTAACTTCTTCAGCCAGTCTTTTTGCATTTTCAATATTTTGATCTGACAGAGCTAAAAAACTTACTTCAGGAGAAGTTGATGCAAGATTAGCCCTTAATCTACCCATTCGACCTGAACCAATTATACCAACACCAATCTGTTTCAATT